>Ga0114957_1004547_pt1 | contig 11879 bp, 6 predicted proteins | sample BantaG_FD_87175 | JGI IMG/M metagenome (GOLD analysis project Ga0114957, IMG submission 87175) | Marine algal microbial communities from Bantry Bay, Ireland - BantryBay_4 metaG | ecosystem: Host-associated > Algae > Red algae > Unclassified | place: Bantry Bay, Ireland | collected 2014-11-21 | reverse complement strand
TAGATTTAAATAGTTTCGATTATTTAATTAGAACTGCCAAATGGAATGACCATATTGGAAACTTAGATGCTGCTATTAAATATATGGAACAGGCTATGGCTAAAGCTGAATCTTCAAATTTACCTGCACTAAAACAATGGTCTTACACTAATATTGCAGATTTTTATGGCCATGATGGACAAATTAAAAAATCTTATAACTACTATTTAAAAGCTTTAGCACTAAATCCTAACAATGCTTATGCAAAAAAAGGTATTGCTTGGATTGTTTATTCTCACGAGCGCAATCCAGAAGAGGCACTTAGAATTTTAAACACAATAACTAAAGACTATAATGCTCCAGATTATTTACTTTTAAAAGCTGAAATTTGCGAATTTTTAAAAGATGAAACTTCCAAAGAAAGTTACATAGCAGATTATAAAAAAGCAGTGCAAAAACCAAAATATGGAGAAATGTACAATGCTTACAATGCAAAATTATTTGCCGAAGATAAAAAAATTGTAGATTCTTCTATTGCTATCGCTAATAAAGAAATTGAAAATAGGGCAACGCCTCAATCTTACGATTTATTGGCTTGGTCTCTTCATAATAAAGGAGAGTCTAAAAAAGCATTAGAGATTATAAAAAAGCATGTAATAAATAAAACATACGAGCCAGAAACATTATATCACATTGCTGAAATTTATAAAGCTAACGGTTTAACTAATGAATTAAAACCTTTAAAAAAAGAATTACTTGGTGCTACTTTCGAACTGGGACCAGTAATGGAATTAAAAATTAATCAATTATAGAAAAATGAAAAACATAAAAAGTATAATGCAAATCGCATTGTACTTTGTTATTTTTCTAAGCTTCAAAATACTTACTGCACAACAAATAAAAGGTCATGTTTTTAAAGAAAATAAACAACCTTTAAGCACTGCCTATATTTATAATTTAAATACAAAATTGCACACGCATACAGCAGAAAACGGTTATTTTGTGCTAGAAAATAATAAAGTTGGAGATACCTTGTCAGTTAGCTTATTAGGCTATAAAAAGAGAGAAGTTGTTATTAAAAAACAAAATTTAAATTCTAATTTAGAGATAGATTTAGAAAAAAAAATTTTTCAATTAGATGAACTTGTTTTAACAGAGCAAATTAATGTTTTAAACACATTATCAAAAATAGACTTAGAAACTACTCCAATAAATTCTTCTCAAGAAGTGCTTAGAAAAGTGCCAGGATTAATTATTGGTCAACATGCAGGCGGTGGTAAAGCAGAACAAATTTTTCTTAGAGGTTTCGATATCGATCATGGTACAGATATTTCTATTAATGTAGATGGTATGCCTGTAAATAATGTGTCGCATGCACATGGTCAAGGTTATAGCGACCTGCATTTTATTATACCAGAAACTATAGAAAAAATTAATTTTGGAAAAGGCCCACATTATGCTAATGCAAGAGATTTTACAACAGCAGGTTATATAGATTTTAAAACTAAAAACAATCTCAAAGAGAATATTTTAAAATTATCTTATGGCGATTTTAATACCATTAGAACACTAGGCCTTTTTAATTTAGCAAATAGAAACATCAAAAGTAATGCCTACGCAGGAATAGAATATATAGAGACCGATGGTCCGTTTAATTCCTCGCAAAATTTTAATAGATTAAATTTTATAGGCAAATACACCACTTTAATCGAAAATAAAAACAAGGTTTCCGCTACAATAACTCATTTTAACAGTCGCTGGGATGCTTCTGGGCAAATTCCAAATCGGGCTGTAGAAAGCGAACAAATAGATCGTTTTGGAGCAATAGATGATACAGAAGGCGGTAATACCAGTAGAACGAATATAAATATAGAGCATAAGTATTTTGCAAACGACAATACAACAGTAAAGTCTAACGCTTTTTATTCTTATTACGATTTTCTCTTATTTTCAAACTTTACTTTTTTTCTTGAAGACCCTATTAATGGAGATCAGATAAAACAAAAAGAAAAGCGTTCAATATTTGGTTTTAATACTAAAATTAAAAAACAAAATGCTTTTAATAAAAACCATATTGAAACTACAAGTGGTTTTGGATTAAGATATGATAAGGTAGATGATGTAGAACTGTCTAGAACTTTAAATAGAAATACCACTTTAAAATTTTTACAACTAGGCGACATTAATCAATCTAACATTTTTGGATACTATAAAGCCGAAATTGATTTGGGTAAATTTAAACTTACTCCAGGACTAAGGTTGGAATATTTTAAATTTTTATATAACGATACTTTAGTTAAGGATTATAATACTCAATCTGAAACTAAAACAGCAATATTACCCAAATTAAGTTTGCAATACGACCAGAATAATAATTTACAATGGTTTTTAAAATCTGGAATAGGTTTTCACTCTAACGATACAAGAGTAGTGATAAGCCAACAAGGTAGAGATATTTTGCCTAAAGCCTACGGAGTAGATTTTGGAAATATATGGAAGCCAACTAAGAATTTAGTAATTAACACAACTGCTTGGTATTTATTCTTAGAACAAGAATTTGTTTACGTTGGTGACGCTGGAATTGTTGAACCTAGCGGAAAAACAGAACGTCTAGGTCTTGATTTAGGTTTAAGATACCAGTTAAACAAATATCTATATTTTAATGCAGATGCTACATTTACAAAGGCAAGAAGTGTTGAGGAGAATGATGGAAAAGATTACATACCATTAGCTCCAAGCTTCACGTTAATTGGAGGATTAGCATTAAATGATTACAAAGGTTTTTCGGGTGCATTGCGATATAGGTTTTTAGATGATAGACCTGCAAATGAAGCTTATTCCGTTACAGCAGAAGGCTATTTTGTTACAGATTTTAATTTAAATTATAAGCTTAGTAGAAATATAACTTTAGGTGTTTTAATTGAAAACATATTTGATACAGAATGGAACGAAACGCAGTTTTTAACAGAGTCAAGATTGCAAAACGAGACGGAATCTACAGAAGAAATTCATTTTACTCCAGGTGTGCCTTTTAATGCAAAAGCAACTTTAATATATAATTTTTAAAACTCTAAAACCACACTTTAAATTTTTACGTATGTATCATAGAATCAGAATATAATCAATAAAAATATAAAGTCTAAGCTATGAAAAAGTTAGAGAGTTTTTTTGTTTTTTTGTTGGTTGATGGAAAGTTCCTTGCTTATTTCTTAACTATATGAGTAAGGACTTTCTTTTAACTTATTTTTGTTTTAAATAATAAATTTTAGAATATAAGTTTTTATTGGTGATTATGTATTTCTATTGTAAGAGCTTAGGTATTACACCTAAGCTTTTCTTATACAAAAAACTTAAATTAAAAATCGATCTCTATATGTAGTAAAAATTATATAGTGATGTTAAGAAATTGTCTAGTTTAATAGTGAAATTATATTAAAATGGTAAAGAGACTTAATTCTTTTATTATTAAATATTTTAAGTGTACTCTAAATTCTATAGTGATTTTTTAGAATGATTATAAGCCATAAAAAAACTTAAATGTAACGATTAAGGTTTTATAATTTAGTTTATTTAGTATCAACTTTTAAGAAGATTCTATAACACCTAAAGCATATAATTGCTCAAGCGTTGGAGAGATACTTCCTCCTGCTGGTTCCAAAGTAATTCCAAAGGCTTGAGAAGCTTTCGTATTGGCTAGACTAAATATCTTATTATCATCAGACTTAAAATCGTCTATAGTACCTAAACTAGTAGGAGTTAGTGGATTTAAAGTTAAAGACCATACTTGGTAAACTTTACCGTCTGGTGGCTCTGGTAAACCTGCTAAATCTAAATAGACTATTTTATCTTCTTTATTCCAGTACGCTTGTGCATAGGCTCTAGGATAAATAGCTTGTCCGGCAAGTGGTATACTTATAATATCCTTATCTCTAAATACATTAATAATTTTCTTAGAATCTGCTAAATCATCATTTAAATCTTCTATTTGCGTTTCGAAGAAATCTTTTTCAGTTTGTATCTCACTAACTTGAGTTTGTAATGTATTATTCTGGTTATTCATCCACAATAATCCACCGCCTAAAATAATTGCAGCAGCCCAACCTGTATAATTATACCAACTATTTTTAGGTTTGGTATTAAGTGTTAATACCTTAGTATCGCTTGCTGTATCATTACTTGTTCCTTTTATCGCGTTCCAAATTGTACTAAAAGTTATTTTATTTTTAGGACCAGCAGCTTTAGTTAATTTAACTATGGCAGCTTCAATGTCTAAAACCTCTTGTAGTACTTCTGGATGTTCCTGCATCCTATTATAAACTTCTTTGTTTTCTTCGACACTAAGTGAACCGGCAACATAAAGTTCTAATATTCCAGATGCTATGTATTTTTCTTTTTCCATGTTAGAGTACCATTTCTCTTAATTCTTTAATACAATTTCTATTGTGAGTTTTTATAGTCCCAATAGGTATGTCTAATGTTTTAGATGCTTCTTTTTGCGTATATCCTTTAAAATAAAGAAGTTCAATAACTCTTTTGCATTTCTCAGCTAGTTTATCAACAAACTTTGCAATGCCAATAGCATCTGTAGCGTTATTTAAGTTATCTTGAGTTGGTAGTATATCTACGAAATAATCTGCATTAAGGTTTTTAGAACTATTCTTAAAACTTTTAGATCGTGTTTTATCTATAGCTGCATTTCTTGCAATATTAAGAATCCAAGTAAAGAAACGACCTTTTTTAGCACTGTAAGTATCTGCTTTATGCCATGCTTTTATAAATACATCCTGCATCACTTCTTGTGCTATATCGTGGTCTCTAACAATATTATAGATTACACCATGCATACTATCACTGTACATGTTGTATAAGGACTCAAAAGCACGTTCGTCCTTTTCCTGAAATTTGGATACTAAAATTTCTAATTGCATGTATTTTGTTATTTTTATATTTTATTTAATAATACCTCCGCAGCTTATTCTACTTCCAGCTGCACCACTTGGTTGTGATGTAAAATCGTCTACACCTTGGTGTACTATGATTGCTTTACCTAAAATATCTTTAGTATTGTCTCCACAGCCAATGCACCATTGGTCTGTGGTTTTACTTACTACAGCAAAGCCTTTATCGTCAGCTTTAAAATTTCCTATATCACCTTTATGGTAACCAGTTGCGTTTCCCCATTTACCATGCTCTTGCGCTGTTGGATTCCAGTGTCCTCCTGAAGATTTCCCATCGTCCGACGAGCAATCTGCTGTTTCGTGAATATGTATTGCGTGTTCACCAGGATTTAAGCCTTCTAAAATAGCAGTCATTTCAACTTTGCCATCGTCTTGTGTAAATACAACGTTGCCTTTTACTTTACTACCACTTTTTGGAGAGAGATTAAACTTTACTTTAACAGCTTTTTCAGCTTCTGTAAAAGATTCAACTTTGTCTTTAGCTTCTTTTTTACAGCTCGTTGTAAATGCCAAAACGGTTAGTAATGAGAGTAATACTATCTTTTTCATTATATTATATTGTTTTAAGTTATAAGCTAGGAAGTTAAGCTTATAAATGGTTTTTCGCAAGAAACTTTATACTAATTAAATTTTAACGAGCATTTTTAAACCTCTAATGCTTTTTTTTAGATTTTTAGTCGTTGAAATAGATTTATCCACTTGTTTTTTAATATTCTTAATTCGTTTTATACTATATATAATCGAGCGCTGCTTTTCTAGTGTCAGTTTTTTAAATAAATTTAAAGTTTTGTGTCACTTAATAGTATTGCATCTAATGCTTCTAGCATTTCTACGTCATATTTAGAGAGGTCTTCAAAAATGTAACGGTCTTGTGTATTAAACGTAGCGTATAAATAAACGCTTTCTTTTCGGATTGAACACGAGTCGAATTTTTTATTTTTATGTTTAATTTTCTTTTCTAAATATAACCAAATAAAAAATTTGGCGTACTTTGTAAATGTACAAAAACCTTTCGAAAATCCTATAATAGCTATGTTTTATACACATTGTTACCTGTAGTGCTTTTCCGCAAACCTGATAGCGTTGGCAGAAGGCATACTCTTTTACAGTTTTGGTGGCGCGTTGGCTGGCGCGACTGGAAATGTGTATGGCTTTGAGCGATGGCTTATTATCGTGGTCCCATAAATCTGTCGCCATTAAAATGTATCATATGACTTGGCATCTCGCAAATCCAAATTTCAGTTTCCCACGCAATTTTTTTGACCATTTTTTGAATTCCTTAAAATCTGGAAATGCAGTAACATATATTTTTCCTGCATCGCAATTCACAAGCATTTCTTCTAATTCGTGCATTCTTTTTGGCGAAACTGGTCCGTGTGATGTAACTGCTTCTATTAGATAAAGCCAATGTTTTTCTCGATGATATAAGACTACATCTGGCAGTTTACTATGTTGGTCAATTGGAATTCCAATTTCTGCCAAAATTTTCTTATCGGTATAAAGGTCTTTTGTTTCTGTGTCGCCTAAATATAATAGTTCGCTACCATCTGCAAATTCAGGCAAAAACTGTTCAACTATTGCAGATTGAACTTCATTATGTTTTCCTGGTGATAATTTCAAAACCTTACCATTCGGTAATTTAACAGGAACTCGAGCTACAGCTTTATTTTTCGCATATTTTTTAGATAAATCTCCAACTGAAGCTCTAAATTCAGTTGCGTTTTTTTTCCAATTTTTCGAGCCGAAAGTTTGAATAACAGCTAACGCTTCTTTTGCAATTCCGTAATGCGCTCTTGGACTATTAACAGGAATTGATGAATCATCTGGATTATAATCTACAATTCTGGCTTGGATAAATTGATGTAGAACTTTTCTGCGAAATGTTTCTCTTGAATTTGGCGCATAATTCATATCATAAAAATCTGAACTAAATTTCATAACGCCATTACTAACTCCAAGACTAATCTTTTTTGCGTTTTTCCATTTGTCAGTTTCTTTGATGTTACAAAGAGCTAAAAGTGTAACTGCTGACATTTCATTCTGTTGTGATATTGGTAATCCTAAATCTTTTAAGATGACCTGCGCTTCTTGAATTTTATTCATTAACTGCTAAAATATTTTGTTCTAACCATTGGTTAACAATAGTATTGATTTTTCCTTCTGAAAAATCGTTTTGCTCAATAAGAGTTGAGCCAACTTTTCTTATCAATTCAATAGTTGGAAATGGCATTAATCGTATTTCTGTTGCACTAACATTGACATTTCCATTAAAAGTCCTAAAATAAGTATCAAATACTTTAGAATTTAAAATTGCAGATATTCCAACAGCTTCGTTTTCTTCAAGTTCTCCATCAAGTCGATATAGATAATTTAGTTTGTTTTCTATTCCAATGTAATCGCTATCGTTAAATCTTGAAAAATAAGGCGAAGCAATCAATCTGCTTTTATCGTCTTTAGAGCTAAAACGTCTTAGTAAAACATAGTTTTTATTAACCGTCAGCATTTTTTTGGAAACTTCTGTTTTGTTTATGTATTGACTTTTATTAAATGTAAAATTTGGCCATTCTACCTTCATTTTGGTAACGTTTTGCAACCAATATAAAGGTGCAAGAAATACGGTTGAATTTTGATATGAGTCAAATAAAAATTCTCTTGAACGAAAAGAAACTACTGGTCCCGTAGAAATCTGAATATTAAAATCTATCAAATTATTATTCCAAGATTTGAATAATTGGATAACGTTTTCTTCATACACTGTAGTCGGTAAATGAAGAATTTTGGCTTTAGAATTTAAGTCTATTAAATCACTTATATCGAAAACCTTTTGCAAAGGTTCTTGTATGTCTTTAAGTCCTTCTGATGTTGATATTATGACTTCTGTTAAATTGTCTTTAGAACCTTTTAAAATCAAAGTTTCTTGCAAAACACTATCTCTGTCAAAAGTATCAGTTCGAGATTTGAAAAGATGAATGAAATTTAAATTAATGTGACTAAAAAAATAATCTCTAAATGAATTGAAATATTGACCAGAAGCGAAGCTTCTTGGAACGATAAAAATTAATTCTCCATCTTGTTTTAAGAGATTAACTGAAACAGCTAAAAAGAATGAATAAATATTAGGTTGGCCTTTTACTAAATTTTGTAAAAGTTTTACTCTTTTATCATCTTTCGCAAGTTTGAAATATGGCGGATTTGAAATGATATAATCGAAAGTCTCAATATGATTTTCCATTGATTTTGCCATATCTTCAATGAAATCACTCGTTAAAAGTGTGTAGCTAAATTTAACACCTTTTTCTTTAGTCCATTTTTTTAAATGTTGTAAACATTGTTCTGTATAAGGAAAAAGTGTAATATCAGTTTCATAAGCAACTAATTGAATAGAGTTTAATTTAAATTCAACTAATTTTTCGATAAGAGAACAAGTCAAAATTGCAGTTCCACAACCTGGGTCAAGAATTGTAATATCCTTGGACTTTGGTTCGGAAGCAATACTACCCATAAAATCAGAAATTCCAGTTGGTGTGAAGAACTGTCCTTTTCCTTTTTTATGTTCTTTAGAAACTGTAGAAGTATATTTAACACCAAGTATATCAGCATATTTGCTTGGTAAAGTGTCTATATTTTTTTCTATTTCTAAAGTCGTTTGCATCATTTCAAAGTTACAAATTTAGTCTTGAGCGTTGGCAAAAAAACAGCTCTTTTATTTTTTCAGCGTTGGCAGAAGCGTTCGGCAAAAAAAAAAATGTGCTGTTTGCGCGTTGGCTTTTCAGCACGAACCTTAATGATAGCTGGATTTTTTTTGCATTACACCCAACGTTAAAGTATCTCCAATGTCAAGATCAATACTTTTTTGTTTTTCGTTGCTAAAAATACGATACTCTGCAGTTTTAAGTCTTTTAGTGCTGTACAGAATTCAATAATTTTTAGTATTGTTAGTAGCTATTAGTTTTATTCGCTTCTGGTTTTTAGCTATAAAATAACTTAACACATTTTTAAGGTGTAGTAAGTCCATATTTGTCTATTAATGTTATGCTAAATGGCTCACTCTTCATTTTTAATCTAAAGAAAAGAGTTTACTGTCTTTGAATGCTGAAATACTTAGTGCTTCAATTAAAGTTTTATATGTTTTCCAATTTTCTGTATAAAAAGAGTTAGTTTTTTCTAAAGCGTCTTTTAAAGCCGTTTTAGCGTGCTTTAAAAGCGTTGTTTCTGTAGATGTAATACCATTTTTTCTTGAACCAATGTAGCCACTAGCTTTATTTATTCTAGAATTTACTGTAGGTAGATTACTTCGCGTTATACCTTGTCTTTTATCTACTTTACCAAAATAAATAGCAAATAAGCTATCTATTTTTTTTATTATGTCTTTTGATGCTTTTATTTCTTCTTTGTATTTCTTTTTATCTAAATCGCTGAGGTCTTTTTTATATTTTTCAATTGTTTTTTTACTTTCGGCTAGTTGTTGTGTTGCATCAGCCATAGTTTGCCTAATGCTTTCTATTTCTTTTAATGCTAAATATACCGCGTCTGTATTCATTTTAGAAACTTCAATTCGTGGATCTTCTTTTACAGTAATTTGTTCTTCGGAAGTAATATCGCCATAATGTATTACTACTTTATAAGTTCCGGTTTTAACCGAAACACCACTTGGTTCATTTTTGTTTTTTCTAATAGATTTTGAAGGATAATCCACACCTTTTTCGTGCAAACGCCAAGACCAATTATAGATTCCAGTAGAATCTGGAGTTTTACGTTTTAAGGTTCTAATCAGTTTATCGTTATCATAGATTTTCATAGTAATAGAATCCCACTTAACGACATTTTTGTCGCTATCCTGTCCTGAAACTTCGGTAGAATTCATTATTTCATCATCATCATCATCATCATTATCTTTTTCTTCTTCTTTTTTAACAGCCTGTTCAACTTTTATATAATATTTAAAGCGTCCACTAGAGCCTCTATTTTCGCCATAATACATGGCGTCTCCACCAAAACGACTTCCAGTTGGTTGTTGGTAGGCAGCTTTGTACGCAGCAGGAGGAGAGAAAAGTTTTAATTTAGAGTTTGTTATTTCATTTCTAGCTAAAGCTCGTAATGGTCTTAAATCATCTAAAATCCAGGCTGCTCGACCAAAAGTACCAATAACCAAATCGTGTTCTCTTGCCTGGATTACTAGGTCTTTAACAGGTACTGTTGGAAAACCTTGCGTCCACTTTGTCCATTTTTTACCAGCATTTATTGTAATATATAAACCATCATCGGTGCCTAAAAACATAAGGTTAGGTTCTTCTAAATCTTCAATAATAGATAAGGTATAACTTTTAACATCGTTAGTATCGACAATCCGTTCCCAAGATTTCCCATAGTTTTTTGTACGGTAGGCGTAAGGTTCATAATTAAAACGTCTGTAATCGTTAGCAACTAAAAGTGCCTCGCCTTTATTTTTATTACTTGCTTTTATTTGTACAATCCAACTGCCTTTTGGTAAACTAGGTATGGACTTGCTTACTTCTGTCCAAGAAGTGCCACCATTTTTTGTTATGTGCACGCGCCCATCATCTGTTCCAACCCATAACATATCCTTTTCTAACGGTGAGGGCTCAATAACCAAAATAGTACAGTGGTTTTCTGCACCTGTAGCATCGATTGTAAGTCCGCCACTATCGTGTTGCTTTAGTTTATCGGGATTATTGGTTGTTAAATCTGGCGATATAATAGACCATGTATCACCTTTATTGTTGGACTTATGTACAAACTGACTTCCAAAATAAATAGTATTATTATTAAAAGGATCTATATTTATAGCTGCATTCCAATTAAACCTTAATTGCACATTGGCATTAGGGTGTGTAGGTTGCACGCCATAATTATCGCCCGTTTGCCAATCGTACCTGCTTACGTAGCCTTGCTGGCTCATGGTCCATCCATAGCGTGCATTGTCACGGTCTGGTATAACATCAAAACCATCACCAAAACTAATTTCTTGCCAATAGCTATTTCTAATGCCTTGTGCACGCCAAACATAAGCAGGGCCTCGCCACGAGCCGTTGTCTTGCATACCGCCATATACATTGTAAGGGTACTCATTATCTACATTAATATGATAAAATTGAGCAACGGGTAGATTACCAATAAAGCGCCATGATTTGCCGCCATCTTTAGTAATGTTTAGCCCACCATCGTTACCATCAATCATAAAATTACCGTTGTTAGGGTGTATCCACCAGGCATGGTGGTCTGGATGAACGCCATTGTCCACACCGTAAGCAGGCATAAGCTGTCTAAAGTTTTTACCACCATCTTCACTAACATTAACATAGGTGTATATAGAGTACACTCTATTTTCGTTTTGCGGATCTACATAAATTTCAGAATAATAAAAAGGTCTATTCCCAATATCACTTTTAGAATTAATGTTTTTCCAGTTATAGCCACCATCTTCACTTTTATAAAGGGCGTTTTTATTAGATTCTACTAGTGCATAAATAGTGTTGGGTTTATTTTTAGCTATAGCAACGCCTATACGACCTAAATCGCCTTTTGGAAACCCTTCTTTAGCTGTTATTTTTTTCCATGAATTCCCACCATCGTGCGTAATATGTAGGCCAGAACCTTTACCTCCAGAATTAAAAAACCATGGTTCTCGTTTGTGTTCCCAGAGTGTAGCTATAAGTTTGTTAGGATTTTCTGGGTCCATAACCAAGTCTGCAGCACCAGTTTTATTGTTTTCAAATAGTATTTTTTTCCATGTTTTACCGCCATCTGTAGTTTTAAAAATACCACGTTCACTATGTTCTCCCCATGGGCTTCCTATGGCCGCAACATATACAATATCTGGATTTTTAGGGTGTATAATAACACGATGTATATGTCTTGTTTTTTCTAAACCCATAGATTTCCAACTCCTTCCAGCATCTAAACTTTTATAGATGCCATAAC
>Ga0114957_1004544_pt1 | contig 11884 bp, 10 predicted proteins | sample BantaG_FD_87175 | JGI IMG/M metagenome (GOLD analysis project Ga0114957, IMG submission 87175) | Marine algal microbial communities from Bantry Bay, Ireland - BantryBay_4 metaG | ecosystem: Host-associated > Algae > Red algae > Unclassified | place: Bantry Bay, Ireland | collected 2014-11-21 | reverse complement strand
ATGATGTTGCCGTAAATTCTTTGCAAAATAAAACCCAATAGCTGAATAACTAGGGACACTTTCAGGGTTGCAAATTGTCCACTCTCCTCCTTTTAAATCCTCTGCTGGAACTACACTAAAAGAACGTGGAATTTTAAATTGCCTAATCCGAGTATCTGTTGAATTTTGAATATCCTTTTTTACATTATCAGTACTACTCATCGGCCATTCCATATTAGATTGGCCGCTACATAAAAAGACATCTCCTATCAAAATATTTGAAATAATAATCTCGTGTATATCTTGTTTTATTTTTATTTCAAAAGGCCCTCCCGCAGGCATTTTAGGCAAGTCAAGTTTCCAGAATCCAGTTTTACTATTGATTCTTACGGTAAATTCTTTTTGATTAAAATTGATAATTACTTTTCCAGTTTGATTAGACCAACCCCAAATAGGAATAGGTTGATCTCTTTGCAAAACCATATTATCTCTAAAAATTTTTGCCACAATTAAATGGGGTTTCCCATTTTCAATTTTCATTAATTCCTCCTCTCCACATGACATCCACCAAGCAGTCAATCCAGTAACCAAAGTTAACTGTCCAATATTTTTAAGAAATGTTCTACGGTTTTTTTTCATTGTTTAAGTGTAATAATTCAGCAAAGCTGAATTATGTTTATTTTTCAACGCTGAGACGGAGAGGCGCAGAGCTGCTGAGAATTTTTCTTCGAAAAATTTAAAACTCTGCGCCTCTCCGTCTCTGCGTTGAAAAATTTATTGGCGAAAGCCAATGCTAAATAGTTCTGTTCAATTTGAATTATTCCTCAAAATATAAAAAGGTCATTGGGAAACCCAACAACCTTTTTTTATTTTTTAAAATTATTTTGTCTAACAGCATAGCGGTCTGACTTCTGACAATAAGCGAAGCGCATAGTCTGACATCTATAGTCTTAAAACTAGACTACTTCGAATAGTCCTGCAGCTCCCATTCCTCCACCTACACACATGGTGCATACTACATATTTTGCACCTCTTCTTTTTCCTTCAATTAATGCATGACCGACCATTCTTGAACCCGTCATTCCATATGGATGCCCAATTGAAATTGCACCGCCATTCACATTTAATATCTCATCAGGAATTCCAAGTCTTTTTCGACAATACAATACTTGAACTGCAAACGCCTCATTCAATTCCCAAAGTCCGATATCACTCATCTTTAATCCATGTTGTTTTAATAATTTTGGAATAGCAAATACAGGTCCTTGAGTAGCATTGAATGCACCTTTGTACGCCCGACCAATCGGCGTTCTAGCTGTTGAGACAATTACTGCTTCTCTCATTATCTATCTTATTTTAATTTGTAAATGAATTGTTGTGAAAATGTGTATAGGTGTATATGTTGTCGAAAATATTTAGAATAAAAATTATTCGACAACATATACACCTATAAACACATACACCTATACACATCCTATATTTTATCTTTAAAATTTTTCAAATCATCTGCTTTCTCGACTATTTCCATCTCAAAATCTTTTTCGAAATCAAGACCTTTGCTAAGGGTATGAAGACTCCCATATTGATAAAGTTCTTTGATCGAGCCAATCGCTTTCCCACTATTAGGAAGTATTTTTTCAATCATAGTATCGACTGCTGATTTTAATTCGGCAAGCGGAACAGCTTTGTTTGCCAATCCAATCCGTTCTGCCTCCGTTCCAGAAATAGCTTGCGCCGTAAAGGATAGTTCTTTTGCTTTTCTTAAACCTACTTGTTTTTGTAATCGTTGTGTCATTCCCCATGTTGGACGTATTCCCCATTTTGCATGAGTATCGCCTATTTTCGCTTCCTCCGCAGCCACAATTAAATCAAATGCCATCATTATTTCCATCGCACCTGTAAAACAAAATCCATTAACCATTGCAATAGTTACTTGTGGACAGTTTTCCAATAATCGCATAATTTCCATCCCATCTTCATACATATCAAATCCAGGTTCTACCTTTGTTTTTTGAAAAACAGAAAGATCAACTCCTGCCGACCACGCTCTTCCTTCGCCTTTTACAACAATGACTCTACATTTTTCATCCTTACATATTTCGGTTAAAATATTTTTCCATTCTGAAATCATTGTTGGAGTAAGTGCATTTAATTTATCAGGACGATAAAGGGTAAGCCATGCTACTTCGTCGATTTGTTCGTATTTGATTTGAGTTAAGTTCATTTTTTGTTTTTTTTAAAAAGAAGAAGAAATATTATGAAGGGAAATATTATAATTTCATTCCAATGATAGGGCACAATATTATATAATTCAAGTATTTATATTGCTTTATGATTATTTATGGAAATTAATTCAACTGGTTTTATATTTTTTATGGAGAAGACATTTTTAGCTATTCTCTTTTCGCTACGCAAATGTCATCTCTTGTGCCGAGTAATTAGAATTGCTTATCTAAATTTTTATTTTCAATATAATTTTTCATTAGAAAAACGTAGATTTAACCAAAGTAAGAATAGGTTAATCTTTTACAAATTATCCACATTCAACTATTTAGAAACAAAATCAAAAAAATAAATCATGGAAAAATTTGACTTTAAATTTTACCATTGGGAAAAAAACAACCCAAACAAAGCTTTTTTAAAACAACCCTTTGGTGATAAATGGGAGGTTTACACTTATGCTGAAGCAGGACAAATGGCAAGAAAATTAGCCTCTGGTTTGATAAAAATGAATCTCCCTCCCAAAAGTCATATTGGATTAGTTTCAAAAAATTGCAGAGAATGGATTATAGCAGATATTGCGATTACCATGGCAGGTCATGTTTCAGTACCTTTCTTCCCTACCTTATCTGCTGATCAGATCAATCAAGTATTAAACTTAGGAGATGTAAAAGCATTGTTTGTAGGAAAAATGGAAGTTTGGGATGATATGAAAAATGGAGTACCCGAAGAAATGCCCATCATCAAATTTCCACACTATGAAGGTAATTCCAAAATTGATAGAGGTCAGGAATGGAACGATATTATTTCAAAAAACGAACCATTACAAGGACAACCAAGTCCAAATTTAGATGATATTTGGACTATCGTTTTTACCTCTGGAACAACTGGAACCCCCAAAGGTGTAGTCCTTACCTATCGTCAAATGGATAGTACCAAAGTTGTGGTGGACACCGCCAATCCATTGGATATTTCAACTACTGGAGATAATCGTTTTTTCTCCTATTTACCACTTAATCATATTGCTGAACGTATCGTAGTTGAAGCCACCTGTTTTCGATATGGAGGTGATATTTCCTTCTCGGAAAATTTAGCATCTTTTCCAAAAAATTTAAGTGAAGCACGTCCAACTATCTTTTTTGCAGTTCCTCGTATTTGGACTAAATTCCAACATGGTATCTTATCCAAGATGCCTCAAAAGAAATTAGATACCTTATTAAAAATTCCATTTATCTCAGGTGTAATTAAGAAAAAAATTAGAAAAGGTTTAGGATTAAATGATGCGAAGGCTTGGGTTTCAGGTGCTGCTCCACTTTCTCAATCGCTTCGAGAGTGGTATGCAAAATTAGGGATTTACATTACCAATGGTTATGGTATGACCGAAAATGCTGCTATTTGTACTACATTGTTTGGCTTTGATTCCAAGCCTGGTTCTGTTGGAAAAGCACAACCTGGAACAACTTTAAAAATAGATAAAGAATCAGGTGAGATCATGGCAAAAGCGCCATATATCATGCAGGGCTATTACAAAGCTCCTGAAAAAACTGCCGAAGTTTTGCAAGATGGTTGGTTGCGAACTGGTGACCAAGGATATATTGATGAGGAAGGATATTTATTTATCACAGGTCGTATCAAGGATACTTTTAAAACTGCCAAAGGAAAATTCATCGTACCCGCTCCTATTGAATTTAAGCTCGAACAAAATTCTGATGTAGAGCAAATATGCATTGTTGGTCTAGGTTGCCCTCAACCTTTAGCACTTATCGTTCCTTCAGAAATGGGTGCTGCCAAATCTCAAGATCAATTGGTTGCAAGTCTTAACAATACACTTACAAGTACAAATAGTGACTTACCCAATTATAAAAAAATCTCTACTTTAGTGGTGGTAAAAGAACCTTGGAGCGTCGATAATAATTGCCTCACTCCTACCCTCAAAGTAAAACGAAATGTAGTTAATCAAAAATATCAAAATTATTTGATGAACTGGCATGAGAAAAAAGATAGTGTAGTTTTTGAGTAACTTTTAGAAACCACGGAGGCACAGAGATAAGACACAGAGAAAACAGAGTTCTCTATGTTCTCTGTGTCTTGCCTCTGTGCCTCCGTGGTAAAAAACAAAAAGTAATGACCTATTTCATACTAACCTTTTTAGCAATCATTTTCCTTTCTTATTACTGGGTTTGGTACAGCAGCCCTAAACTTCCATCCAATACTGATGCCTTAATCCAAGAAGTCATGTCCTCTGAATTACCAGAATTTATGACAGGGAAATCAGGCTTCGCCAAAAATGGAGCCATCAAAATCTGCTACGAATTTTCCAAAAGAAATGGACTCAATGCGAAAGCCAACGATCAACATTCCTATGCCATAAAAAAATCTGGCTCCCGCTATGAAGAACTAAAAAATATCAAGGCTCCTACCCTAGTGATTCATGGTACTGCCGATACTTTGATTTTAGTTAATCACGCAAAAAAATATGCTCCCATGATTCCCGATGCTGAACTTTTGCTCTTCGAAGGAATGGGACATGACTTACCAAAAGAACAAGCCCCTAAAGTTGTTTCTAAAATTTTGAGCCTTTTAGAAAGAGTAAATAAAAAAGAGACTTCATTAAATTAGTTTCAAATCAATCATTTCATTTAATTTGATTTACATTTTTACCAAAATTTTTAATAAATATTCATGCAAAAATTAAAAGAAAAAGTAGCTCTAGTAACAGGGGCAGCAACAGGAATTGGAAGAGCTACCGCCATAGCATTAGCAGCAGAAGGGGCGAATGTCATGGTAACTGATATCAATGAACAAGAAGGGCATCAGACATTAAATTTAATCAAAGAAGAAGGAGGGCAAGGTCAATTTTTCCAATTAGACGTTTCCAATCCAGAACAAGTTAACAATGTAATTACGGAAATTTTTAACAAAGAAGGTTCCTTAGATTTAGCTGTAAATAATGCAGGAATCGGAGGTGTATTTGGAGCTATTCATGAAGTTACTTTAGAAAATTGGCATAAAATGATGGCCGTAAATTTAACAGGCGTCTTCCTTTGTCTTCAAGCAGAAGTACAATGTATGTTACAAAAAGGTGGAGGTAAAATCGTTAATGTTTCTTCACTCGCAGGACTCAATGGAATGCCAGGAGGAAGTGCTTATTCCGCTGCCAAACATGGTGTAATCGGTTTAACAAAATCAGCGGCCATTGAATATGGAGCTAAAAATATTCGAGTCAATGCTGTCTGTCCAGGTTTTATTCAGACTCCTATTATAGATGATGTTCCTCAAAAAGTTCTAGATTATAGTACCAAAATTCGAGTTCCAATGAAACGAATTGGTCAACCTCAAGAAGTCGCTAATTCCATCGTTTGGTTATTGAGTGATGATTCTTCTTATATCAATGGACACCATTTATGTATTGACGGTGGGTTTTCTACTAGTTAGATTCGAAAGCCTAGAGATGTCATTTCTAAGTTTAAAATTAGTCGATTGTGACTAATATTTTTTATATTTACGCCTTATTCTGTTAAACTAATCGCAAACGATTTAATCTAACTATATGAAAAAATTAATTCTTTCGGCTGCATTAACAGGTGCTGCAACTACTCGAAAAAACTGTCCTGCAATTCCCTACACTCCAGTAGAAATTGCAGAAGAAGGAAAACGAGCCGTTGACGCTGGAGCAAGTATTTTGCATATTCATGCACGAGAAGATAATGGTATGCCGAGTTGGAGGTTAGCAGTTTTTCAAGCCATCAAGGAAGAAGTGCGAAAACGATGTCCGAATGTAATTATTAATTTTTCGACTGGGGCGATTGGTTTGTCAAAAGAAGAAAGAATGAATCATATTATCCCTACTGCGCCCGACATGGCAGCTTTTAATATGGGAAGTATGAACTATGCTATTTATTCAAAAAAATCAAAGAAATTTTACTTAAATGGTGTTTTTGAAAATTCATTTGACACCATGCAGTATGTAGTCAAAACGATGAATGAAGCAGGTACTATTCCCGAAATGGAATGCTTTGATACGGGTCATATTCGAAATGTCGAACCACTTCGAGATATGGGATTGATTCCTGATAATGCTGTTTATTCTTTGGTGATGGGTGTGATGGGAGGAATCCCTGCGACTACTGAAAATTTGATTCATCAAATCAAACAAGTTCCTCAAGGTGCGCATTGGCAAACTATTGCTATCAGCAGAAAACAATGGCAACTCGCTGCTGTTGCTTGTACGATGGGTGGAAGTTTTCGAGTAGGACTTGAAGACAATTTTTATTTACCCAATAATGAAATGGCAAAGTCAAATGGAGAATGTGTGGAATGGGGTGTGAAACTTGCTCGGATGATGGGACGTGATATTGCAACGATTGATGAGGCAAGGGAAATGTTGAAGATTCCCTTAACAGATTAGTCTTTTAAAATGTGATTTTTGACACGGCTAATAAGTAACGTGACTCTCTGAGTCGCGACAGTATTCGACAAACACGTTACTTCACCTCAATGGTTTTCGATACCGAATTTGTCGAATATCGTCGCGACTCAGAGAGTCACGTTACTTATTATTCATGTCAAAAATCGTATCTCAAAAACATAAAACCACTATTCGAAATTCATAAATAAATATGTATCAAAAAGACCTTTTTAAAAATAAAAACATCCTCGTCACAGGCGGAAGAAGTGGTATCGGCTATGGCATTGCCAAAATGTTTTTACAATTAGGTGCCGCTGTAACAATAGCTTCCCGTAAAAAAGAACCGCTCGAAAAAGCAGCAAAAGAATTATCAGAATTTGGGCCATGCGATTTTTATCCATGTGATATTCGAAAAACGGATGAGATAATAATTCTCGCTGAACACATCAAAACCACTCATGGTAAACTCGATATATTAATCAATAATGCAGGTGGTCAATTTCCTGCTCCTGCTGAATTAATTTCCGAAAATGGTTGGGCCGCTGTCATCAATAATAATTTGAATGGAACATTTTATGTTTCTCAAATAATGGCAAAAACATTTTTTATCCCACAAAAAAATGGAAATATAGTCAACATTATTGCAAATATGCATCGAGGTTTCCCAGGGATGATTCATACTGGAGCAGCTCGTGCTGGTGTGGAAAATTTAACCAAAACACTTGGACAAGAGTGGGCTGAATTTAATATTCGAGTCAATGCTATTGCTCCAGGAACTATCGAATCCTCGGGACTTGATACTTACCCTGCTCCATTAAAATCATTTTTTGATAAAGCAAGAGAAGATAATTTAATGAAGCGTTTTGGAACCGTTGAAGATGTGGCGAATGCGGTAATATTTTTGGCTTCTCCCCTTTCTTCCTATGTTGGAGGAATCACACTTTATGTGGATGGGATGGAACATCTTTCGGGAGATCGAATGGGGTTAAATAATATTTTAAGAGGTTTTATGAAATAAATTTAATCAAAATCAAAATGCCAATCAAAATCAAAATTACAAATGGTGAGTCACCAATTTTCGGTTTTTGATTTTAATTTTGATTTCAAGAATTTTTGAAAAAAATATTTACCAAAAATGAGCGCAAAATTATTCACAGAAGAACATGAATTATTCAGGCAAAGTCTCCGTGCATTTATAGATAAAGAAGTAAATCCAAATATCGATCAATGGGAAGAAGAACGACGTATTCCACGATCTATTTGGAAAAAAATGGGCGATATGGGATTTCTCGGACTCTCCTACCCTGAAGAGTATGGCGGTTCAGGACTCGATTTTTTTTATGATGTAGTTTTCAATGAAGAATTAGGTCGAGTCAACTCTGGAGGATTTATCATCACTCAACAAGTGGTGCAATATATGTCAGGTCCATACATTTTAAAATATGGTTCTGAAACGCTTAAGAAAAAATATTTACCTGGACTTATCTCTGGAGATTTGATTTCCTGTATTGGAATCACCGAACCTGGCGCAGGTTCTGATGCTCAAAATATTCAAACTAAAGCCGTCAAAGATGGTGATCATTACATCGTCAATGGTTCCAAAACTTTTATTACAAATGGTGTTTACGGAGATTTAATTGTGACGGTGGTAAAAACCAATCCTGAGGCAGGTGCAGCAGGAGTAAGTTTATTAGTCATTGATCGAAATGCTGAAGGTGTTTCTGCTCGTAAGTTAAAAAAATTAGGATGGCATGCTTCTGATACTGCCGAGTTAAGTTTTGATAATGTAAAAGTTCCAGTTGAAAATTTAGTAGGTGAAGAGGGACATGGATTTTATTATTTGATGAATGGATTACAGTTGGAAAGGCTTTGTTTTATTCCATGCTCGGTGGTAGCCATGGAAAAGGCAATTGAAGGTTCATTGCAATATATGTCTGAGCGTAAAGCCTTTGGGCGAAGCATAGATAAATTCCAAGTTCTACGACATCGAATAGCACAATTGGCATCAGAAGTAGAAATGCTAAAAGCCTTCAGTTACCATTGTTGTCAAATTTATGATAAAGGTATTTATGATGTAAAATTATGTTCCATGGCCAAATTAATCGCTACAGAATTAAATGAAAAAGTAGCCACACAATGTTTGCAATTTTATGGCGGCTATGGATTTATGGAAGACTACCCGATGGCCCGAATGTATCGTGATTGTCGAGTGGGTACCATTGGTGGAGGCTCCTCGGAAATCATGCGTGAGATTATTTCAAAAGTTGTAATTGATTCCATTGATTATAAAAAAGCAGAATCTTCCTACACTTCTCAAAGCAATAGTTCGCCTGTAAGTTATTTCACAGAAGAGCATCATATGTTTAGACAATCGCTTCGAGATTTTCTTAAAAAAGAAGTTATTCCTAATGTAGACCAATGGGAAAAGGATGGTGAAGTTCCTAGAGATATTTATAAAAAAATGGGAGAAATGGGTTATCTCGGATTGACGATTTCAGAAGAGTATGGTGGAACTGATATGGATATTTGGTACACCGTTATTCTACATGAAGAAATGGCTAAAGTTAATTCAGGAGGATTTGCAGCAGCAATTGGAGCGCACTTTTTCTTAGCGATGGTTCATGTCAATGGAGAAGGAAATCACGAACAAAAATTAAAATATTTAATCCCTGGAAACAAAGGAGAATATATTGGATGTATGGCAGTCACCGAACCCTTTGGTGGTTCCGATGTAAAAGCACTTCGTACAACTGCCGTAAAAGATGGCGACCACTACATCATCAATGGTTCTAAAACTTTTATCACTAATGGAGTCAATAGTGATTACATTGTTGCAGCTTGCAAAACTGATCCTGAAGCAGGTGCAAAAGGAGTCAGTATGATTCTTATTGAACGGGACCGCAACGGTGTCAGCGCAACTAAATTAAATAAACTAGGATGGCATGCTTCTGACACAGGTGAGATTGCTTTTGACAATGTGAAAGTTCCCGTAAATAATTTGTTAGGTACTGAAAATGCTGGGTTTTTCTACATCATGGAACATTTCGTTTCTGAAAGATTATCTATGGCGATCGGTGCAGTTGCTACTTCTGAACATGCTTTGGAACTCACCTTAAAATACATGAATGAACGAGAAGCTTTTGGTAAAAAAATCAATCGTTTCCAAGTGCTTCGTCATACCATCGCTCAGCTAGCTTCCGAAATAGAATCAAGAAAACAATTCGTTTACAGTTTGTATGATCGTTTCCAAAATGGAGATTATTTAGTCAAAGAAGCTTCTATGGCAAAATTGGTTTGTACTCAATTAGCGGATAAAGTTACTTTTGAATGTTTGCAAATGTTTGGAGGATATGGATATATGGAAGATTATCCTTTGGCAAGAATGTGGAGAGATGCTCGACTTGGTCAAATAGGTGGAGGTACTTCGCAAATTCTTTGTGAGATTATTGCCAAAATGATGATTGATAGTAAAGGATATTCTGCACATAGTCCTTCGGAGAAGGAAGGAAGTAGTGCTAGTTCTTAATCTTTTGATTTTTTAGCCACGGACTTTTTAATGAATAATGAACAATTAAGATTATTCGATCTCATCCATAATTTTATCAAATTCAAATCCAAACTGCGGCATCATTTGAATATCATTTTCCTGATGCTCATTTACTAAAGGGATAAATGAAATTGATTCGATATAAATAATTTTATCTTCCTCTCCTATGATATTATTGATGACCAAGTTTGCCGCAACAATTTTATCCTCATCATCCAAGAAATCAATATTTTCAGCGTAGATCAATAATTTAATTTTTCGCTCAGGAGTCATTCGGATGATGTATTCCCAATCTGAAGCATCAATTTTTTGTTTGACTACAAAATTATCATACATCTCAAAAGTATAATCCCAATCTATCGAAGGTTTGGCTCCATAAAAATCCCATAGCGGTAAATCAGGTGCTTCGTCCATGATGTCCAAAGAAATATCCAATAACTTTCGATCCCCATTTGGGGAAATGATAAAAGTATGAGGTTTATTCTTCCCCTCTCCTATTTCCCAATAAAATGGTCCAAATTGAAGAATCTGATTATCCAACATTTCTCTTACATTTCTAGGATCGGTAATGATCCTAAATTTTTCCTCATGTTCAATAAACCATTTCCAGAAATTGTCGATCTTTTCTCGTAGAAAATCAGGATTCATATTTTAATTTTTTAAGTCCAAAAGTAATAAAGTATTTCGAATCGGAGCTTTAAAGTAAGGCAACTTTTCAAGTCGTGATTCGAAATACTTTATTATTTTTGGGAAAAAAACATGCAGTACCAAAAAGAAGACCTACTACAATGTCATCGAACAATTACGCCTTACATTCATCGAACTCCTGTCCTTACTTCTCAAGCTTTAAATAAAATTGCAGGGGCAGAAATATTTTTTAAATGCGAAAATTTTCAGCGTATGGGTGCATTTAAAATGAGAGGTGCTGCCTATGCTATTTTAAATCTCACGGATGAACAAAAAGCAAATGGAGTAGTCACGCATTCATCAGGGAATTTTGCACAAGCCGTTGCGTTGAGTGCTCAAATTTTGGGAATCAAAGCCTACATTGTCATGCCTCATAATGCACCACAAGTTAAAAAAAATGCAGTTCAAGGATACGGTGGAATCATCACAGAATGTGAACCGTTAATCGAAGTTCGTCAAGCCACTACGGATAAGATTGCAGCAGAAACTGGTGCATCAAAACTACATCCTTCTAATCAAGTTGATGTGATTTTAGGGCAAGGAACTGCGGCGATGGAATTGTTGGAAGATCATCCTGATTTGAATATAATAATGACTCCTGTTGGTGGTGGTGGACTAGTGGCAGGAACTGCTCTTGCTACTCATTTTTTAGGGAAAAATTGTAAAACGATTGGTGGTGAACCTTTTGCTGCAGATGATGCCTATCGTTCTTTGCTGAGTGGTAAAATTGAAAATAATGAAACTGCAAATACAATTGCTGATGGATTAAGAACAGTTTTAGGAAATCATAATTTTCCAATTATCCAACAATACGTTGACAAAATTATTCGAGTGGAAGAGGATGAAATTGTTGCTGCTATGCGGTTAATTTGGGAACGAATGAAAATTATTATTGAACCTTCTTGTGCGGTTCCTTTTGCTGCTTTGTTGAGGGAAAAGGAACAATTTGCTGGACAAAAAATTGGAATTGTTCTTTCTGGGGGAAATGTGGATTTGGGGAAATTGCCTTTTTAGATCCTAGAGTTTCAATTCACAAGGTGACT
>Ga0114957_1004543_pt1 | contig 11890 bp, 8 predicted proteins | sample BantaG_FD_87175 | JGI IMG/M metagenome (GOLD analysis project Ga0114957, IMG submission 87175) | Marine algal microbial communities from Bantry Bay, Ireland - BantryBay_4 metaG | ecosystem: Host-associated > Algae > Red algae > Unclassified | place: Bantry Bay, Ireland | collected 2014-11-21 | reverse complement strand
TTAGAAATTTGGGAATTTTTTAAAACAACCTTAAACATTAATATCATGAAATCATTGCAAAAATTAATCGTACTAGGACTGATGATCTTCTTTAGTATCAACCTGGCTACCGCACAAGACGGAGACAAAAATCGTACACCCGAAACACGTGCCCAAAAACAGACCGAGCGACTCACCAAAAAGTTGTCACTCAACGAAACACAGGCGACCCAAATCGCCGCAATCAACCTGGAATACGCCAACAAGATGGCAGCTCTCAAATCCGATAGCGCCGACAAGGAAGCCAACAAGACCGCCCGGAAGAGTTTACGGACCGAGCAATCCAGTGCCATCAAGGCTTTATTGACACCGGAACAAGTAGAGAAGTATAACGAAAAGGGAGACCGCAAGCGCGGAGGAAAGAAAGGTGGTAAAGGTAAGTCTGCCAACGCCGAGCGTAGCAGGAATATGGGTACGCCCCAGGAACGTGCTATCAAGCAAACGGAGAGAATGACCGAGCAGCTTTCGTTGACATCTGCTCAAGCAGATCAGATCGCCGCCATCCATCTTTCTTACGCAGAAAAAATGGCCACCGCCAAATCAGCTTCTACGGATAAAGAAGCGAACAAGGAAGCCCACCGCGCGTTGCGAACGGAACAGTCTAACGCCATCAAGGCTTTGCTGACGCCGGAGCAGCTGACAAAATATAATGAGAAAGGGAAACGTAAGAGAGGAGGCAAGAAGGGTTAGGGATTCCGATACGGAGCAGCAGTAGATTCTGAAATTTTGTTTTAGAGGAGAGCGTACGGGAGTACGTTCTTTTTTTTTGATTACCTGTTAGAACTTTTAAAAAGAGGTTTGTCGGTCGGTCGTTGGCTGGCCTAATTTAGGTGGTGTTTTCTTGGATGATGGCGATTTCTTTGGGGGTGGAGTTGGCGGAGGTGGGGTAGGGGTATCCGCTTGTTTGCTTTACGATATATCATGTTTAATTAGATCTTCCGTTCTAGTTTAGTCTGAATCATTACCGTATCAACCTGATGCTGCTCGTGTTCCTGCTCCAAGTTCTTGTACGCTTTTTGCTCTTCTAGTTGTTCCTCAATCCAGCAATGGATATTATAATCTTCAGCTGCTCGGGCCTGATTATAAATGACTGGACGGGCTTTCTTATGCTCATGCTTTGAGTAGTAAAAGGTAGTTAGGGTTAGAAAGACTCCTAATAGAACAGAATTGATGAATAAATTTTTCAGCTTAATAAATTGAAATTGTTATGTTGTGTTATGTCTGAAATGGTTTGCTGTTAAATGGAGGACCACTCCGGAAAAGAGAATTGTTAGATTCGAGATTTGTAGCCTGGTAATATTGAGAAAGTCCATTTAATCATTCAAAATTTTAACGAACTCATCGGCGAACTGACAAGCTAACCTCTTATTTTTCGGTTCGACTTGAATAGTCTCGTTATTATAATTTGCCTTTTTTGACCAATTATATGAACCGTGAATTACAGTTTCTAAATCAATTACACAAAATTTATTATGCATCATATTCTCATATCTTCCCTTTTTCGATACTTTTTTCACTTCAGCAATTTCGCCAAATTTTAAACCATTCTCTCTAAAATTTATAGAATCATTGTTGACTATTATTCTAATGTTAAGACCATTTTGTTTTTTAAGTCTTAAGGCCTCAAAAATTTTCGGATTGGTAAACCATGCAACTGCAATCCAAATCAGGTATTTAGCATTCTTTATATTCTCAATGATCTGTGATTCAATTTTTTCGAAGTAAGCCTGATCAACACCAACAACATTGAATTCCTCCCCTGAAACTTTAAAGCTATTTCCAATTTTAATCAATCTGTAATTTTCTACTTCCAAATATTTATTAATCTCCTAACCTACATGATCTATTTTCATCCCTGAACCATCAAAATGACTTTCAGAGAAAATTAATTCAAATACTCTTTTTAATTGAGCAGTTCCATTGATTTCTGCTAATCTTTCTAGTGTGAAATTCATTCTACTTAATCCTGAAGGATTCTTATTTTCAATAAGATTTTTCAAATCTGTCAGCGTCATATAAGGCGATAGTTCTGATCCACCCATTATCAAAACAGAAATTTTATTTAGGGTATGCTGAGATAATTTCATAATACTACTTTAAAATTGATAGAGTACTTGAATCTAAAATTAATAACTGAATAGTTACTGGCTCTATTTAGTTTGGTTACAATTCAAGGTCCACCTTTTGCCCAGTCCAGGGAATGTCGGGAGTGTCTATTGCTATATTTTAAGATTATTAATTATCTTTCTACTAAATTTACCATAATATGAAATAAATTAATGATTTTGCCATTTCTGGAATGGTGAGCTACTCCGATTTTAATATCAGTAAAATTCCAGTCAATAATCTCTTTAAACTCAATAAAATCAAATGTGTAATTGTGATTTGAGATAAATCTCTGATATTTAGTCCACAACAAGTCAAATTTCTTAGCTAGGGAATAAGTAATTATATAATTGTTTTCAAGTCCTGTAGTATCATATCGAAATAATTTGTCTAAATGAAGAATTAAATAATCTTGTTTTAGAGAATCTAAGATCAATGCTTCAATAATTGATTTAGGTGTGCCATTTGGTTCTGTAATGAATACATCGATTTCTCCGCTATCTTTACCCTCTGTAGAGATACTCCATTGCGGTTGGTCTTTAATAGTAAACCCTGCAGATTCTAAAATTGTAGCAATAAATCTATTTCTATCATTTTCGTTGACTTTCTTACCCCAATATTTTTTATCTCCCTGTAATTTGGAGCAGGCAAATATTAGATGACCTATCAATGCATTGTTATCCTTCTTGCTAAGTAATTCAAAGGCTCTTAGGTAATCTTTTGAATCCTTTATATCACTAATAGTGTTGCTAATTATCTGAGGTGAGGTCGTAGGAAAGAGTTTTGTAAATTCTAATTCAAGACTTTCAAACTCAATTTTTTTTTTATCAGAGTTTTCGATAATAGATTTGAGATACAGAAGAAAGTCATATTCCGCAGACCCTACGATTTTATCATTTAGCAAGATTTCGATCTTTATTATCTGAGCATTCAAATTTACAATAAAATAAGGCTCAAGTATTCTACCTTTGAGGTGCTCCCCAAGTTTTTCAATTAAATCTTTTTTATTCAGCCTTTTGTTTATCTTGGAATTCGTAATCTCAATATAGTTCATATACATTTTACCAAGTTCAAACCTGTAATCTATCCAGTTCCTAGGTTTCTGAATACAAATTTTCTCTAGTGAGATTAGTATTTTGTAAAGCCCGTACTGTATATTGTCAAAATCATAATTGAATGAAAAACCCTCTTTCTGAAAAAGGTTGTCACCGAGTTCTTTTAAATATAGAGTTGCAGATTCCCACTTATTATAGATGAGTTCTTTCAATATGAAGATGACTTTTTGATAGAATTGTGAATCTACACGGTTTTCTATTTCTTGTAAAGACTTCTGGAAATAGTATTCGCCTTTATCTAAATTAGTCTTATATTCACCTTCATTTAGTGACCATAAAGCTTTCCTAAAAGACACAATTCCAAGGTTCATGTAACTTTCTCCAACTATTTCTGCCTCAGAATTTTCTGCACTTGTTTCAAAAATAACTTCGATTTCTGAACTCTCTTTATCATTCACTTCATAATATAAAAGCAGATCCTTAAGTCTTTGAAGCTCTAAAAAAATATCATCACTTGATACCCAATCATCAATTAATAAAGTGAGCCCATGACGTATCTTTAATCTTCCTAGAATTATCAATTCTGTATATGATTCTAAAACCAATTTTCTAACATAATTATTTTCATTTGCATCTAGTATTATGTTACGCATTGAAATATTCAAAGCCTTATCATCTAATTCCTTGATATCATCGAAGAAATTACCACCTAAAAAATCAATTTTTTCAGGAATATTTAAATTTTTAAAATTGGATATGTCTACTGATTTATTCATTAGAATACATATTCTCCTTTTGGGATTTCTTTTTGATTTTCTATAACACCTGACAATTGTCTTTCAGCAGTACCAATTAGTATTTGTAATTTATTACTATATCTTTTCTCTATACTATTTAAAATTTGGGCAAATCCTTCAAGGTATTTAGAATCTGCTTCTTCTTTACCTGGACTGTCAATTATCAATAATCTAGTATGTCTTCCAAAATTAAATTCGATATCTAGTAGAATTAAGCTTAGGTAAAATGCAATTTTTGCTCTAAGCTGCTCACCTTCTGCTATATTTTCAAACTTTATAAAATCATTGTCTTGTTTATATTGAATTTCAAAATTATCATCTATATTAATTTCTGTAATTGAGCTTAATCCGAGAGCTTGAATTTCATCAGTCATTAACTTTGAAAGTCTATCAAGGACTCTTGCTCCAGTGGAAAATCTTTTTTCAGAAAGCTTTACTATTGCAGAACTTAGCAATTGTATTTTAGCTTCATAATCTGTCACAGCTTTAGTTTTCTTGGTGGCTATTTCTTTGATTCGAAATTTTAAGACAGCCATCTCGGCAATCAGTTTTTCTTTATTGTTTACCTCGGGAACCATAGCTGTCTTGTTATTATTGATAATCTCCTCTAATTCCAGTAGCCTGGAAGACAAGGCGGACACATCTTTTACGGAATCTGATTTTTGCCCAAGACTAACTGATTTTTCATAACTCGTCCGATAAGATTTTTCCAATATCTTATTTTCAATATCTAATTTAGTAATTTCATTTTCAGTATTTCGTATGGCAATTTCAAGATTTAAAATTTTTTCATCATATACCTCTGTATCAATTTCAGAGACATCATCTTTAATATTATCACCGCATAAAGAACATTTATGTATTTGTAACCTTTCGTTTTTCTGTGACGCTGTTACATCATGATTGCACGAAGGGCATTGTTTAATATCTAAATTTGAGAACAAAACACCAATTTCAATATATTCCTTTAAGTCATTATTTTGTTTTATCAACTTCACTAATTCTTTCTTGAGTCTGTATCTTTCATTTTGTATGTTGTCTTGTTTATTCTTTATGGTATTTAGTTCTCTATTTATACTTTGTCTCTCTGTAGTGAGCTTTTGAGCTCTCCTGTTTTCAGAATTAATAAATTCTATCGTGGTATTATACTCCTTATAAATAGGAGATAAGTTAATTTTCCTGCTACTTTCTTTTCTTATGTTTTTGATTTCAAGTTCAATTTCGTTAAATCGAGTTTGAAGCTTTAACATGTTTACTTCATTTTGTTTTCTCTGACGATCTGAAAAAATTTGCTCCTGTGCTTTTTCATAATTCAACATATCTTTTCGAATACTTAGTCGATTAATCGGGTAAGTTAATTCGATTCCCAATAACATTTGAAATACTTTTTTTCCTTGGTTACCATACATAAGATTACTGCTATCTTTGGACTCCAGAAGAATTGATTTGAAATATGTTTTCCAACTTGCCCCTGCTTCAAGTAACTTATCACTGTCTTTTTGAGAAGACTTTTGAGTCCATTTCAAAGAATAGTACGCGAATTGATTAAAAAAGAAGCCACTCATCTGGTCTTGGTATGATGTCTCACTATTAGCTTCGAATATTATTTCTTTAGAATTAGCTTCAAATCCATCAGTAGAGCTGGTAACACCATATAGCAAATAGGCTGATAAACTTTTTTCTGATAAGTCGAGATAAGCAGTATATTTTTTCTCATTTATACTGAAATTTACAAAAGCGTAGTGAATCCATTTTTTAATATTTTGTTTTAACGAGTTAGAACCAGTTAATGCATATTTTATTATTTTGAATACACTTGATTTGCCTTTCAGATTATCAGCTATTAAAATATTAACCCCTGAATTGAATGATAAAGAGAAGTCAATTTGTGCTTCTGAGTAATCTTGATTTGGTGATTTTTCCTTTTCTCCAAATATACTAACATTATCTATTAATATTCGTTTACCTGTAGAAATTGGTGTGTCCTTGTTATATTCTTCATTTAAATCAAGTAACTTGTTAACCTCTTCGAATGTTAATGATTCTTTATACTCTTCATACAACTCCTTTGTAAACTTCTTATAATTAAATTTCATAATTTTTCTGAATAAAGATTGAAGAACTCTGAACTTACAGCTTCGCTTATACTTTTAATATATTCGTTATATGATGTATTCTTGTATTCATCAACTTTATATTGAGATATTCTTAGTTGACTACCACTTAAATCACCAAAAAATTTTTTTATTAAGTTACATCTTTCGACATACCATTGGATCGCTGGCAAGTTATCTATAACGTCTTCAAATTTGTCAATAGCATACTGGTTGATATAATACTTCTTTTCTATCGTATTCTTTAGATCTGCACGTTTTTTACTTGAAAAATAAATGAATCCAAAACCATGTAAAAATGCGATTACATCATCAATGTCCTCATAGGCTCCAAAGAAAAACTTCTCCATTTCCAGCCTTTTAATTATTGGTTCGTTGCTTAAGTAAATCTTCTTTACTATTGATTTTATGGTAGTTTGTAATTTCGAATTAATTTTAGCTTTTTCAAGCAACTCGTGACACAAATAGTCAGGATTCCGTAATAAGAAGTCTATCTTCTGAATTTTTTGCTCACTCTGAAATATTCTTCTAACATTAGGTAAATCAGGGTCTAAATGTGGTTCACTAAATGTATAAAGAATCAAAAAAATCCTTAGTCTATCTTTATATGCTCTTACTTTTTCAAATTCATTCATATAACTTATCCTGTTAGCTTGGCTCTGATTGTTGTTATGACTATTTGTACATTTAACATATCAGTTCTCCTTAGTGGCACATGTCACATGATGTATAAGAACATTTTATGTTGGGTTAATTTTTCTTACTTTTTTCTATGACACGCATTAATAAATAATTTACCAACTTTGGTTAACATATTTTGAATATTAAATTCTACCTCTATATCAACATCCACAGGAATTTAATCGCTGTCACTATGGTTACATCGTGCTTTGGAATTTCAAGTATTTGGGAATTTGCGAATCATTCTTGAACCTCTTTGATTAATCCTAATCTAGTTTAATTTTGATAACTCGTATTCTCGTGTTTTACCTGCAGGTATTAATTCAGAAGCGGCGATTTTACACTTTAATACTTTTTCTCGATGGGGTAGCCAACGAGCTATTCCTATCTCCACTTTCGATTTTGTCCAGTCCGGATTCAAATGTATGATCTTGATTTATGTTACGTAAGCTATACTCTTATTCTATAAAAATGAGAATAGTAAAAAAATGCAATAATTGTAAAGTATAGTCTAAAACACATGTCCGAAGAACACCACATCCTCTATCCGGTAAGTTTTCTCAAGGTAAGTATCAATAAAGGTATTAAAAACATAGTAATTACCAAAATAAAAACTGGATATCCCCTAAAATCGCTAGGGCAGGATGATTACGTGTTGCAATATCTATCGGAAGTCTACTAAGCTATAATTAGTAAACTTCCGATACATCTTGCTAAAAAATCGTTTGGCACTAGATCAGGCGGATGCCGTGTTCCCCAATAAATCAGCCACTTCTCTCTACATAAGGCCTACCATTTTTCAACCCATTTTCCATCTCAACTCTTCAATAGCCTGCAATTCCCTGCATTTTACTGCAATTTCTTGCAATTCATGTCTTTGTTTTTAATAACAAACGATACCTAGTACAATTGTACTTCAATTATTAATCAAGAACAAGAATTGTTTCATCTGTATTAACATTACTAAAGTTTAAAATTACTAAAACCAATTTACTATGCGCGATGCTAAAAAAACTACTGCTAAAAAAGCAACGACCAGAAAACCCGCCGCTAAAAAAACCGTAGCCAAAAAGACTACTGCTAAGAAAGCGACTACCAGGAAAACGACTACCAGAGCTCGCTTAAAGCGACAGGACTTAAGAGCAATTGCAAAGATCGCCAAGCTCAGTATTTCTACCCTCGTTAAATGGAACGATGGAAGTCTACCGGTTAAGCCCGATACTGAATTAAAGATTTTTGAAGCCATCGACCAGTTTTCTAAAGAGGAGGTGGTAAGATTGGAAGAGCATCTCCAGAAGCTAACTGAAATTGAAAACCGCATTTCACTCCAGAGAACTGGTTTGAAGCAGGCGATTCACGAAATGCGAAAAGTAAAAATTGAAAGCTAAGCGGACTAGATTTTTCCTTGTCAGGATCTGGTTTGCAATCGATGCTCATGGGATGTGTTAATGTGACCTGTCTACGGCTAATCCTCGGCTTGTAGCCGAGACGAGCAGCCGAGACGAGTGTGTTGTTTTCTATTTTTTTGTTTGTTTAACATTCGGCTCCCGGTGTAAATCGGGAGCTTTTTTTCCTGGATAATTTTACAGGGAATCCCAGAAACCATGGAAAATAAAAATTCTCATTTTTTTACCTGGGTTACGGAAATAAAGGCGCTCTGTCCGCATAGTGGAGAACTCCTGACCTGGGGCGGGCCACGGATCGAAGCGCTTACCAAAGCCGATGCTCAACAGTGGTGCGACGAAAATATGGGATATCTAAAAGTGATCGGCCGGCTTACCATGACGATTCCTACCAAAAAGGATGAGGATGGAAACGATATTCCGGATTGGGATAACGCAGTGGATCTGGACGAGGGTCGCTGGAATTGAAAACAGGATTACTCAAAAAACCAACTGAAAATTTTATTTACTCACTTCAAAACCTGTAATTATGTTTACATTGATAATTGCCTTACTCTTACAATTAGGAACTATTGCTAACGCTTCCGATTTCAATCATGCGGAATACAACGAACAGACGAGTTCCTACGAAGGCCAAACTATAATCATTAAGGACGAGATCGTCTATTAAATTTTATAGTCATAAGCTCTAATATAAACTCGTTCATCTTTTTATTGGGTGAGCGAGTTTTTTTATAATTATCTTGATCCTATGCCCCCAACATCCGCTTCATAGTATCCTGCATGGCCACCTTAAATCCCGCGTCCTGGGAAAGCAACCGATAAAGGTCTAACTCATTTCTTCGTTGCTTGCTCATCACTTCTTCGAATATTTTCTTGAAAGCAATTTCCTTATTTTGTTCATCCTCATTCTCTTCGTACTTGGTTTTAAAATCTGGATGCTCTTTCATCTTTTGTGCAAGGTTCACAAACTTTACTCGTTGCTCTTCGGGGGTCGCATCCCATCCCTGGAACCAACGTTCATTAAAACTTTTGATAATCAAATCTAAAGGGTCTTCCTCTTCCTCACTACCATGCGCTCCTCTTGGATTTGGATTCTGTGGATCAACTTCCGTCTCCGATGCATCTAAACCAATGGAGACATTTAGTTTTATTCTCTCCAGACCGTAGGAGGATAGGTCAACTGAATTGAGTAAGTCATCTAGTGAGTCTGCGGTTGGGTCAACAATCACTAACTTGGGAACGAGGAATTTCACAAACCAAAATAGCCTTTCCCAATCGACCATCTCATAAGGCATCAGAGACGCTATCTGTCCGTATATTTTTACAAATTGCTTGGCCTTGATTTTATAATCTGCTTTTTCTTTATCTTCTAAATCTAGCTCATTATTAAATCGTTCGGCGGCTAGGTCGATGATGGGACTTAATTCCTGCGCATCTACGCCAGCAAAATACTTTTCTACAAAGTCTTCTACCTCATGCCACTCGTAGATCCCGGAGTCATCCAAGGTTGCTTTTAATTCGTGCAGAACATTGATGTCCGTAGCACTATTCAAAGAGGTGGCGGTATAGAATGGATCAAAGGAAGTTTTGATTTCTTCAGTAGAATTGAAGAAGTCAAGGACAAATAGATCTTCGGTTCTCTTGCCTAGTTTATTGGCAGAACGATTTAACCGGGACAAAGCTTGTACGGCCAACACACCTTGTAGTTTTTTATCTACGTACATGGCGGTCAATTTGGGCTGATCAAATCCGGTTAGATATTTATTGGCAACGACCAAAATCCGATATTCGTCCATGTCAAAAAATCGGGCAATCTTATCACTTATATAGTTTGGATCGGTTGGTTTTGCGGTATCTATATCAGAAGGGAAGTTATTGATAGTCGACTCTTTGTATTCAATACCTTTTAATTTCTTGGTTCCTGAAAAGGCAATCGCAATTCGAAATGGATTCCCTTTTTTGTCGAGTAGATTATTGAGGGCTTGATAATATTTGATGGCGGACTCAATACTTTGTGTGGCCACCATGGCCTTTGCTTTTCCTTTCAGGCGCTTCTTGTTGACAATATTTGTTAGGAAATGATCCAGGATGATTCCGGCTTTGACAGCGATGGTATTCTTGTCTTTTTCTACAAAGGATCTTAGCTTTTTTTGTGCTTTGACAGAATCGAATAAAGGATTGTCCGCAATGGATTTTTCAATTTCATAGTAGCTTCTGATCGTGGTATAATTCGCTAACACGTCTAAAATAAATCCCTCTTCGATTGCTTGCTTCATCGAATACAAATGAAAGGGTTTGTATTTACCGTCTGCTTGTTTGGTGCCAAATCTTTCTAAGGTATTATTTTTTGGCGTAGCAGTAAAAGCAAAGTAGGAGGCGTTGTTTCGCATCTTACGGGCTCGCATGGCAGTCAAGATCTTGTCTTGCGCATCTTCTTCGTCCTCTTCCTCGGTAGCCATATTACCCATTGCCTGATTCATCTTTCCGGCAGTCTGTCCACTCTGGCTACTGTGTGCTTCGTCGATGAGGACGGCAAAGCGTTTGTCACTAAGATCTGAAATACCATCGACAATAAACGGGAATTTTTGAATCGTGGTAATGATGATTTTCTTTCCGGATTCTAAACTATTTTTTAGCTCCGCGGAGGAGTAGGCCGGAGCAACGATATTTTTTACTTCGGAAAATTCTTTGATATTTCTACGAATCTGTTTGTCGAGTAGCCTTCTATCGGTAACGACGATTACGGAATCAAACAAAGGATTCTCAACGCCTTTGCTTCCGGGAATTCCATCTTTTTCCGGATAGGTTTCTATCAATTGGTATGATAACCAGGTAATCGAATTCGATTTTCCCGAACCAGCAGAATGCTGAATTAGATACATTTGGCCGACGCCTTTTTTACTGCAATCTGCAAACAACTTTCTCACGACATCCATCTGATGATATCGTGGAAAGAACAAGGTCTTTTTACGCAACGCATCCGTATCTTTTCCATCAAAACGCACAAAGTGCTGGATGATATTGGCAATACTCTCTCGGGTAAAAACTTCTTCCCACAGATAGGCGGTTTTGTGTCCGGTTGGATTGGGTGGATTTCCTTTACCAAAATTATTCCCCAGGTTGAATGGTAGAAAAAAGGTGTGCTTGCCATTTAGCTTGGTGGTCATATACGCTTCGTCCGTGTCTACCGTCAGGTGTACAAGACAGCGACCGAAATTCAGCAAAGGCTGTTTGGTATCTCTTTTATACTTGTATTGATTTTGTCCATGTAGCTTGGCATTCTGTCCGGTCCAGTGGTTCTTTAGTTCCATAGTCGCGAAGGGTAGGCCATTGACAAACATCACCATATCTATTTCCTCCCGCTTATTCTCATCGGAGTAGCGCAACTGACGGGTGACACTAAAGGCATTGGTTTCAAAATTCTTGGTGACGGTATCGCTGCTGCTCGCCAATGGCAATGGATATAATAAAGTAAAATGGGCATCGTCTACATCCAGTCCTTTCCGAAATATTTTTAGGACCCCATGCTTCTTGATCATCCGGTCCAGCCGTTCTAAAATCTTTAATTTCCAATCACTCTGCCGCTGAATCTTTGCCAACTCTTCTTCCTGTGTATGTTCTAAGAAATCCCAAAATCTACGTTCGTCAATTGCTCGCTTGGCATTGAAGTCGTCGGGGGAACCGATATAGTA
>Ga0114957_1004541_pt1 | contig 11891 bp, 9 predicted proteins | sample BantaG_FD_87175 | JGI IMG/M metagenome (GOLD analysis project Ga0114957, IMG submission 87175) | Marine algal microbial communities from Bantry Bay, Ireland - BantryBay_4 metaG | ecosystem: Host-associated > Algae > Red algae > Unclassified | place: Bantry Bay, Ireland | collected 2014-11-21 | reverse complement strand
GTTCCCTTTTTTTTCATATGCTTTTGATTGTATTCACAAGGTGACTTGAAGTCACTTTGTGAATTGGATAAGTCTCCATTTTAATTTGAGAGAAGCAAGATAAGAAATATTTTTTTACTGCGAGCTGAAGCCCGGCAGTTACTAGATACTGCTATTTAAAATTAACCGATAGTAAAATGCAATCATCGTTTTATAATTTTCAATACTAATTCTTTCATCAATTCCGTGGATTCTTTTTAAATCTCCATTGGTTAATTGAACTGGTGTAAATCGAAAAATATTATCACTTACCGCTTCGTAATGTCTCGCATCTGTTCCTGCGATTACTAAACTAGGCGCAACGATGGTTTCTGGAAAAATTTCTTTTGTTGTTTTTTGCAAAGCATTAAAACCAAATGATGATGAACTTGAAACCTTTGACGGCTCACTTGAAAATGATGCATCCTGCTTAATTACTTTTACTCGCTCATCATCAATAGTTTCATTCAAATAGGCAATGACCGTTTCACTAGTTTCTCCAGGAAGAATCCGAAAATTAATGGTTGCTGAAACATTGGTTGGCAAAACATTTTCTTTCACTCCACCTTTAATGATAGTTGGTGCAATCGTCGTTCGAAGCATGGCATTGGAAGCAGTTCCTTTTTCTAATTGAGATTTTAGAATACCTTCGAATAGCCATGTATTTGCAAAAATGGCTTTATTAGGCAAGGTCATTTCAGGACCGATATGATCGAATAACTCTTGTGTGTTTTGCGAGATAATTGCAGGGAAAGGATTGTCTTGTAATTTCGCCAACGCATGACTTAAAATCCCAATGGCTGTTTCTTTAGGAGGCATAGCAGAATGTCCTCCGTGCTCCAAGTTCACTTCTAATTCTAAAGTGCAATACCCTTTTTCAGCAATTCCAATTAACGCAGCAGGTTGTGTCAACCCGGCAACTGCATCTTCCAAAATAATAGAACCTTCATCCAAAATATATTCGAAACTTATTTTTTTTGATAAAAAATAATCCCGCATGGCTTGTGCGCCATACTTCCCTCCTACTTCCTCATCATGACCAAATGCAAAATAAATAGTCCGCTGAGGTTCGTAATTTTCTTTAAGCAAAATTTTGGTTGTTTCTAAAATTCCCATCGCACTTACTTTATCATCAAGTGTACCTCTTCCCCAAATAAAATTATCTTTGACCTTTCCGCTGTAAGGTGGTTCGGTCCATCGCGCTTGACTTTCCCCTTCAACTGGAACAACATCTAAATGTGCTATTAGAAGATAGGGTTTCAAATTTGAATTGCGACCTTGCCATTTGTAAATTCGGCTAAACTGATTAATTTGCGTTTTTTCCAACATTGAATCCACCATTGGAAATTTGGTATCGAAATATTGGAAAAGATTTGTAAATGCGGCAGAATCAACATGAGTGGTATAGGAAACGGTTGGCATTTGGACAACATCGGAAAGTCGTTGAACCACATCATCGCTTACTTTTATTTTTTCAACAGGAGATACATCAATTTGTTTGGAAGAATAACTGACTGTTTTAATGATTACAATGGCAACGATGACCAATAGGATAATTAGAAATAATCGAAATAATAATCTGCGGAGTTTTTTCATTATGATTTTTTAAAATTAGTCTGTTTCTTTTTTCTGTGGGCTTCAGCCCGGCAGCTACTTAATTGCGAATTTAGCAATAGTATTCGATGCCGTTAAATTGGCTATCAAAAATTTACTAACAAATACATTAGATTTAATTTTGAATGATAAATTTTGTCCCGATAGCTATCGGGATGAATGTGTCGAAAATCTTGTATTTACTTGGTTTTAAATTTCTTTTACAAAACTATTTATAAATGAAAGTTTGCGGTTTCACTTTTGTTAAAAATGCGATAAAATATGATTACCCCATTGTGGAGGCAATACTATCTATTTTACCCATTTGTGATGAAATTGTTGTGGCTGTGGGGCAATCAGAAGATAATACTTTGAAACTGATCCAAAATATAGATTCGGATAAAATTCGAATCATTGAAACGGTATGGGATGAAAGTCTCCGAGAAGGTGGTGCTGTTTTGGCAAAAGAAACAGACAAAGCTTTTAGTGCTATTGCAGAGGATTTTGATTGGTGTTTTTATATTCAAGGTGATGAAGTCGTGCACGAAAAATATCATAAAGAAATTCAAAATCAAATGCGGATTTATCAAAATGATAAAAATGTAGATGGTTTGTTATTTAAATATCAACATTTCTATGGTTCGTATAATTTCGTTGGCGATTCTCGACGATGGTATCGACGAGAAGTAAGAATTGTTAGAAATGATAAAAGGATACATTCTTGGAAAGATGCTCAAGGTTTTCGGAAAGCTGAAAAGAAATTGAAGGTAAAATTAATTAATGCCTACATTTATCATTATGGTTGGGTAAAGCATCCTAAACATCAACAACTCAAACAAAAGAATTTTAATAAACTATGGCATTCGGATGAATGGGTAGCTGAAAAAATTCCAGATATTGAAACATTTGATTATTCCGAAATTGATGTGTTGAAAAATTTTGAAGGAACTCACCCAATGGTGATGCAGGAGCGTATTAAAAAAATGAATTGGAAATTTTCTTTTGATCCAACTCAACGTAAGATGTCTTTTAAAAATAAATTTTTACAAAAAATAGAATTGTGGACAGGTTGGAGAATTGGAGAATATAAAAATTATGAATTATGATAAGTTAGAAACCACTAGTCACAAGGTGAGTGGTCTCCCTAGACTGTAAAAATTTCGAAAGTTCAATTGTATTTGACAAGTACTCTCTTTGTGACTTAGAGCACTACAAATCCAACCAGTAATTTAATTTCAAAACAAGCGCCCTATCTTTTACACTTAAATTATCCGCACGATAGTTCTCCGTATAAACAAGATATAAATCCGACATCGGTTTAAACCGCCAGTTAAATCGGCTATTAATATTAAAATTATCTGATTGAGTATTGTACTGAAGGAAAGTAGTAAAGAAAAGGTTTCGATTAAAAGAAACTTCAAACTTGGAACCAACCAACGTAAAAGCTGCCTGACCAAAAACATCAGGAAATCCAGAAAGATTCTGTTGAGAAAAAGTCAAACCTCCTGTAATAAAATGTTTGAAACGATAATGAATTTCTCCTTGCAAATCAAACCGATTGCCCATGTATTCTCCTCCAAATCCGATATGGCTATTCCAATGAAAACGGCTTAGTTTTCCAGAATCAAAATCTACGGTAAATCTGCGATTGGGATAATTCCCAGCATAAAAGGGAAACTCCAATCCATTCAATGTAAATGGAAAAAATAGCTTAGGTGAAAAATGTGTAGCTTTAACTTTCAGCTCACTAGCATCTAAAAACCTTAAAATAAAACTTAAACCTAGATCATGTTCTTGATAAGAAAAATCATTTTGATCAATAAAAATATTAGCATCAAATCGGGCGCTCCAAAAATCTATTTTACTACTTTTATCCTTTGAAAAGAATCGATAATAGCCGTTACTCCTAATTTGTTGATATGGAATTCTAAATGTAGAATCATTGTATTCATGGCGAAGTCTTGGAACATACCCCATCTCGGTAATATAATTTTCCTGCACGCCATCTATTCCTAAAAACAAAGAAGTTTTTTTAGTTTTATATCGTAGTTTAGTACTATATGCAAGACCATTGTTATGGATATCATCAGAAAAGGAATAATGTAAAAATGATTTTCCACTCCATAAAGAATTTTTAGATCTAAAATCAAACTCAATTCCTCCAATTCGATTATAGTTATTATGATCCAAATAAAATCCATTTGTACTTTGTCGATTAGAAATAAAGGCAGTCACACTTGACCCTCCTAGAAGTGATTTTTGCACAGCTGCGATTGAATAGTTTTGACCATTTTGCCCAAGTCCTTCTACCGCATCTGTTTGAACGGTCATCAAACCAATTTGTAAATTCTTACTTACTTTTCCACTTAGTCTTGCTCCAAAATGAATCTGGACAGGATCAGAACCTGCACTACCTATTCGTCTTGAAAAATAAGGCCGTTCACGACTATTTCCCAAACCTGAAAACAAGTCACTATTTTCTAAAAACAAGAGTCTTTTTTCTGGAAAAAATAATTCGAATCGATTCAAGTCAATCACTTGTTGATCTACTTCTACTTGAGAAAAATCTGGATTAATTGTAAAGTCTAAATTCAAAGAAGAGGTCAATGCAATTTTAGCATCCAATCCCACCTTTGATCCAAGAGTAGGATCAGTTGATGATTTATCTGTACTAACTGCCGTGTAAGGAACTAGTGTTACTTTTGACTTTTGCGAAGTCGGCAATATTTGCCAATTCACCTTACCTGCTTGCGCCAAAGTCGCTACCTCAAACCCACGAGTAACAGGCGACCAAGTTGACACCTCATTGTTACTCAAATCATTTCGAGCAAAATTAATTCCCCACGTAAAATTATTGTTATAGAACCGAAGTGTCTTAAGCGGAATCGCCATTTCAATGGACCAAAAAGTTTTATCAGGACTTTGATGAACTTCTGCCAGCCATTTCCCATCCCAATTTAATTGAACGCCTTTGGTTCCTCCTCTTGGGATGATGCCGTCTCGTTGCACTCCTTTTGGATTCACCCCAAATGTCATTCCTCCCGTTCCATCATTGAACAAATCTAAAAAAACAACGAAAGCTTCATTTTCTCTAAAATCAAAATCACGTTTTAACGATTGAATGATATAATCAGTTGGGCTATCATTTTTACAAATCGCACCTATGTATAAATTATTTTTATCAAAAAGAATTTTTACTTCCGTCTGCGAAGATGCCTGAAGAGAATCATATGGATAATGCATATGGAAACCCTCAGCCGTTTCGGTTGTGGCCCAAACTGATTCATCTAATACACCATCTAAATTTATTGAGGAAGAAATTTCGGTAGGAGAAATAGAGCGATGTTGACTATAGGTGACACTTACCACCAATAGCAACAAAAAAGTCAAAGTGCTCTTTAGTTCTCTGTACAACATTAAGTTTTTGGGCACTCTTTAAAATTGGAAACTAAGTCCAAGCACTTACTTTCCAATCAATAGAATTCCATTGTGATTTTCAGATATTGTTTTATTACAACACAAAAAATCTTATTTATAAAATCGACATATAAAATGCCATAGATATTCAATTATTTATTTTTTTATAAAAAAATAAACTTGACCGAACCGAGCTTTTTTAAGCTCTCATCATTTTCGACCAACCAAGACGGAAAACAACAAGGAGGACAACTAGTAATAATAAGAAATACTCGATCTTCATGTAGGAGAAAATAATAATCCTTGTTTTCTCTAAAAACCACATAATGGCGAATAGCACCGTTATCATCGTAACCATTCCTGAAAGTTTTCCAAAACCTGGAACACGATCAAGTGCTACATTGCCACGGACGAGTAAAATTGTAATAATCATGGAAATGATGGGAAGGATTTGAGTGTAGATATTTAAATCCATAATGCTTCCACGCTCAAATAAAAATTTGTAAACATTGAGTGTAATGGCAAAAATACCGGGGATACACACCATGTAAATTAGGCTAGAATATAAATATTTCCAAGGAGAAATATGCCCCTCATTTTTACCCATAAACCCAGCAATTAATGCGGTTATAGGTATCAATGCGAAGAACGCAATGACATAAAATGGGTTGTCTCCTATTAATTCGAAAAATTCTTTGAGGGTCATAATCTTTTCCCTTAGGATGTTTATTCTTATTGATTTTTTAATAATTACAAAAACAAAGCCAATGATATGCTGTTTTTTCGCAATTTGTCTTTTACAAGTATAGGGTATTTTTTTCTTATTGCAAAAAAAGAGAAAAGCTAATGATAGCAAGGCTTTCTAAAGGATAATTATATTTTATTTTGATATAAAAAAAATGATAATTTTTAATTTATATCTGTGACATTGTTTTTAGAAAAAAATTTAAGCGTGTCGCTCTTTCAAAACACTTATCACATCATCTAAAGATTTGTTTTTGGCAACCAATAAAACCAAATAATGATACATCAAATCTGCTGCTTCTCCTAGAAATAAATCATCATTATTATCTTTTGCTTCAATGACAATCTCCACCGCTTCTTCCCCAACTTTTTGGGCGATTTTATTGATGCCTTTTTGAAAAAGAGAAGAGGTGTATGATTTTTCGGAAGGATTATCTTTTCTATCTTGAATCACTTTTTCTAAGTAAAATAAAAATTTATCTCCCTCATTAGTTTCTTCAAAACAAGTATCCGCTCCAGTATGGCAAACCTCTCCTACTGGATTTACTTTTATCAAAAGCGTATCATTATCACAATCGGCTTTGATACTTTTTACATTTAAAAAATTCCCCGAGGTCTCCCCTTTTGTCCACAGTCGTTTTTTTGTTCTGGAAAAAAAAGTAACCTTTCCCTCCGTTTGAGTTTTTTCCAATGCTTCTTCATTCATATATCCAAGCATCAATACTTTTTGCGTAGTATCATCTTGAATGATACATGGCATTAATCCATTTACTTTTTTAAAATCTAAGTTTTCTATCATTATCTTTTTTTAGAATCAAAATCGAAATGTCAATCAAAATCAAAAATCCATAACTGGTGAATACACGTATTTAATTTTTGATTTTGATTGACATTTTGATTTTGATTGATTTAAACTCTTACAGGAATTCCTTTCGTTCTTAAATATTTTTTTAAATCTAAAATCTCTATTTCTTTAAAATGAAAAATACTCGCAGCCAATCCCGCATCTGCTTTTCCTTCTGTAAATACTTCGTAAAAATGTTCCATCGACCCTGCGCCTCCTGAAGCAATAATCGGAATAGATAACACTTCAGACAGTTTTCCTAACATTACATTTTCAAAACCTTGTTTCGTGCCATCATGATTCATAGATGTGAATAAGATTTCGCCTGCGCCACGTTCTTCGCATTCTTTTGCCCAATCTAATAAATTCAATTCAGTTGGTATTCGTCCTCCATTTAAATGTACTTTCCATTCGCCCTCATGTAACTTGGCATCAATCGCTACTACTACAAATTGGCTCCCAAAGTTACTTGCTAATTCATTGATTAATTCTGGATTACGAACTACGGCTGAGTTGACTGAAATTTTATCAGCTCCTGCTTGTAACAAAACATCTGCATCTTCAACCGAACGAATTCCGCCACCTACGGTAAATGGAATATTGATATCCGATGCAATCTTTTTGACTAAGTCGGAAAGCGTTTTTCTTTTGTCATTAGTTGCGGTGATGTCCAAAAAAACTAGCTCATCCGCTCCTTGTTGACTATATAATTTTCCCAATTCAACAGGATCGCCTGCATCTCTTAAACCTTCAAAGTTGATTCCTTTGACCGTTCTTCCATTTTTTATATCGAGACAAGGAATGATTCTTTTTGTTAGCATTAAATTTGATTTTTTTTCTGCGAGTTAAAACCCGCAGCTACGTGAATATCAATTTTCCCTTCATAAATCGCTTTACCGATAATTGCACCATGAACATCTATCCTTTGTAATTCTTCCAGTTCCTCCATTCCAACTATTCCTCCACTTGCAATTAATTTTAGTTTTGGAAAATGTGTTTTAATCTTTTTATATAAATCCAATGCAGTTCCTTGCAACAAACCATCTTTTGATATATCAGTACAAATCACATACTCAATTCCTGCTGCGGTATATTTTTTTAAAAAATCAAATAACTCAATTCCACTCTCTTCTTGCCAACCGCTGATGGCGATTTTTTCATTTTTCACATCAGCGCCTAGAATGATTTTTTCACTTCCATACTTATCTAACCAAGTTAAAAATAGTTCAGGATTTTTAACTGCAATCGTTCCTCCCGTTATTTGATTGGCACCTGACTCAAAAGCAATATTTAAATCTTCATCAGATTTTAATCCTCCACCAAAATCTATTTTCAAATTCGTATTCGAAGCAATGCTTTCGAGGACTTTGTAATTTATAATTTGTTTGGCTTTCGCTCCATCTAAATCCACCAAATGCAAATACTCAATTCCTGCGTCTTCAAATCCTTTGGCTACTTCGAGCGGATCTTCGTTGTATATTTTTTTCTGTGCGTAATCTCCTTGAGTAAGACGAACACATTTTCCATCAATGATATCTATGGCTGGAATTATTTTCATTGTTCAATTTTTAAAAAATCATTTAAAATTTGTTCTCCCACACTTCCTGATTTTTCAGGATGAAATTGAGTTGCATAAAAATTATCTTTATGCAATGCGGCACTAAAAGGTTGAACATAGTCTGTCGTCGCTACGGTATATTTTCCAACTTCTACAAAATAACTATGTACGAAATAAACATACTCATCGGAAAGGTTGGGCGAAATCCAAGTATCATTTTTAACCTCAATATTATTCCAACCTACATGCGGAACTTTGACTTCATTCGACTTCGGACGAAACCGAACTACCTTTTGTGGAATGATATTCAAACAAGGTGTATCATTCTCTTCGGAGTGACTACACATCAATTGCATTCCCAAGCAAATCCCTAAAACGGGTTGCTTTAAATTCGGAATCACTTTATCCAAACCTAGTTTTTGCAAATGCTTCATCGTAGAATTAGCTTCTCCTACTCCAGGGAAAATTACTTTATCCGCAGCTTGAATTTCATCTACCTCATTTGTCAACAATCCATTTACGCCCAATCGCTCTAAAGCAAATTTTACAGACTGGACATTGCCCGCATTGTAATCTATAATCGCTATTTTCATTTTTAATTTTTAATTCACCGTCCTCATTGCCCTTCAGGTGTTAGGGTTTACAGCACCCCTTTTGTACTTGGAAGTTGTTTGTTATTAAAATCAATTTGTTTTGCCATTTTGATGGATTTTGCCCATGCTTTAAAAATGGCTTCAATTTTATGGTGCTCATTTTTGCCTTCCACTTTGATATTGAGATTGCACTTGGCGGTATCTGAAAATGATTTAAAAAAGTGATAAAACATTTCCGTCGGCATCTTTCCAATCATTTCTCTTTTAAATTCTGCCTCCCAAACCAACCAACTCCTTCCTCCAAAATCAATCGCCACTTGTGCCAAACAATCATCCATTGGTAAACAATATCCATAGCGCTCAATTCCTCTTTTATCGCCTAGTGCCTGCAAAAATGCTTCACCCAATGCCAATGCAGTATCTTCAATAGTATGATGTTCGTCAATATGTAAATCCCCTTTCACCTTCACTTCCAAATCACATCCTGAATGCCTTGCCAGTTGATCTAACATATGGTCAAAGAAACCAATTCCTGTTTCGTTTTTAGATTTCCCAGTACCATCAAGATTGAGTTCGACTTTAATATCTGTCTCTTTTGTAGTTCTTTGAACAATACTTTTACGGGAAGGTATTTTTAGGAAAAAATAAATATCTTTCCATTCTGTAGTTGTCAAGGCTATCGTTTTTTCGATGGTAGAGGTATCAATATTTTTTTGTGCATCTGCATCTGAATGCGGTTCTGCATCATTGATATAAATTCCCTTTGCGCCTAAATTGACCGCTAACTGCATATCTGATAATCTATCACCTACGACAAATGAATTTTCCAAATCATAATCACCATTCATATAATGTGTCAACAATCCTGTATTAGGTTTTCGAGTAGGTGCATTTTCATGTGGAAAAGTTTTATCAATAATGACTTCTTTGAATTCGATTCCTTCATTGGCAAAAGCTTTCATCATCATATCATGCGGTGGATGAAAAGTTGCCTCAGGAAATGAATTCGTTCCCAACCCATCTTGGTTAGTCACCATGACCAATTCATAATCCATCTCTTCAACAATCCGAGAGAGGTATTGAAACACCTTTGGATAAAATTCTAATTTTTCCAATGCATCCAATTGATAATCAATCGGAGGTTCGAGAACCAAAGTGCCATCTCTATCGAGAAATAGTATTTTTTTCATTTTGTGTAATTGTGATTTGATATTCTTTTAAAGCTTCGATTAATCGTTTATTTTCATGGTTAAGTCCAACAGTAAATCTCAAACAACCACCGCATCCAATTTGACTAGAGCGGTTCCTAACAATGATTTTACGACTAGTTAGAAATTCGTATAATTCATTTGGATTTTGAGTTTTCACTAATAAAAAATTAGCGTCAGAAGGAAATATTTTTTGAATACAATTAAAGTTTTCTAATTCTTTTTCAAGCCATTCTTTCTCCTTTAATATGAGATGGATTTGCATCTCTAAAGTATCTTGTTCTCTCAATGCCTCCAAAGCTGCTTGCTGAGTCAATTCATTGATATTGTATGGCATTTTGACCTTATTCAAATATTGAATAATCTCTGTTGAAGTGAAGGCAATCCCCAATCTTGCACCAGCCATTCCCAATGCTTTAGAAAAAGTTTGGAGTACTACTAAATTTTGAAATTCATTTAATAAACTTACGCAAGACTCTTGTTGGGAAAAATCAATATACGCTTCATCCACCACTACAATTCCATCAAATTCTGTAATCAGTTTTTTTATTTTTTCAAAATCAAAACTATTCCCTGTCGGATTATTGGGTGAGCAAAGGAAAAGTATTTTATCATTTGAAGTCGCTAATTCTAAAATGGCATCCACTTGTGGTTGGAATTTTTTATCCAAATTAATGGTCTTGATTTCTATTTCTCCAATCGCAGCGGCAACTTTGTACATCCCGAAAGTTGGGGGTAAAGTAATGATGCTATCTTTTTGAGGACGGCAAAATGTTTGGATGAGCAGACCGATAATTTCATCACTTCCATTTCCTAAAAAGATATGCTCAGCATTTACATTTCGCCAATCAGCAATTTTTTCTTTGACTTTATTTTGTAAAGGATCAGGATAACGATTCATTCCATTTCCAAAAGGACTTTCATTAGCATCTAAAAAGACTTCCGCCGCACCTTTAAATTCACTCCTCGCAGAAGAATATGCTGACAATTCTAAAATATTTGGACGAACTAATTTTGAAACATCTCTCTTAATTAATTTCGTTTTTGTTTGGTTTTTAGAATTTGCATTTATCTTGTTAAGCCTTATGGTTACTGCATTTTTATGCCCTTCGAGTTGTTCAGCTGTAGCCATAAGTTCTACAGTTTCCCCTATATTTAACAACCCTTCTTTCGTCAATTTTTGATAAGTGATTTTTTTACAAAACGCATCTAAATTGACTCCGCTATAATTTTTTGCAAAACCATTGGTAGGCAAAGTATGGTTAGTTCCTGATGCATAATCACCAACAGATTCGGGGGTATAATTTCCAATAAAAACAGACCCTGCATTAGTGATTTTTTGAGCGAGATCATCTGAATCCTGAGTTGCAATAATTAAATGTTCAGGAGCATATTCATTAATTAATTGAATTGCAGTTGTTTTGTTATCAAAAATAATAACGGGACTATTTTCCAAAGATTCGCCAGCAATTTTTCGTCGAGGTATTTTTTTTAATTGTTGTTCGCCTTCGGCTAAAATGGCCTCCGCAGTTTCCTCTGAGAAAGTTACCAAGACCACTTGACTATCCACTCCATGCTCTGCTTGCGACAATAAATCTGCTGCAACAAAACTGGGTTCACAAGATTCATCAGCAACTACCAAAACTTCAGAAGGACCTGCAGGCATATCAATCGCCACTCCATCTTGTGTTGCCAATTGCTTAGCGCAAGTCACATATTGATTTCCTGGGCCAAATATTTTATAAACTTTAGGAATCGTTTCGGTGCCATAAGTCATCGCTCCAATAGCTTGTGCGCCTCCTACTTTAAATATTTTTTCAATACCAATTAATTGAGCGGTATAAAGCATCGCAGGATTAATACTGCCATCTTTTTGAGGTGGCGTACACATGATAATTTCTTTACAACCTGCTACC
>Ga0114957_1004539_pt1 | contig 11894 bp, 9 predicted proteins | sample BantaG_FD_87175 | JGI IMG/M metagenome (GOLD analysis project Ga0114957, IMG submission 87175) | Marine algal microbial communities from Bantry Bay, Ireland - BantryBay_4 metaG | ecosystem: Host-associated > Algae > Red algae > Unclassified | place: Bantry Bay, Ireland | collected 2014-11-21 | reverse complement strand
TCTAGAGTGGTGTTGTTAGGAGCAACTAACTCGTAAATTAAGCTATCATTATCTTTATCTTGTGCAGAAAGATCGATTTCAACATTCTCATTCAAACAAATAATATTCGGTTCTGTATTCATAAAAACAGCAGAAGAGTTGTGCATTTCTTGAGCTATTGGCGTTATCTCCGTAAATAGAGAAATGCCATTAGGAAGCTCAGGCGACAAATTTTTGAGATCTTCAATTTGACCTTGAAATATGGAGCTAGTTCTACAGCAATTTTGAAAAGCCACGACATAGCTAAAATTTGATCTCGGTAGGCTAATAGTTGTTTTATACAATTGACGTTCAACACAAAAACTCGTATCTATATCTGCACATGGATATTTTGTATGCTTAATTTTTTCTTTATTCACTAACTTAATTAAAGGAAATTGATCAAAAACTAGCTGTCCAATCTCATCGTATACAGTTATTGAAAACTGATCAGCGTCAAACAAATTACATACTACATTAAAGTTAAGATATACATCATATATCAGTTCTTGATTTTTAGCATCTACTTCAATAAACTCATAGTACATTTTTCCACCCACAACAATGTGTGCAAAAACTCCTTTAGCATTTAAAACTAAGAATAGTGTACACAAAAAATATAAAAAACTCTTAGTTAGTTTCATTGATATCGATATATAATACTAAGGTTTAACAACTTTATGAATAGAAAGTATTTTCTTAGATTTTGATTCAAAGATATGCAGGAAGTATATACTAGATGGCAAATGGTCTATATCATTAATTTGTGCGTTATTCTCTCCGTAAACAACATTTAAATTTTCTGAGTATAAGCGTTGCCCGTTAATATTATTTAATACAATTTCAACTTCTCCCACAAAATTTGTGTCAAATGTAAGTGAAATATCGTTTAAAAATGGATTGGGATAAATATCAGCATGATAAATCTTGTTTTCTTCTTCAAAGTTCACAAATATATTTTCGGTTAAATCTGGACTAAAAGGTTCTAAGCAATCATAAGTTTCAGCAATTGTACCTTCTCTCGCTATACATTTTTTAACAATGGTACAAACGGTTTTACAACATTCGAAATCTGTACCAACATTAGATACAATGTCAAAGCAATATTCACCTGGACAAGGCGGGGTTTCAAACTCATTTGGATCAGTTGCTTCAATTTGAAAACTTGAACCAGATAAAATTATTGGACCAAACTCGTGACAAGGTGATCCCACGCTTATCTGATAGGGTTCTCCTTCAGGGTCTAGAGTAATTGAAACGCTTCCGTTTTGATTCAAATTTCCATCAGAGTCACACAATATATGCTTAGTTAGAGTGTTTATAGATTGAGCAAAATTCCAGTTTGGAATCAAGATCATAATAAAAACAAAAAATATGGGTAGTATAAGTTTCATGATTATTTATTTTTTAATTTATTAATATAGTAATCTCTTTGTTGCTCAAGTATTTCCTTTTTAGGACCAACAAAAAAAGTTCTTTCTAATCTATTCAATTTTTTTTTTCTTATTCTAAGTAGCTCTATATTTGCTAAATAATATAGCTCATATAATTTTTCTCTTAATTCTTTATTCGGTTCGTATTGAAATGGATAGGAAATGACGTTGATAAAAAACGATTCAACGAAATCAAAATCGTGATTTCCGCTAAGATGAAAAATTCCCATTTCATAGGATTGCTTTAGATAGTCATAAATATATTCAGTCCTTTTCTGATCTAAATAATCTACATTACTGGCAAGTAATTCTTCAAATTTCAAATCGTATTCATCTTTTTTATCTAAAGACAATGAAAATGTATAAGATCTATCAATCCAATATTTAATGTACCTATTTTTTAATATACCATACAAGTATTTATCATTTTTAGAATAACCTAATATAGTTTTAAAAAAATATATGCTTTTTAAGTCCAAATAGGCATCACGTTCAATTTGTATTTTTACATGTAAGTCAACTATATTAATTATATTCTCAAAATTTGTTCTTTTATCTTTTTCGAGCCTAGCCAATAATAGATCACTTAATTCATTTTTAAGATTTAGACTTTTTGATGTATCTATCTGTGTATTAACAAAGTCATTAAATTTATAGCTATTATAGTCTATAACCTTATTTAAATCTTGACCTATCAAAACTGAGTTAATTGCAAATATTTGCACCATAAGTCCTACAATAAAACCTCTATAATTCATGGATTTAATTTAATTGGAAAAAGTAACAGTTACTGGTGTTGGTATAAAGTTAACCGTTGCTGTGTGGGAAAATATTTCCACTATCCCTTCACAATCTCCACAAATGAACTTCTGTTTAGCAGTATATCCTAATGAGGAATTATTTTGAATTGCTTCTTGCTTAAACTGTAAAAAATTTGGACCAAAGCGATAGGTGTCCTGTAACGTTAAAGGTTGACCTATTTGAGCATTGATAAGAAAACTCCCTCCAGATGCATTACCCAGTAAAAATTCGATCAATAATTCTTCATTATTCTGGAGCTCAATAGGAAGTTGGGCTACATATTCTGGCTCTAAATCACTCATTGAAAAATTTGGTACAATATCGCAAAATTGCTCTCTAATATGATAATTACCAGCCAGATTATTAGTATTGCTAGCTTCAAGGGTATATGTAAAAATGGTATTATTCGGAATTCCAGCTACATAGTCAGCTGTGAAGTCAGTCGGACATTCATTAAAATTCTTTGAGACCTTAAGGTTTATCAAACTACGTGGATCACTAGGGTCGCAGTTTACAATTGAACACGATTCTTGAGTTTCAAGATCTGTATAGTTTATGGAAGCTTCAATATTGCCAAATATTAAATCATCCGCTGGAACAATAACTAGCTTCGCCTTTAAGGTGTTTAATTCAAATGCTGTAAGATTAAAACTTTCGATTGCTGTGCCAAATTCATTTGGCATTATTTCATTCTCGTTCAATAAAACTATATCATATTCGCCCCGCACTGCAAATTCAATTCTATATGGACCAAGTGGAGTAATAGGATTGGCATCTGGTACACATGGTAAATCCGAATCTATAATTCCCAAATCCCAAATTATAGGTTCTTGAGGGCTCCCGTTAAATGCAATGTCCGCTTCAAATCCAGCAGCATTAATGATAGGGCTTGAGACTCCAAGAGTAGTTATTCTAGGTACCATTATTGTTTCCAAAAATTGTTGTGATCCTAGTGAAAACTGGTGATGGTTTTTTCGACATTCAAATTCATCCGGACTATTCGCCCTTGTGCTATCTCCTCCATCATTATCTTTGTCAAATTGACCAAACAAAAAACAATTAAAAAAAAGAAAAGTAAAGAAAAGTAAAGAAGTTCTTATAATATTCATTTTGTGAGTTTTAAATAATTACGAATTACACCAATGCATAACCAAAATGCACTGAGCCTTATACAAAAGCAGTCTACAATCCTTGAAAAGTAGAACTGGAATTATTGTGAAATATTTAGTCATTGTATAACTATTTTGTAGAATTAACTTCCATTTATGCAGTAGAAAAGATCAATACAGAGTTAAGGACAAAATGCTATTTGAAATATGTTTATATCTTTTTCTTAAATTTAAATAAATCTCTAAATTTAGTACTATAAGTGCTTCTAGTATAGGTTAGTCCAGCTCCAAAATAACTACCCTTATAATCTAACAAAATTTCTTTTTCAACTCCTCCGCTACCTATGTAGAGATAACTGTATGTTCTATATATAGTGTGAAGACCATAATTGTATGTAAGGTTTAGCTTAAGTCCTTGTTGGTTCTTTTTGTCTTTCCAAAGATCAATATTAACAATGGCAAAAAGACTAGAATGGAAGTTTCCTTTTATACGATACTCAAACCCAGCGAGTGGAAGAAAGCAAGTATCCTCACAACCTAAACCTAATGAACCAGGAAAATTCTTTAGAATAAACCTAAGTCCATAACCCATGGTAACATTAAAAGAAAATTTCCTAGTGCTTAAAAAATTTCTACTAAAACCTGTTTGTAGAGCTAAATTTTTTCCAGAAATTCCTCCTCCTCTTACATGCAAACCTCTGTCTGGTGGAAATTTAAAATACGAATATTTAATAGCCGTTGACTCATATGTGTCCACTAATGATCCATATAGAAAGAGGTTTTTATCCTTTAACTTATATTTATATTCTAGACCAACTGTAGGTAAAAGTCTAAAAGGTAGTGTAACATTTGAATCTGTGTCTGATGAATCAGAATAATGATTCAGACTTCTTGCCATGTTAAAAATTAAGCCTATACTATGTGTCTGCGAACAAAGGGTATTTATGTGGCATGATGATATGAAACATAATATAAAAGAATAGCAGTACAGTCTTTTTAGTCGCACTCTGATTTTTTTGAAGATACACACAATGATTTTGATTGGATCGTACCAATTGGACAAGCAAATGTAGCATTAAAACCTTCAAAACATCTACTTGTAAACTTGATAGAACTGAGGACAAAATAAGCCTCTAAAGCTACTGAATGGTAATAAATTCTGTGCTTTCTTGATTTTGCTATATACCGTATTTGTGGTCTATTTGGAAAACACCATTTGAAATTTTGATTTTTATTATATGAGTCTCCACATTTAGGTTTAAGGTTTGCATCAAATTCAATGTCATAGGTTGTTTCATTATCCCTATGCTTAAATTTAACCCATAAGGATTCTATTAATCCAAATCTTTCGTATTTCAGTGTATATTTAAACTCAGTATCATCATCTTCTTCACAATATTTATTCCACCCATCAGAGTCGTCATCATTTTTTGCTTTTTTACTAAAACATGGCCATCTATTAAGCCCTTCACTCTCCGCTTTTTCAGTGGCTAGAATTTCCCAAATTTCATCATCAAAAGTAAACTCTCTGATATGTTCATAATCGCCAAATTCTTCATTGTCAATTAGAATAGGCAATAAGCTTATATTTTCTTTATTCAAAACAAAGACCTTTCTTTCATCCGCATTCATTTTAAAAATCCATGGGTTTACTTGAAAAATTCTATCAGGGTTCAACAAAGTAGTGATAATATTATCGGGAATAGGAAGATTGTCTTCATTAAAATCAGAACTCCCTCCATGCTCTTCTATATATGTTCTTCTAAAAGAGTAAAATTGATTTTCATCTTCCCATTCATCTAAAACATTATTTAGCGTTTTGGTGCTAGATAAATTCTCTTCTTCATTCATTTGTAATTTGGCTAGCAACCCAATAATCAAGTTAAAATTTTCTTCGTCATCTATAATAAGTCTACCGTCTGTGACATTATAGTTAGGGTTCTCTAAACTTCTATTAGATACAATATCTCTGGTTTCATTTTGAGGATACACACCATCACTTGATTTCTCACAGCTCAGAAAAAGAGAGAATAATAATAGAATTAAAAAGTGATTAACAATTGAATTGGTACTTTTGAAAGGAAAGGAATTCCACTTAGGGATTACTCTATTTGAATTAGACATAGGTTAAAAATTTAGTTTTTAATAATGTCACAATATAACATTTATTTGTTGATTTCCTATCATATATATTTAAATTCATTATTTTAACAGACAAATGGTAGAAGCGATACAAGCTGGCTGAGAAGACTAGTGGACTAAGAAGCCGTGATGGCTCGACGATAGGAGAGACTAGCGGCGACTATAGTCCACAGGCTAAGCAGGTAGTGCGTACAAGCGGATGGCACGGTCTCCATACAAAAGGGGCTAGTGAAAATTTCACTAGCCCCTTTTGTATGGAGATGGCCAAAAAAATAACAAAAATAATATTGCGCTTAAATTTAATTAATTCTTGCCGATGCACGTTTGCATCGGTTCTCGTGTTATTTTGACCCGCCGGATCAAAATTGCTTCGCATCACTTGTTCACCTCAATGCGCTTATCACGATTGGCTAATTCCCAAGCGGTGGAAAATACTAAACGACCGACCTTTTCCATCTTTTCGAAATTGATCTTTTCAACGGTGTCGGTGATCATGTGGTAGTCATCGTGGGTACCATTGAAATAAAAGATAGCAGGAATACCCTTCTTAGCGAAGTTGTAGTGATCTGAACGGTAGTAGTAACGGTTTGGATCTTTCTCGTCATTGTAGGTGTAATCTAGTGCCAGCTGCATGCTGTTTTTGTTAGCGGTCTCGTTGATCTCGTGCAGCTCCGTACTTAGACGATCCGCCCCGATAACATAAATGTAATTTGGATTGTCAGCATACTTCTTATCTACACGTCCGACCATATCGACATTGATATTAGCGATGGTATTTTTTAAATCAAAAACTGGAAATTCACTGTAATACTCGCTTCCTAGAAGGCCTTTCTCTTCACCTGTCACCAACATCACTAACACAGAACGACGAGGTCCTACACCCGCTTTCTTTGCCTTACTAAATGCTTCCGCAATCTCTAGTACCGTTGTGGTGCCTGAGCCATTGTCATCTGCACCATTGTAGATATCATCACCTCGCTTACCAAGGTGATCATAGTGAGCCGTGATGACGAGTAGTTCATCCTTTAGTTTAGGATCTACACCCTCGATATAGCCCAAAACGTTTTCGCCTTTTAAGCTGCTCTCAGCCTTCTGCATTGTGATCTCTAGGTCTACCGGCAACTTCACCATTTTAGATTTTCCTTTGGCCTCGATCTTTTTTCTAGCCTTGACCACTTTGTTGAATTTTTTTCCGATCAACTTTTGCGCCATACCTGGAGAGATAAAAATATTGTTGGCGTACTTTCCATCCGGCTGTTCTCCTTCGCCTAGTTGTAATCTAGAAGATAGTAGCGTGTTTCTGTTTTGCCCTATGGTTTTTCTGATTTCACCATCGATGATCAAGATTGCCTTGACTCCTTTGTTCTGAGCTACGATAAGCTTCTCTCTGAAGTTGGACCATTGAGACGTTTCTGTACTTTTAGACACATAGTAAGTTCCCGTTGCATTTTTTGGTTCTCCATTATAAACAAGTATAATTTTGCCACTGACATCTTTACCTTTATAGTCACTGTAGTTGGGGTCATCAATGCCATAACCCATGAAGACTACTTCTTCAGACTTGATCTGTGGTATACTTGTATTGGTGCTAGGGAAAGCAAAAAAGTCATTCATGTTACGCATGGTTTCATTATTAGCCATCACGCTTAGCTTCTCCCAGCTGTCTTTATAAAAATTTACCTTTTGGAAATATGATTTATTATCTACAACACGCGGCAAATTGAGGTTACCAAATTGCTGTGCAATGTAGTTGGCTGCCATCCTGTTGCCAGGGGTACCTGTCTCTCGACCTTCAAACTCATCTGAGGCCAAAATGGTAAGGTGCTTTCGCATATCTTTGGCCGTAATAGAATTCATAAATGGTGTCGGATCAATGTATGGACTCCCATCCGTAAAGGTGCTAGGTTGTCCTGCTGCGGGCGCTCTGTTCGATGTAGCGTTAGCTGCTGTGCCCGATGGCTTCGAAGTGATCTTAGTCGACGGCTTGGTCGTAGATCTTGAAGGATTGTTGGTCGTCGTCTCCATTGACCTTTTCGTCGTTGGAGTGCTTGACTTCTTTATCTTGATCGTTGGTTTGGTAGTCTGTCCAAAAACTAAAAAAGGAACGAGCACCAGTATACTTATAATATATAATTTCATTTTGTGAATATTTGACATTTAAGAGCACTAAGGTACGCCTTAAAGATAATCTCACAAACTGATGTAGGTACAATAGGAAACAAATACTGTCTATATACTACGAAAAAGACTATGCGCAAGCCATTTTACTCACTCTACGGGCATGTCTACCACCTTCAAAGTCAGTTGCTAGGAATATCTCTACCATACTAATAGCTTCTTCTTTAGAGATAAATCTAGCAGGAATCGAAAGAATGTTGGCATCATTGTGCAATCTGGCTAGCGATGCCAACTCATTGTTCCAACAAAGGGCTGCTCTAATGCCTTGGTGCTTATTCGCCGTTATTGCAGCTCCATTGCCACTGCCACAAATGATGATGCCTAAGTCTGCCAAGCCCGCTTCAATAGCATCAGCAACTGGATGGACAAAGTCTGGATAGTCAACAGAATCAAGCGAGTCTGTCCCTTTATCTAGACATACTATTTTCTTTTGTTCTAGCGCTTGAATGATGGCTTCCTTGTATTCATAGCCAGCATGGTCGCACCCAATGGCAATTGTCTTCATTACGTAAGTACTTTTTAGTTTAAGTATTTTTAATACTACCGCTTCGCTTCGTAACCTGAGAGCATATCCGATACCTCTTGCTTTAATGCGTCATCTCCTACTCCACCAGCCATACGAATCGTTTCATCTTTAGTACGACTGATCAAGTAAGCGTACTTATCCAGCCAGCCATTGTCTCTCATCTCGGATACGGTCATCGGATCCATGAAGTCTAAATATTGCTTCGTCTCTGTTGCTAGATTCATTATCAGTGGCTTGGCCACTTCTGTTTGCCCACCATTGATCAATATTTTGAGCATGGGTATAGACTGCTCATCTAATGGGAAATTCATCGGAGGAAATGATTCGAAGTATTTCTTGGCGAGTTCACCAGCTTTGGTTCTGTCACCTTTTTTCAATAGATCTTCACATGCACGTAACATAATTAATCTATGACTCTGTACACTAGGCAAATAGGATCGATCTACAAACAAGTCGTACTTATCAAAGTTACCCCAGCGGAATTTATTCATGACATTATCATATACTTTATCAGGGTCGACCGTACCCTTGCCTATGATTCCTAATCTTGAATCCCCACTATTTTTCTTAGGTACGAGTCTCAAGGCTAATCCTTCTAATTGCAGATAATCACCCAAGCCAAGTAATGATTCTTCTCTACAAGTCACTGCAAAGTAAATCGGTCTGTCATTGAAATTAGATGAGATAATGTCAAGCACCGCCATATCTCCCTTAATCAAGCCTGACTTATTACCTAAAGAAAACGATATCCTATCTACTACATTCGTATCCTGTGGACTGATCATACCTGCTGCGATAGCCTTTGCTCTGTTGACAGGAATGTATAATTTATTAGCTGGAAAATAGCTCTCAAATCGTCCGCCCTGTGGATGGTCTTCCGCAACAAACTTTAACGCCTGTGGTAAAGACATTTCATTTGGATTTTGCGTATCCACAGGCACTTGTCCACGCTTGTATCCTTGAATAGCTTCAGCGGGTATTGTCATTTTTATGGGTGGCGAGTCGTTGATTTTTCTTCTTTGCTGATTGATATACCAATCTACAGCTATCAAACTTAGATTAACTACGCGCACGTCTGTCCTGATGCCCTCCGTCTCCTGAGCGTACCATAGCGGGTAGGTATCGTTATCTCCATAGGTGAATATAATGGCGTTAGGCTCACAAGATTCTAAGAAGTTCCGTGCATAGTCGCTCGCTCCTGTATGATGTCTTCTAGTGTGGTCATCCCAGTTTTGGACACACATAATCGTAGGTGCAGCTAACCCGATAAGACCTGCTACTAATACAGGTGTAAGTCCTCCCATCCGATCTTTCAGCATACTGAACAGGGCTATGACCCCCATACCTACCCAAATAGAATAAGTGAAAAACGATCCTGCCAATACATAGTCTCTTTCACGAGGTTCATTCGGAGGCTGATTCGAATAAATAATAATCCCTATACCCGTGATTATAAACAAGGTGAATAGCCCTAAGAATTCTTTGGGTCGATTACGCAAGTGAAACAATAAGCCAAGCAGGCCAAGTAGAAATGGCAAAAAGAAGTACTTATTGTATGCTTTATCATTTCTGACTCTATCTGGTGCATTGCTAAAATCAAAGAGGCGATTGTTATCTATAAATGAGACACCAGATGCCCACTGACCCCGAGTCTTATCGCTCGGAAAGTAACCCTGCACCGCATTTTGTCTACCAGTGAAGTTCCACATAAAATATCTGACGTACATCCACTTGATCTGATAATTCCAGAAATAACTTAGATTATCCATCTGATTTGGGCGGCCGGGTGGCAAGGGTTTATCTGGATCTAGTCCCATCCAAATCTTATGTTGCCTAGGTCTTCCCATTTCATAATGTCCAATACGGGGGAAAAGAATTTCCTTACGCTGGTCAAACTTATAACTGAGTTTTCTATCTACTATCTCATAATCGTCTCCTTTTCTACCCATTCTGTCTTCAGAATTGGTACCCGTTATTTCTGCATCAAAAGTTGGCCCTTTTAGCAGTGGTCTTTCCCCGTATTGCTCTCTATTGAGGTAAGGTATCAACCTGAGTGGATCAGATGGATCATTCATGTTAATCGGTGTATCTGCATTGGCTCTGATCACTACTACCCCAATAGTAGAGAAAGCAATCACTGTAAGACACGCCCCCATAAATATTACTTGCAGGGTTTGGCGACGATTTTGATTGATATATCTAAATCCAAAGTAAAATACAGCTCCTAAGATAAGCACCAATGGAAAGATTCCGCTCTGAAAAGGCATGCCTAAACCATTGACCATGAGCACTTCTAGTTTTGCCCATAGTGTAGGGATACCTACGATTACAATTTTTTGAACGAAGACCAGCGCTACTACTCCACCTAAAACGGCGGCACCAAGACCAACAATATTATGATTTTCATACTTTTTGAAGTAGTAAAATAATGCTAAGGCTGGGAAGGTCAACAAACTGAGTAAGTGAACTCCCGTAGATAAAGCGGCAGCATATACTGCAAATACCAACCATCGATCTGACTTTGGCTCATCTGGTAGGATATACCATTTCATCATTGACCAAAGGGTCAGGGCTGTAAAGAAGGTTGACATAGAGTATACCTCCCCTTCTACTGCGGAGAACCATATACTCGTACAAAAGGCGGCAGTCAAACCTGCAACTACACCACCTGCTGCTAGCCCCATCGTTTCGGTCTGGGTTGGCAATACTTCACGTCCCTCTTTAATCATCATTCTACCTAAGATGATCGTTACCCAACATACCATCATCGCCATAAATGCAGATGACATACCTGAAAGTAAATTGACGGCATGTGATATATCTGCTCCGTCATTAGAAAACAGATCGGCAACCATGGTAAATACTCTACCAATCAAGAGAAACAGGGCTGCTCCTGGAGGGTGTACTACTTCTAACTTATAGGCTCCGGTGATAAATTCTCCACAATCCCAAAGACTGCCTGTACGCTCTACAGTAAAGAAGTAGACTATGAAAGCAATGGCAAACACAAGCCAGCCTGCAGTATTGACTATTTTATGGTAACTATTCATATATGGTCGAGATAACTATTGGTTCTTAAAAATCTTACGATGTAGGGAAGTATTAGTTCATTTTGTCTCCATTCGCCTCAGATCGTGTAGCAAATGTACGCAATTCTTCTATTCTCATGTTGTAAAAACTAATTGCTTTACACCTTATTAACAGCGTATTACATAACGATTAACAAGTCATGTATTCTCTGCTGGTCTATGGTTTGATAAATGGGACCGAATTTTAGGGAATTAAAATCCATAGAAAAATTTGCTTTCAATGTTTACTGACCATATATTTGCCCTTCCTAAAAAAGAACGGGTGATTAGCTCAGCTGGTTCAGAGCATCTCGCTTACACCGAGAGGGTCGGGAGTTCGAATCTCTCATCACCCACGAAATAAAGGTTATCAACTAAAGTTGATGACCTTTTTTCATTTCGGCATCCATCATTTCAACTATCTTACTTCATTTTAAAGTAGTACGATTGCACCGAGAGGGGCAAGAGTTCCCCGCCTAGCTGAAGCTGGCGGACAGGGAATCTCTCATCACCCACATAAAGAGGCAAATGCTTAAAGCGTTTGTCTTTTTTTATGCCACAAACTCTCGATTGCACCGAGAGGGTCGGGAGTTCCCCGCCTCTTCTAGTCGGACAAGCC
>Ga0114957_1004537_pt1 | contig 11899 bp, 17 predicted proteins | sample BantaG_FD_87175 | JGI IMG/M metagenome (GOLD analysis project Ga0114957, IMG submission 87175) | Marine algal microbial communities from Bantry Bay, Ireland - BantryBay_4 metaG | ecosystem: Host-associated > Algae > Red algae > Unclassified | place: Bantry Bay, Ireland | collected 2014-11-21 | reverse complement strand
TCGGACGAGGCCAGTGCCTGCCGCTGCAAGCGCAAGGCCGAAGAGCATCCGGCCACAGCTGGCCAGGTCGTCAAGGTCGCCAAGCGCCGAGAGATGAAGGACCAAGGGCACGCCAACGCTGCCGCGATGCCTATTGAAGGTGTTTCCAATGTTGGCTCTCAGAGGAACGTGGCTGTTCATTCGTACAAGGTTGCAACGCTGCTGTCGGCCACTCCCACTGTATAGCAGCTCACGGCCACCTACGAGATCCTGGCCGGTCATTTTAAGCGTGCTCTCGCGGCCGTAGAATCTCTGGACCTGCAGTGGACGACAAGGCAGCAGCGGGCGGCGCTGCGTGGCGCTACAATTGAGCAGCGCGCCGTCGCCTACCTTTTGGCCGCGCGCTTGTTCGCGGCCAAGATGCGGCAGTGGGCGGCCATCAAGCTCTACTGGACCGAGAGGCGCCAGTGCGTCGAGGCCCAGAAGGCGGTTGACTACGCGGGGCCACATGGCATGGCCTACGTGAATTGCACGGCCATCCGCGAAGGATACACCGGCGTGGGTAAGAAGGAGGTGTTGGCAGCCGACGCGGCTATGGCTGCCGCATTGGCGGCCGACGCGGCTATGGCTGCCGCATTGGTGGCCATCCGCGCGATCCGCTCGAATGCAATTGTGCAGGGGAATGCCACAGTGCAGGGGAAGGGTCATTCCAAGGCCGGCGCGTCGTCGACACGCGCGCCGGACTTGGTCAGGGGAGAGGCGGCGGCGGCCTCTGTGGGGGTGGCGGGGATGGCAACGGGCAAGGCCGGTCCGGCCCCCGAGCGCGCGTCAGGCAAGAAGAAGGGAAAGGCCAAGGCCGTGGTGGCCCATGTTGAAGACGACGACGCTGACGACTTCGTCATCGTCAAAGTGAGTTTGGCCAATCCGCTGGCCAAGCAGGTCAAGAAGCAGGCGGAACAGATCAAGGCCAAGGCCGAGCTGGGTTCGAGCGTGACCGCCGGGATGGCGTCCGCAGCTGCCAAGGCCGGGGTTCTTTGGTACAGGTATGCCGAGCACGACGATTCTGAGTGGGCAAATTCCTAGGGAGCATGTGACGAAAGAGTGACTCGAGGTGACTTGGAGGGGTCGGTCTATGAACTTCGTGAGCAGCGGGGAGGGTAGCGCGGCACCGTTTGTATGACTCGGCCGCAATGAGGAGTGTTTGGCGGCCGCCTGTACGACGCGGCCGCCCTGAAGAGGTTGGCCCGGCCGCTCGTACGTGGCGGCCGCGGTGATGCTGGCGCCGTCACATGATACCGTAGTGTAGTTCTTTCTGTCATGAGGGCGTGGGCATAATGCGTTCGTTTTCCATGCGTTGTGGCTTTGCCTCAAAAACAGTGGCGCGCGCGTGGCATCTCCTTCACATGCAATGGAGGCGTCGGGACATTGTCGAGAGGAGCATGCGAGACCTCCACTTGGCCCGAGAGCGCCAAGTCCTTTTTTCTCAGTGGCTTGATGGCAGGCATTTTTTGCTCATCGGCTCCCAGGGAGACAGTTGCTCCTTGGCACAGGACTAGTGCTCGAGATGTGGCGGAGACTGAGTCAGACGCGTAGCTTGAAAGGCACCCACCCGCACGAGCGTGTCTCTCGCCTTGTGCATCATCGCACTGAGACTTTTCAGGGTTTTCAGCGGGAGGCATCAGTGCCACCGTTTCGCACTCCTTCCGTTTTGTGGATCTCACCTTGCAACATCGGGCACAGCTGTCCAATAAAAACGCCGATTAATCATGCCACGCAAAATGGCGCGTCGCGGGATCTGGAAGCCCAGCCTCGGGATCATGAGCGATAGAGACACGTACGCGAGTGGCAGCAGGTTGCCCGGCCGCGTGGCTGCGGGTGGCCCGGTATGGTTGGCGGTCCGTACGTACATGGCTGTCAGCAGCGGTTCTGATTGGCCGCAGGGATGAACGAGTGCGTCGACAGCTGAGCGTTTGGGCGCCACTGCGTCCAATTTTGACACGTGCGTTGAAGGAAGCGTGAGGCGTGGCCACGGCCTTTTTTGGTGGCACCGGATGGGCTCTTGGTGAGGCTATAGGCTCCTGTGCCACTCTGATATTCACTGACACGGCGGGCCCGACGGGATTGGCCAGGCGCCGCATGGCGGCAGGCCATGACCTGCACACAGATATCTCCGCACAGTTGACAAACGCTTTACACGTGTGGCTGCCCCTGCTCAGTCCGCCCACGTCAGGTGATCTCTGTTTTCCGCGTGTAGCCACTGTCTACGGCTGCGCTGAAAGCACAGCAAGGAGTGCCAACATCATAAACCTTCACGTGATTCACCACTGTCTCTCGGGCCCATTACGCATCCCGGTCAAGGTGGCCATCTGCGCTGCTCGTGGACAATTTAAAGATCACACACCTAGACAAGCTGGCCCGAGCTCGACAGCCAAGCTGTCAGGCGGGGCTTCCGATCCTTCCTGAAAGGGGCTCAGACGATCGCAGAGTAAACTGAGGCAGAACATGCAATTCGGAATGCGGGCCACCAAATCTGAGGCACAAGAGGCGATGACCCTCTCTCGTGAGATCGGACAGCACCCTCTGAGAGGCCTCTTGACGGCGTGCCGCTTGTTCCGGGGCCTGGAATGAGATTTCCCAGCCTCGTCTTGCCCAGTCTCATTGGGCCTGCACGCCTCGTTTCGGGCCTCTGACTCACACCCCCTTTGCCCTGGGCCCTCAGTGAGCCACACCCTCCTTCACCGGGCCCGAGTTGAGGCGCAACCTCTCTCTGTCGCGCTCTGGCCTAGGCGTCGCAAGCCTCGTGCAGGGTGCCGTCTGCGCCCGGCCGGTCGCAGGCCGCCGTGTGCGCCCGGCCGGTCGCAGGCCGCCGTCAGCGCCCTGCCGCTTGCCGCCACTTTCAGGGGGCCGTCAGCGCCCTGCCTCTTGCAGCGGATCGTCAGCGCCCAGACGCTTGTGACGGCCTGGACGCGGCCTTGCGCGTTCCTGTACCTCCGGCGAGCTGCTGCGCTGCCATTACCTCTGTGTCGGCCGCTTGCGAGCAACGGCCGTTTTTTTTTGACCGCGGTCACTTCCAGGCCGTCACCGGCCTCACCTCTCATCGTGTCTACACTGCGAGCGGCAGCGACCTAGCCACCTTCCTGTCGCTGTGGCTGTGGTTTTGCGGAACAGCGGATCCAGTAACCCCCTACGGCTCATTCCGAACGCAACCCGAGCTGGCCACTTGGCCACCCATCCCCCTACTTTCCGTATGACGCCGACCCCGACGCCGCCACGCGTAGCCCCGGAGGCGTCGGCGCCAGCCCCTCGTGACACAGCAGGGTCGACGTGCCCACACCCCTCATCCCCTATGCCGAACTGCTCCGACACTGGCGGCGACGATGATTCTTCACCACCGAATCGTGCGGCGAAACCTGCTGCTACCGCGTTGATGCCGGAGGTGGCTGACACTGGACCTGGGGTGGCCGAAATGCAGACGACTCGCAGTCGCACCCGAGGCGACTCCCCCGGCGTACACTCCCCGCACGCGGTATAGGCCCCGGGTACCCACCATCTCGGATTCGCAGCTGCAGCGGTGTCTACGGAGCATCTGCACCCTTTGTAAGCTGTCGCAGCGGGTGAGTGCCAACGTTGCAATGTGCCCTAGCACCTGCCCGTGCCCGTGGGCTGTCCGGCCCGCCGCGCAGCTGGGCTGGGGGTGGACGTGGATTTCACAGGGGAACCGTGGGGTTTATAGCCGCACGGTGGAGCGGCGTGCGCATCGCCGCTGTTGCTTTCTGTGTCGGTGCGCTGCTTCTGTCGGCAGTGAGCATGTGACGTGCCCGCCGTGGTGCCCCTACCCCTGGGCATCCCCGGAGGAGATCAGGATTCCCCCTGACGAGAAGGGCCGTGAGCAGACCGTCAACTGGAAAGGCTACCAGCACCGACTGGCCCAGCAACGTGAGGCCGAGGTGGAGGCCGCACAAGCCAAGCCACCGCGCTGGGAGCGCCTTCTCACGATGTCTAACGCCAAGGGCCGGCGCGAGGAGTTCTGGGTCAACCTCAATCTGCCCCAGCCGCCGGTCGGGTGGGAGCCTAAGGGTTTGGGCCGACTGCCTCTCCCTCGGGACAAAAAGCGGCCTTGGCCGACTTTTTCGCGACGGCCGCTGTGACTTTGGCCGCGCTGCCCGTGTCGACGTCTGCAACCATTCTCGAGAACAACGGCGATTGCAATCTTTTTCTTTCTCCTCAACGTCTGGCCAACACATGGCCGAAGCGGACGGCCAGCACACGGCCGACTTTACCTGCAACGATGGACCGCTGGATACTGGTGCAGAACCGACGCCGACGGACGAGATCGCACCGGTTGCGGCGCCTCCCGCACGGCCTGCGTCACCAAGGTCGGCGGCTGAATTTTCAACACGACCGGGGCGAGACGAGCAGACAACGACGGAGCGCGACGGCGAGCTTGCCTGGCATGCTGCCCGGCGACTGGAAGGGTCGTCGCTCGAGACTGAGGAGGAGCGGCTGCGTGCCGAAGTGACGAGGCTCCATGCCGAGGCCGCCGCATCTCGCGGCCTCTTGGAGGAGCGATAGCAGCAGGCTAACCCGCGTGCCAATGCCGGCGGCTGCGGCCGCGGCACGCGCGGTGTTTCATGGATCGAGGCCGAGCGTAGCATCCTCGCCTGCGTCTACAGGGAGGCAACGTTGAACTCAGAGGTGGGTGTGGACCAGACCCTGGAGAATTTTTACAAGGACGTGTCGGACCGCTTCCGCCGCCGTCTTCCAGACGACATGAACCAAGTCCAGCGACGGCGCGCACGCTCAACCTCTGCCATCATGAAGGAGCTGAGGTACGGCATCTTCCCCAGCATCAAGCGCTTCAAGGCGTGCTACTTGGCTGTACTAAGGCTCAAGATCAGGGGCTTCGGAATAATGATTCGGATAAAGCACCGTTCTGTAAGCAGCGGCCTCCTGCTCGCAGCAACATCTCAGGTTCATCAGTCTTTCCACGAAGAACCTTAGCATGAGCTGAGCTTTCCAGCAGTGTCTTCCGTTTTGCTCTGACATTGGATGGCGAGAAGATTCCAACGGATTTATCCGGATATATCTGGATATATCCCAGATTCTGCTGAAAAGTCCGGATTCTGAAAGGCCCTGCTCAAGATGTCGGGGCATCCAACGCCGGAGCAGCTCGTTGGCGCGGCCAAGGCCAAGAACAATGGCCTCAACCCTTATGATTGCCTCAAACCCACTGTGTCTGACAAGCTCCCGTGCCCTCCACTGAGCAACTGGCGCATCCTGAAGGAGATTGACCGCTTTGGTGGTGGGGCGACAGTCGTGCCTCTGGCAGGTACGGCGGCGCACCGCAACTCGACAACGCCGGGCGCTTCACAGGCCGAGGCTGCTGACTTAGATCCAATATATCTTGGCAACAACGACGACGGGGAGGACGCCCACCTTGCCACCGACGGCAACGACGATGGCGACGGGAGCGCCCCGATGTCTTCCACCTTTTCCCGTGGCAAGAAGAGCGTTTTTCAAGAGCTGCTTATAGGCTGTAAAGCCGCCAAGGCCGCCACAAGAGCTGAGGTTTATCTCATGAGCGAAGTTGCCGCCAGCACGGCCGCCCTGGAGTCGCTCGCCGACTCGGCGGCGCAGCGAACTGCTTTGGGGTTTTGGTCAACTCCGATGGCAGGCAACTCGGAGTGCGACCCCAGATGGTGGGCGCTGGAGACTCGCCAGCGACTGCAGCAGGCCGGGGACAAGGACAGGGACGAGCGCCGCCCACAAGACGGCGGGGAATTCGAGATGTCCTCTGAGGGGCCACCACATCGTGGCCGTGGTGGTTCAAGCCGTGGCGTCGGGCGCCGCCGTGGACGTGCTGAGCTCCAAGGTGATCTAAATGGCAAAGAGGAGGAGTACTTGCACGCTTCTCACTCACGCGGTGATGGCGGCCGTGATCGGGCTTCTGTTTGTGGCCGGGGACGCGGGCGCTGTGCTGACCCTGGTTGCGGCCAATGAAGCAAGCGGACGCGGACGGTGCGCTTTGCTGATGTGACTTTCTCCTCTTCCACTTCCACTTTGTCTTTGCCTGCCTCCCGTCCTCCACCGACCTCCAGCCAACCGTGTCGTTCTCAGCAGGTGCGTTCTTCTCCCAACGACAAAGAGAATGATGATACGATCTACGACATGGGGGAAGACCACCGCCAAGTGCCACCACCGCCGACTCCTGTTGGCTCCCAGGTCGAGCCGACCACCTCTGTCAAGGCGGCCGCTGACGCGGCCGCCGCGCTGGTGGCAGGCGCTCTGACGAGTGGCAGCGCCGACGAAGGGATCAGCGGCGGCGTGGGCAATGACGGTTCCCCTGATGGACAAGGACTCGGATGCTGAGGTGGCCGGCCGAGGCCGACGCGGTCGCGCCAAGACATCTACCGCGTCCGGGACCGCGGCATTGTTCAACACCTGCCTTGGCTCAGGCCGGGTGGATCGACTTCTCCAAGAACGAACAAGGTAAGGCCCTCAGATCGGCGCCGCGCAAGAGGACGGCCGCGTGTCGTGGCCGCATCAACACACTGAGCGTGATACCTTGTGTCGTGCAGCAGTGTCCGCTGCATCACTTGTGTCTTGGGCTTTTTCTACTTGCTTTTCCGTTTCTTTCGTGTCTCGTTCTCCATTATCCTACTCCACCACTTTGCATTGTGCATGTTCTTTGCGCGATGATGCCTTTACTTTGCGTCAAGCGCTGTACAGCAAGTGGCCTGTCTCTTTAGGCCGACATCTACACGACAAAGCCGGCAGAAGTTCTCTTTGAGAAATATGGGTTGTGCCGAAGGTCCAGGCCAGAGGAGGAAGAAATAGGCAAAGGCGAGGAGGGCAGAGGGAGGAAGAGGGATGCGAAGAGGCGAGGTGAAGGCGGCCACGAATGGGCCACATGTGGTGTAGGGCGACGTTGGGGCTGGGGCTGGCTAGTGCGCTAAGATCAGGCTTAAGAAATGATGAAGGCCACGCCAGGCAACGTCAAAATGTCGGCCATACAATGGCTGCTGGCACATGGACCACCCAGAGGAATCTACAAGGCCGGAACCCGAAGCCGAAAGCACACAAATGCCGTTCGAATGTCTCATCCAGCTGTCTTGACAAGTGTCTGGGGAGACTTGTATCATTGTTTTTCATTCGTGGTGCGGCCAACGCACTATGCTCACACTCGCTTTGCGGCCAACGCACTGGGCTGACGCTGGCGTTTCGGGCAGCATACTGATCTGACGCTCGCGCTACGGCCCCGACAAACGCAGTGGCCACGGTTACCCTGTCCATCGTTGACTGGTCACCCGCGCTCGGCGTCATCCCCTTGAGGGCAAGACATGAAGACATGTGTGTCAAGGAAAAATAAACCCTGCCCAGCGGGGGAAAAAAAAACCATTTGTTGTATGCCGCGTGCTACACACGCCCCCGGAATGCTAGCCAAAATCAAGAGTAGGGCAACAGTAGACGGCCGCTGTCCGCAAAGATTTGCTCAGAGAGGTCGTGGAGCAACGTGAAGTGAGCGTCGCGGTCCTTGGCCTCGCACTCGGCCCCGTCCGTGTACGTCAGGGAGCCAGGTACCACGTCTTGCTCGGTGCCGGTCTCCACCATATCGTCTTGGGCCTCATGCTCCGCGGGCTGCGGTGGCCCCCAGACACATGGGCCTCTTGGTCCATTGTCAATAAAGAATGCCGGTTGGCGCTCACTTGCAGCGCGAGCAGCGGCAGGACGTCCTTGACGACTCCCACAGTCCGACTCCTCGTTTCCCGGTCCTCGGCGCTGCCCTTGCAGATCAGCAACAGCTTGTTGCACCTCTGCCGCCGCGTCGATGCGCCGTTGGGCCACACAATCGCTCTGCGTGCACTCAATGGCCATATCGTGCAAGATGGCCACCGCCTTTCCGGTGTTGATCATCCACAATACCGTCGTGAAGCGTGCTGGTCGAAGAATGATGTTGAAGCGCGACGGCATGACGGCGTACAATCGCTCAGCGTCTTTCCGGACAGCTTGCTGCAGCCGGTTGTACACGCGCCGCTTGGGGGTGACCGGGTTGGGGGGGTCATTGCAAACAAAGCATTTCGGGGATATCCTTGGTCGCCCTCGTTATAAAGCAAGCGACGGGTACGGCCGTTCATTGTATAGTTGTTGTTCCGCGGCGGCCACACACCCGCGTTCACGTCAATCACTCAGAGGTGAACACGCCAGCACACTCATGTCGTTGTAGCTCCCAGGAGCCCCAATAAAAAAGTGCCAGGTGTACGTGTCCTCATCGCAGATGCTCTCAACGACCGAGGAGAGCTTACCCTGGCGGTCATGGTACTGGTCGGCCAGAGCCTTGGGGAACTTGAGCCACTGCCAGTGGATGCAGTCAATAGAACCGATACAGCCCGGCATGCCACGAGCCGCGTTGCGGGTGAGGATGTCCTTGAGTTTGTCTTCGGTCTGGCGGCGCAGGTACGTCGCCTCGCACTTCTCGGCGATGAGGTTGGTGAGGCGCCGGGTTGCCTCCGCGATGGTAGACGGCGACAGGCGGCAGTACTCGTCGGGACGGTCGTACGGCTCCCTGTAGCCCAACACCCGCAACGCCGCCAGCAGCTTCTGGATGGGGAACGACTGCAGCCGCCCAGTCGCGTTAATGGAGCGTCGCCACCACGACTCATTGCGCACGGCCGTGAAGAGCCGCTGGAAAACTGCTGGCGGCAAGCGATTGCGCTTCTCAAAATCTCGCTCGCTGTAGACGGGCGGCTCCCGGCCGACCCCAAAATAGTCACGCATGATAGAGTACGCTCCCATGTCAAAGTTGCGGTTCCGGCTCGGCCTTCGGCCAGGGCGAGAACCACGAAACGGGAGCTCTTTTCCCGCCCGCGCACGGACAGCAGCGCCCTCCGGATGCGCAGGCCAGCATGATACCCAAGCACCACGGCCACATCCAAATTGTCGAAAAATGAGCCATCGGCAGCCGCCACAGCATCCATGGGGAGCGGGCCCGGTATGGGCCACAAAAACCACAGGGGGAACAAGACGGTGAGCACGACGGTGTGAATGCACGTGGGGGGTAGGACGACGGTGGTCGGGGGCGGTCGCCACGACGGTGGGTGCGGTGCGGAGAGGGTGCGGTTGCGACCGTCGGCTGGGCCACGGGTGACGAAATGGGGAGGGCAGTGGCGCGGCCCCCACCCCCCCCCCTAAAATCAGGCCCGTTTATGCGGGGGCAGCCCGGCGACACCAGCCCCACCACGCCTGGCGGGGCCTCCTCACAGTGTATCTCCTCCAATCAGGCCCGCGCGTGCGGGACCGGCCCGAGCATGTGAGCTCGCACACTCGTTGGCCCCGGGGGCCCTGACGGGGCCTCAGTCCAGTGTACATAGTGGGAACAAGCGCTGCATGGCTGTGAGCGAGCCACGTAGGTCGTCGTGTGCGCTCGACTTGGGCAATGACTCTCCTTCCACTCCTTCTCGGCCGTGACTCTTCCACTCTTCGTTTTCTGTGCCTGGGCACGCGCAAGGTGGTGTCGATACATTTGAACAGCGTGGCTCAATCTCGAGATCGAGCATTCGCAGGTCCTTACGGCCGTTTCAGATCGCCTGTAGGCCCTCAATCCCCTGCGAGTGTGCTGCGGCTACGTTTCCCGCACAATCACGCCGCCTGCGACGTCCCTCGCTTCCGGACAAGAACGAGATGCGATCATTTGGGATCATTGAGGCTACACGTGGTGACCGCAGCGGTCGTCCGTGTCCTCCAGCACGTCGTGCCAGCGATGAGATTGGCTCTAAATTGGTTCGGATCCGTTCGAAATATGGCCTCGACGCCCACATCGAGGCCCTCGATGGAGACCGGGGCCCCAGATTACGAAAGGCCTATGTACCCTGATTGTTTTTATTCGAAAGGACTTATCGTGGAATAGTATCGGTTTTTCAAGTGATACCCTCCGTTTGTGGACGGATCCGCATAGAACGGATCGCTGTGTGTGATGCTTTCTGCCTGCGCTGCCACGTTTAGCCACGTTCGACACGTGGCTCCAATATTTGCGGAATGCGAGATTGGTGGGTCTGCTCTTACTGCTCTGCGCGCTGCCGTCTGGTCCATGATAGAGGAGCATACGACACGTCCGGGCCGAGCTCGACCCAAACATCACTTTTCCAGAAAGACTTGTTCTTGGTGCTTTGAAGGGTCCTGGGAACGAAAAAGTGAACCGCTAAGCGGACAAATGCTTCGTTCCTGCTTTTTTCGGCCCTCCAAGTTCGCAGTGGCCAGATATGGCCCTACCTCCCCGCAGTGCCCTGCCTATCTGCTGAGAACTTTTCTGAGTGCGTTGGCTTTGCTATATCCTATGCTTGCGATAAAGGCGAAAAGGTCTCTCCAGCAAGGTCGTAGGATGCCCACTGAGCGAAGTGCGAGTTCAGTCATCCCAGCCTCCCTAGTATCGCGTCTGCAGAGGTGGCATGCTGCCAAACCACTCTGGACTCTCCCCAACAGTGAGACCTCCCCAACTTGTGAGATCCCGCGCATACGTAGCAGTGGCCCATGACCCCCTCACAGGCGGTTGTATCACGGATGTCTTCTGGCACCTACTGACCAAAGGAGGCCCTAAACGCCCTACTTAGGTTTGCAAAGTGCTCTGCGAGGATGTTATAGACACACATAGCTATGCAAGTGGCTCCACAAGCATCGCAGAAGTCAATACGAGCCGAAGACAGATGACGCATGCCCCCCCCCTGCATGCCACCCCCCCACCCTGACCTACTCTCCACTCCAGCTACTCCCGCCCACCCCTACATCACCACAGACCCACCTACTCGCATGCTCTTCGTAGACAGCTTGGACGGCATGGAGCCCCTGCCCGCCAACCGACCCCACCGCCGGCCACTGCCGCCGCCGGCCGCCCCCACCTCCAGCCGCCACCACTGGCCGCCCCACCCACAACCGAAGGCCCCCGACCATCCTCCTCCACACCCGCCGCCGCCAGCGGCTACCGCTCGCCAGCGTCCCCCCCGCGAGGAACTGCAGACAGGCGCCGACGCTGCTACACCCCCCCCTGCCAGCTGCCAGCACCCGGTGCCGGCGAGGGCGCCCCGCCACCAACCACCACCACCCCCAGGCCCACACGCCAGACGCCGCCGGCCATCGGCGAGGGGCGCCCACCCCCGCAGCGAAGGGAGTTGGGAGGCAAACGGGGGTGCTAGAAAGAAGAGGAACGGCCGACCGCCGAGCCGGCCGCCCCACCGGCCGGCCACCCAACCGGCCGGCCGCTCCAACGGCCGTTCGACCTGCCGACCGAGCCTGCCGCAGGCCGTCGGTCCCGCCGGACGCGCCCGCCATCCGCCCCGCCGCCGCCTCCCGCCCCCACCGGGAGACGCGTTCACCAGTGCCCGCGCCAGCCGGTGACGGTCCCCACCGTAGGCCGCCCGCGCCGCAGGCCGCCCCTGCCGCCCGCCGGCCCCGCTGCGCGCCCCGCCCACTGTCTGCGTGTGCTCTCCCGGGTGCGGTGGGGAGAAAGTGGCAAGATCAGGGCCGGATGGCGGAGCGAAGGGTGGCGACGGGCGCGGCACAGCGCGGCGTTGTGGAGGGCAGTGCCCGCTGGCACAGCGGCCCCCCCATGGTGCGGGGGGAGCTCAAAGGAATGTATGGGGCGGGGGTAAGGGCTCAAGGTAGAGGGCAGGCCAGGGGGGAGGGAACGCACGGGTGGCGGTCACAGCGGGGCGGTTGGCCCGGTACGGCGCGACGTGGCAAGGGGTGGTGGCCGTGCGTTCCGCCGGCCCCCCCTGGGCGGAAGGTGGCGGCCGAAGAAAGAAGAGCAGGCAGGTGGGACCGGGGGAACAGAGGGAGAAGAAGAAGAAGATGGGGGTCGGGAGGAAGCGGGGGGGGGGGGGGGGAAGACGTAGGGGGAGGGGAGGACGGCGACCAACGGCAGCAGCGCCCC
>Ga0114957_1004536_pt1 | contig 11901 bp, 11 predicted proteins | sample BantaG_FD_87175 | JGI IMG/M metagenome (GOLD analysis project Ga0114957, IMG submission 87175) | Marine algal microbial communities from Bantry Bay, Ireland - BantryBay_4 metaG | ecosystem: Host-associated > Algae > Red algae > Unclassified | place: Bantry Bay, Ireland | collected 2014-11-21 | reverse complement strand
GCGCCGACGCGGCGTGCGGCGGGGTGCCGTCGGGGGGAGGGGGCACGCGTGGCGGCGGCGGCGGCCGTGGGGGCACCGGCCGGCGGGTGGGGGTGGTCTCTTGGCCGCCGCCGGGGCGCTACATCCAAGCCGCCGACCGAGCGGCGGGCGGCGGGTGGCGGCCGCGGGTGGGTGGCGGGGTTGGGGGGGGACGCCGGCGGGCGGCGGGCGGTGGGAGGCGCGTGTCGGCCGTCGACCGCCCCGCGCCCGCAGCAGCGGCAGCAGTGGGCGCCGGGGACGCGGCCGCGCGCGCAGCGGCGACCCGTCGCCCACGGTATCGACGCACGGCCCCGGCCGGCAGCGTGCCCGCGGGAGCGCGGGGGGCCAAAACCAATGTCACTGCGCGGCCGCGGCGGCGGCGGGGGGGCGTGGAGTGGAACCGGGCGCCGACAAGCACCGGGCGCGGCCACGGTGGCGGGTCGCGCCGCGGGTGGCGCCGCCCACAGGCACATCTCGGCCGGGACCGAGTTGGGCGCAGAGTTTCGAGGCGCAGCGGGTCAATCTCGAGCGAAATGGACGTATCTGGAAGGGACACGTGGATGTTGGGGGCGCCTCACGCCCAGTGGGGGCCCCCCCGAGGCCGCAAGTGGCACCAGCACGGGTGGTGAGTGGAAGCCCCATCTCCAGATCTCGGACAGCTGGTGGAGATACTGTAAGAGCAGCGGACCAACCGAGGCGCACGACTCCGGGAGGGAGTCTACATACCAGAGAGAAGAAACAGAAATCTGTTCACCGCCTGCACGAGGCTCAACAAAAGAAAGAAAAATGACACTCGCCCCAAAAGTCACAGTCAACCCACGCCAGAGCGCCACGCCTCCCCGCGCCCTTGGCAGCCCAACACGACAAAGCGCACGGGGACACGCCGCGACAGTTCAGATGGCGGCGCCCTTGGCCTTGGCCGCCACCCGCTCCGACTCGTCATAGTTGCAGAAGGCACTAAAGACGGCCGCGTACCAAGCCTTAAAATCCTCCCCGTCTTGGCGGCCCTTGGAGCGGCGAAAGGAGACGACGGTCAGGCCGGCCGGCTCGCGCCGAAAGACCGACACGGTGGCGCGGAGCAGTTCCGCCCCCGTCCGGCCCGTCGCCGCCACCAAGCTCCGCACGTGCACACGGAGGGTGTCGGGGGTGACCTCCACTGGATCGACGCTCTGCACGCCCGCAGTGCCCCGCAGCACCCGCACCAGCTTCTCCATCGTGGCCCGCGGGGGGAGGAGGGAGTTGAACTCGGTGAAGCGGCGGTTGCGGCCAGTGCCCAGCTGCATGGGCGCCTTGGCGAGAAGTCGGCTCGTGACGCCCTTGAAGCCACCCAGGCGGGGCACCTCCACCGCCCCACTAGAAGACGTACCCGTCACGGATGTGACGGTCGAGCCCTCGAGCGAGCCGGCCACCGTGCCGAGCCCGCTGCCCGGATGGTCGACAGCATCAGTGAGGGAAGTACTCCCAGTACCGCCTCCCGCCGCCCATACATCCGTCGGGTCCCGGTGGCGGCCCTCTGCCCGTGACCGCAGAGACCCAGAAGAAGATTCCGACGGCATACCGTCGCGCCGCGAGGACACCAATGCCAAAGCGGGCGCGTTTGTGATGGCCCGTCCGCCCATGGATTCGTGACGCATGGGCGTCGGCCCTGCCTCCAACTCCGAGTAGTCGGGGTCGTCGCGCTCCCGCTGACGGGAGGTCGAGTGGCTACCATGCCGACGTCGAGAAGAGTTGGACGCTCGGCTGCCGCGGTGGCTCGACGGTGCGTACTCCCGCCGGTGCGCTCCCGGGCTCCCATGCCGCGACGACTTGCTCGCGCTGTAGCGGCGCCCTTCGCGGTGGGATGAACGCCGAGGGCTGCCCCGCCGTGAGCTCCACCGCGGGCTCCCTGACCGCGAGTGCGGCGCAGACCGGTCCCGGCGGGCCAAAGCGTCGGGGCTCCTCCGCCGAGAGGAGCGATACGAGTCTCCCGCGCGGGACGATTCGCGGCGGTCCACCTCGCCGCGGCTCCGCCGCCGCGCACTCCGGCTGGGACTGTCCCGACGGGATGACCGAGACGGGCTGCCTCGCCGCGAAGAGCGGCGTGACTCGGTACGGGTCGACGAGCGGGGCGCGCTATCCCCACGCGATGACCGCGCGTGGTGTCCCGACGACCAGTGCTCACGGCGACCCGAGCGGGACGACTTGAAGCCGCGCTCGTCCAGTTGCGACGAGCGTGTTGACCCGCGACGAGGTACCTGCCGGTCCGCCGGGCTGCGCTGCCGGTCGTACCGAGTGGGGTAGGTTGGCGAGACGCCACGCGAAGGGGGGCTCCGGCTTTGCCCATCTCGCGACGATCCGGAGTGCACCAAGCTCCGGGACGACCGCCTCAGGTCATCGGGCTGCGCACCGACTGGCTGTGGGCCACGTGAGGAGCCCGCGCGCCCTGCCGGAGGCACCCGCACATCATCGCTACCGCTCCCAGTCGCGTGGCCGTGCAGCTGGCGGGGCGGATGGCCATCACTCCCAACGGCGCTACCGATGGAGACGAGCGCGTCGGGGCTGGCGGGCGTCAAGCACGGTTCGTCACCCGCAATGACTACCAGCTCACCGTCATCGGCCAGCGCGGGCGGAAAGAGAGCCTTGGAGGGCCCCGGCGAGGTGCGGGCCTCCTCCAGTTGTTTCTCCGCGCGGCCTCGGCCGACGGCTCGCCACGGCTTGCCAATGTGCTTAAGGAGCTGATGGTCGCGGGTGATGGTGAGTTGCGACTCAAAGTTGCCGCCCGACGTCATGGGTGAAGATACACCGCGGCGGCCAGCGCTGCTGTCGCCGCTCTGCACCCTGCGACCCCCACTGGAGGAGCGTGACCCCGCCGACGATGGGCGGACCACCCGCGCACCGCCGCGCGCCTCCCCAGTCTCATCGTCGTCCGATTCCCCGCTCCCCAAGCCGTCGGACGGCCCTGACGCGTAACCCTCGCGCTTGCCAGCAGTACTGCCGGGCACGTGCCCCGATGCGGAGCTGCCTGAGCTCCTTGGCAACGCCCCCGAAGAAGCGGCTTTCCGATCCTCAAGGGAAGAGGAAGAGCGGAGCGGGCCAATGTCCGACGAGTTGCGACCCGGTAAACCGGGGGTGGGGTCCGAGTCGACCCCGCCGAAGGGGATTCTCACGTGATCTGCTTCCGACGCTGGGGCGTCAGCCCCGGTCGAGCTTCTTGATTGTAGCCCGTGCTTGGAGTCAAAAGACGTACGGCTGCGACGACGCACAGCTGAGCCCATGGACTTGTCGTGCCGCGATGTGTTTCGATGCTTGTCCGACTCCCCGTTCGCAACGCTGCTGCGTCGGCTCCGCGTGCTCCCGCTCGCAGAGCCCCGCTCCCGACGAGAGTAGGTGCCACGCCGGTCGCCACCCGCATCTGCAACATGGCCAAACCCATGACCATGCGAACCGTGGTGGGCCCCGACAGGCAACGGGGATACAGGCACTGATGGCGATCGGTCGGGAGTGTGCGACGATTGCAGATGCTCTATCGTCAGGGGAGCGAGCTTTGGAGAATGCGCCACAACATGGGGCGCATCCACCACCGCTGCTCCACCGTCGACAGAGTCCGATGTGCACGTATCCACCAGCTGCTGCCACTGGCTGTCCAGCACGCGGTTGTAGCCTCCCGCGTTGACATTCACCGGGGACTCGCAAGCCCCACCTTGTGCACACCCGACGCAAAGGTTGCACGACACCGCCGCGGTTAAATCCACCAGCGGAGACGCTTGGGGCTGCGTCACCGGCAGTACAGGGGAGGTAAGTGGTGAAGCAAAAGTGGGAGAAACCATCACACAGGGGCCGTCGGCGCCCCTGTCGGAGTCCACCGTGACAACGGCTAGGGCAGCTGCGGGGGGCAAGGTAGTCACAGGGGCAGATGTCAGAACCGAGGTGGGAGCAAGAACCGAGGCCGGGGCCAGAACAGAGGTGGCGGCAGGGACAGGGGTGGCGGCAAGAACAGGGGTGGGGGTGACAACAGGGACAGGGGATCGAATGCGAACAGGTGCAGCAAAAGGGACCAGGGTAGCAATCGGGACCGCGGCAGCAACAGAGCCGGACAGAGAAACAAAGTCGGGGGCAACAGGAGGGGACGCAGCAATCCGTAACGGAGCGGGAGAAGCGTGCCGAGGAGATAGCAAGGAAGAGGGCACATGCTCAGTCCCCGCCATGGCCAACGCCGAGTCGATCGCATCCGCTGAAGTGTCGGCGGGCGCATCGTCGAACTGATTAGCACGGGAACTGCCGGCATCATCCAAATCCTCACCCGGCTTGGCGTCAAGCGCCGCCCTCACGGCGGAGTCCACGGCGCCCAGTGGCAACGGTGGTACGCCAAAGGCCACGTCCCCAACATCCGCCCCTGCCGCAGGGAGCGCCGCCGGAACATGCGAACCGTCGGACGTCACGCCCGCCCCCGTGGCCGCAGCGTCAGCGGCCATCTGTACATGAGGGCTGGGCGCAGGCGCGACACTGGCGGCGACTGCAACAGCAGCCGCCTCTCGAGCATCCGCCAGACGGCGAATGCCCTCTGCGCTCAGCGCCGGCGCGACACCGACGTCGGCAGACAGGTCGGCGTCTTTGTTGCCATGGTTCTGCTGCAACACTTGCTCCGTTTGTTGGATCAAGTACCGGCGCATCCGCTCCTGATTGAGAGCGCTCTGCGACTAGTTGAGCGGCGCACTGTCGTTGGCCGCCATCAGCTCGGCCGCGACCCGGTCAATGTTGTCTTGCCGTACCGAGCGGGTGGGTGATGTCGCCGCAAGAGACGCGGCCGCAGACGCGCCAGGTGGAGCGGCCGCCCGCATGGCCATTGGCGCATGCCGAACCGTGGCGGTGCCCGTCCCCAGCCGAGGCGGTGGCGGCAGCGCGCTGGTAGTCGCAATGACAGACTCGAGCTCCTCCCCCACTATGCTCGCCTCCCCATCGCTTGGCACAACGTCGGCCATGGTACCCGGTTGGACCACGTCCATCCCTCCATCGCTCAGGTGTTCCGCACTCTGGAAGCGTGACAGATAACTGTTTCCCCGTGAGCGGGGTCGCCTGGCAGTCGGGGGCGGCAGCGGCGGGACCGCCCCGGATCGAAGCACCGTGTCGGGCAGGCCGCCCGTCACTGGCAGGAGCGAGCCCGGACCAACCACGGACGCCGCCGCAGGGGCAGCAAAGACTGACAGCGCCTCGGATGGTTGACCGATCGACAGGGCCACATCAGGATGCACGTGGCCGGGGGTGTCGGTCGGCTTGAAGGTGGGGTTGATGAAGTTCATGCCCGGGAAGAGCGCGTCGTCCTCCTCTCTCTCCCTCGGCACGGACACGGCCACCGATGTGCACGATGCCGACGCATGTGCCGCCTCGGCCAGAGTCGACGGGGTGACTGGCAGCCCTGCCGGAGTGCGGAGTGGTGGCGGCGCAGGAGGAGTTTGCTGCGTGTACCACGGGTGGCTGCGAATCTGCTCGAGGTCGTACCGGTTCTCTGGTTCCAGCTCCAGTAAGTGCGGTAGCAGGTCTCTCAACGGCTCAGAGAACCAATGCGGTAGCTCAAAGACGCCAGCCACAATCTTGCGGAAGAGCTCCGATGGGTCATTGTCGTCAAAGGGGAGCTCCCCGGCCACCAACACGTACAGCACAATCCCAGAGGACCACACGTCCACCTTGGCGCCGTCGTAACCTTGGATGGAGCGGGAGATGACCTCAGGGGCCACGTAGTTAGGAGTACCACACTGGGTGTGACACCGGTCTTCGTGCTTCAACTGCAGCGTGCTGAGCCCAAAATCTGAGATTTTCAGGCACCCGGTATCGTCCAAGAGCAGGTTCTCAGGCTACCAGTACAGAGAAAAACACCAGTCACATGTGCGCGCCAAGAGAAGATCGACAAGGGTGCGTCAGTACACCTGACATATCATAAGAGGAGTACAGCTTGATGAGTGCACAAGCAAGCCCCAACATGGCAACACCACACCCGAAAACGAAACCTTACCTTCAGGTCACGGTGGAACACGCCATGGCTGTGGCAATGATGCAGGCCGTCAATCAGCTGCCGGAAGTAGTGCCGCGCCGAGTCTTCCGATAGCCGCTTGTGCCGTAAAATCTCGTGATACAGCTCCCCGCCGGTGACGAGCTCCATCACAATGACGACCTTGCTCATGGTCGTCATTGCCTGGTACATCTTGACCACGTTGGGGTGGTCGAGAGTCGTCATGATGAGTGTCTGAAGGAATACAGGCAGGCGGGGCGGCAGTAGATGCGACGACAATGGTTCGAGGGCGAAAGTGGGTTAGTTATGAGTCAACAATCAGCTGGACGGTCCAATGAGTATACACCGAGTACGTTCGAGCACGCGACAGAAAAATATGGCGTCTCAGCACATACCTCCTTACGGACTTGGGCGTTCACTTTGCTCTGGAGGATACTTTCCTTCTCCATGATTTTGATGGCGAAGATGCGCCGCGAATCCCGGTGGATGGCCCTCTTGACTCTAGGCGACGGGGGAGACCATTCAGGAGACGCAGGGGCCAAGGGGGCGCCAGGGGCGAGTCAAAAAAGTAAGAATGAGGTTAGTTCCCGGCATCCAGAGCATCCGAGACAAAGGCACGTCACGCCTCGACGTTCGGAAGGGTACTCCCCGACCGCGCGACAGCGGCGACGGCGAGAAAGGAGCCACTCAACTCCATCGCACACGGACGCGCATCGCACAGACGGGAAAGAGCCAGAGGGCCACCACCCATTCTGTGAGGCGGGCTGCACCCCCCACGAGGTACCCCAGCTCGCTCTCGACCCCGCCGCACCGCCGAAACCCTGCAATGTTCGGCGCCCAGTCCGAGACACCGGTGAGGGGTAGCTTCGCCCTCCGGCGCGGACCGCGCAGGTCACTCGCGGCTGCTCCGCTCCGCCCCAGCACACACGCCGGGTACATCACATGCACCACAACCCGCACTACAGAAAACCCGCACACTCTGCGGGCGCTCACGCATCACACCGGCAAAAATGAGAAGCGCCCACACTGCAAGCGCCGCGCTGGTGCCTCAGACGGAAACAAACAGTGGAGACGACGCCGCGTCACGGCCTGGCGCTACCGCAGTACCCAGCTCTCACACACAAAACGTACTTGCCAAAGGAGCCATGTCCGATCGTATCCAGCAGGATGTACGGGCCCAGGGACGTGGGCTTGGATGGCCGAGGCATGACGCCCCCCAGCCGTCACACCCCGAGCTGCTCCGCCGCAACAGATATCTCTCTGCGAAAACGCTGAGTCACCCCCCCTCGCCCCTGCACGGCCTCACCTCCTCACCACGGGCGGAAACGAAATGGAGAAAGACGCAGCGGCCAGCACCACGGCCGCCGCCGGCCAACGGCGGTGGAAGCACCGCACACCGACGCTAGGCGGTGCCGTAGCACCAGCCCAACGAGCTCGACTCCAGAGACGCACAGGGAACCGGAGAGAGCCGCGCACCTCCCGGCCTGTCCCACAGCCGGTGCGTGCGAGCGAGGGGGCAACCGGGAAGACAGACGAACAGGCCGGCACCGCGCGCCCGAGGAGCGCCGTCGTGGCGTGTCCTCACTGTCACTGCCGGCCTTCCGACCGACTGGCCGCACGCAAAAGCACGCCACGCCGACGCTGGCGGGAAGTTGACGAGACGCCGAGTCGCGCACTCGACGCGGGGAGTGGCGCTCGGCGTGCCAGAGCCACGGGCTGGGGGCCACGGCGCGCGTTCACACGCCGGCCGCGGACTCCGGCCGCTGGAGACCACAGGGCACGCACCGTCTCACGACCCCGCCAGCTCCGCGACAGAGGACAGAGCGGGTGGGAGGACCGAGACTCGACGCATGGCAGGATAAAAAGGAATCACTACCCTGTCGACAGTAACGCAAAAGAGACCCTAACCTGCCCAACTACTAATAAGCGGTGTCTCATCTGAATAGCCATGCTTCTGGTGTCATGAGTGGATTCGTCCTGGAACTCACGTTCCAAACGAGGATCAGAACATTAATCAAAGCAATTGGATTGATCAGTTCCAACATATTTGGTCCCGAGACCAGTCGACTGATAAGGTAGCACATATAACTTCATAAGTTTTTGAATAGCTCAAAACCGTATAGTCTCTCAAATATAGTGGCTGTGACAGCCAAGAAAGGGGCCCAGGAAACGCCTGCCGACTGCAACGGCTACCCATCCCTCACGAGAAGAACCTTTCACCGCTACTCAACCCACACACGCCATTCATGACCCTCCACGCACTTAACGGGAGGAGCCCATGACTTGGGAAATTGGCGTTGGCCAACTTCGGGCCAACCGCAGCGCCACACCGTGTCCGCCGCTGGCATTGGCACGCTTGCAGAGGAAAACATAGCAACTGGAAGCGAGCCCTCAAACGATGCACTGTCTTCATCAGCGTGGAAAATGGGTCGGGGGGTCAGAAGCACAACGCTGGAGCCTGCGCCAACACTGACGGCCTCTTCCGACGTGGTCGGCTGGGTCATCGATAGAAGACCAAGAAGGGGAGGGGGGGGAGAGCTAAAAGGGCCTTGCTTGTGCAAAAGGAAGCAGCGGCACCTTTCTGGTCGTGATGTGGGGCTGGGAGAATGCTGGAATGGGCTGTGTGTCTTTCTCGCCAAGACCTGCTCGACCTGAGCACCAGGTACTATATATACTTACAAGTCGGTGATACGATGCATCTGATGAGCTTACGTGTCTTGTTCTACTTAATGGCAGATTTATCAAATGAGTTGTAGTCTCCATATCATGCGCAATGTACCGTTACTCATATCGATAGACGTGAGAGCCGAACGGTCATTCTTATCGATGTTCAAAATATCTTGTGCAGATATTCTGAGAAACCCCGTATGGTTCTTGACTCATAATTAAATCACAACACAGCGGGATAGCGATTGAGTCGATTGTGCAGCGGGTCCGTTCGCTCCTCACTGCACTCGCATCTGGCCTCAGACAGCAGGGTCTTGAGAGCTCGAGTGCTCGTGTGTGTGCGCGCGGCCGGCGCAGGCCCGGCTTGCTTTTTTGGCCGGTTTGATGAGGTTTTCGGCGCCTGATGCCAGTTCCGCCCCACGTGGGAGGGTCTTCGAAGTGGCCGCCGCACCGCGAAGGGGCCCCCCAGCCAACGGGACGGCCGCGGCGACACCAACCACGTACTTCGAACTAGTGTTGGCTGACAGTGAGCTTGCTGGGGGTAGTGGGGGGAATAGGACCATGCGACGCTTAGGCGAGCACCATTTCTGTGCTGGCAGGGGAGGCGGCCCAGAGCGCCGGACACTGGCGCCCTGCCACTGCTGCTGACGCAGGCAGGCGGGTTCCAAGAACGCGGCGTTGGTAGCGGAAAATTTTGACGATTTCTGGCTTTGACAGGGCACGCGAGGTCTGGTATCAAGACCTTCGCCCCTGCATCGAGCCACAGTGGACAAGGAGCGCGCAGGCTGTGCCCGTCGAGCGCTCAGCCTTGGAACACGGCTTGTGGTCAGGGGGGGCGGACGAAAAGCGACCAACGAGCCCTGAGCTGTGCAAACAGTGGACTCGTGAGCCAGCCGTCACGGCTCTGTTGTGAGTGCACGCGTGCTGACCTTGATCTGAGCGTCGCTGGGTGGCTCCCAAATTCAAACAAGTGGTTTGAGAATTTACAGTGTCTGTCTGTGTCGTCCAATCCATTGCTTGCGAGCACCATTCCGTATGAATGGGCCAATCGCCGGTCGATCAGCCACGATTCCAGATTGGCAGCGTTTAAATTGTTAGTGCCTCACGCTCAGCGAGCACAGGCGGATTCTGGAACGTATCCCATATTCCAGCACACTCGGACAATCTCGTGGCCACTTCTCACAGCTCGCGTGCCGCACGCACGCCAATGGTGGCGGCTGGCCGAGGAAGTGCACGGTCACTGCGTGGTTGGTGGATGTGGCCACGAACTGTCCCCACGGCGGCGGCAGCCGCGGCAACTGCAGCGCCGCTCCTCCCCTTGAAGGGCCGTGGCCATGGGCCTGGTATCATCCCCGGCGGCCGCTGTCCAACCCACCAGCAAGACGCCTCTCGGCCGTCGTCGACTTCACGCGTGGCGCACTTTCGCCTGGAGAGGGCCAGCACCCCCGCGGCACGCGCCTCCCTCGCACACGGGTGGCGTTGCCCCCTCGTCGCCACGGGCGCCAGCCTCGCCAGCCCGCAGCCCCGCCCCAAACAAGGGTCAAGCGGTTGCGGCCACTGCCCCACCTCTGTCGGATCGCCCCACCCCCCCGATGGCCCTTACCCCACCCCCTCGTGCCGAACGCGGACGACGCGGAGTAACACGACCCGGTCAATACAAGGCGCACCCCGCGCCCCCCCGCCGGCCCACTTCCGCGCCATCCCGCTGGCGTTCCCCTCACTTGTTGTATTTGGAGCCGCGGCGGATCTCACTCGCCCGGTACAGCTGCTCGACGAGCACCAGCCGCACGAGCTTGTGTGGCAGCGTCAGCGGGGAGAGGCTCAGTGCCTCCACCCCCCCCGCCGGCCCACGCCCCGCCGCCCGCACCGCCTCCCGAAACGCGGGCGACAGCCCGTCTGCCTCGCCAATGACAAACACCAACCGGCTGCCGCCCCGCTCCAGCCGGTCGTACAGGAGCGTCGCAAAGGCGTCGCTGCTCGCCGGCGCCGACCCGCCCTCGTCCAAGCAAATGACGTGTGCGCGGGGGCCCGCTGTCGCCTTACCACCGCCGGCCCTGTCGCTGCCACTGGGGAGGAGGGCGGCGGCGGCGGTGGCCGGCGCCACCCACCGGCAGGCAATGTCCAAGCGCGGACCCGCGCGGGTGATGTACATGTCCACGGCGCTATCATAGACGGCGTCCTTGGTCGACCGCCGACCTAGGGTGACCACCTCGACCCTCGCCTTGGCAGTTGGGAAACGCCGGCCGCCGGGGGGGCGGGGGGACAAGTGCCGACAAGACGACAGCAGCCGCGGGCGGGGAGCGGGGATGAGACCAACGCCGAAGGTAGCCGCAAATGCCATGCGCAGGGGGGCTAGGCGTACCATTACGGGGAGTGGGGGATGAAGAGGGAGTGAGGCAAAGCGAGAAATGGACGATGGTGGCAATGTGCCGGTCAGAACTGGCAGGGGGAAGAAGAGGGAGTGGAGAGAAGCAAGAAACGGTCGGTGGTGGCAGTGTGCCAGTCAGAACTGGCAGGGGGCGCAGAGCAAGCGCAGCCGACAACAAAAAGGCGCCAAGCGAGTATGGGGATCGCACGGTGGTGCACCGCCTTGCAAGCTTGCAGAACCTTTTTGACGATTTCGGTCTAAATATTCCGTTCTTAAGACACGTGTCCAGAAACGTGCAAAAAGAGAGCGAGGATCAACTGTGGCGGTTTATTTTAGAAATCTCATCTTTTGAGGCTTGACGAGTTTGCAAGATGACATAAACGAAGTGTGCTCTTTGACGTCCTCTTTTCTGATGGTGCTCCATGTGATCTTCATGCTTCTCTCCTTGTCATATAGCACTTGTACTGTATCTGCCCAAGAACAAATGTCAGGTACGTTCGACCAGGACGGAGAGCCTTGCACGAAATCGCTCTCTCAGGGGCAGTCCGCATGGATTGGTAGGCTACTTCTGAACCAAGCGGCCGTGGAGGCCTCGACCTTTGAATGCCTCTCTCGTACTGTAGCTCCATTCGGCACTGTACAGTACGTACCCAATATTATTTGCCCACCCTGGAAAGGCGATTGCGGTCGTCAATGGGATTCAATAATCGGCCTCTCTGGCCCTGATCTGCCACGTTCTGGAGACTTGAGCGTGGAGCGTTCACCCGGTGACCTACGAAGAAACGCCCCCAGCTTGTCACCAGCGGATAGAAACTCACCAGAACCATCATGGCGGGATGTCGAAGGACCCCCATCACCCCTCTGC
>Ga0114957_1004534_pt1 | contig 11904 bp, 8 predicted proteins | sample BantaG_FD_87175 | JGI IMG/M metagenome (GOLD analysis project Ga0114957, IMG submission 87175) | Marine algal microbial communities from Bantry Bay, Ireland - BantryBay_4 metaG | ecosystem: Host-associated > Algae > Red algae > Unclassified | place: Bantry Bay, Ireland | collected 2014-11-21 | reverse complement strand
TTGTAATAAAACGGTGGCTTTGTTTTTCTCCATAAAACGAAAAGTGGCTTCTGCATCAAAATCGTTTAAAGTTTGTTTTTCATAAGCCACTTCTAAAGCATTTTCTAAATATTCTAAAATATTTTTTGCTTGAAATAAACGGGAGTTTTCTGTAGAAATGTCTTGTTGTAGTTTGTTGTGGAAGTTGAAAGCGGTTTGGTAGGTTTGCTTGGCGAGGTTTAGATATTTAATGCTGTCGTTTTGTTGGTAGTATTGGTAGGCGGCGGTGGCTTTTAGGTGGAGTACTCTAATTATGTCGGGGTTTGAGTAAATAAATAGATCTTTGTCTTTTGGGTTGGGGTTTAAGAAGATGTCTTCGGTTCGGAAGTTGTTGGTTAGGTTGATGATTGCTTTTTGGTAATTGATTAATGCAGAGTCTTTTTTATTTAATTTTAAATAGTAATCTCCAAAATTTTCATAATTTACTGCATATTCAAAATTGTATTCCGAGTTAAAGTATTCTTTTTTTAGTTTTAATGACTTTCTTAAATTTTGATAGGATTCATCAAATTTACTTTGTTCAATAAGGTTAACACCTATATTATTGAGCATTGGGGCTTTGTAGTTTAGATAAGGCAATAATTCAAAGGCTTGATTGTATTTTTGGATAGCTTTGTCAAACTGTTTTGAAAAATAATAAGCATTCCCAAGGTTATTTCTTACTGTGTATAAACTGACTGAATCTTCATTATTAGAGAAAATATTTTCTAAACTGTCTAAGCAAGAAATAGCTTTTTTTATATTTAATGAGTCTTTAGTAGCGATCAAAATTTCGGAATAAGTAACCAACGAACCCCTGACTTGGCTAATATTTGCATTCACACTAACTGACTTTTTTGCAAATTGAATTGCTTTTTCAAATTCTCCTATTTCCTTATAACTCTGTGACAAATAATTAAATATCCTAATTGAATCCACCGAACGCTTTGGATTTCCTTCCTGATCTTTAGCTTTTTCAAGATAATGAAGTGCTCGTGAATAATTATCCATAGAATAATAGCAAAATGCAAGATTTAAATGGGACTTCCAAAGCCAACCATCATTATTTAGTTCCCTTAATTTCATAGCATTTTTATTATAGAATATGGCTTTTTCATAATCATAATTTTCACTATTAAAATAGCTAACTGCCAACTGATGATAGGCACATGCCAATAAACTTGAGTCTTCAGTAGAATAATTTTTTATGGCTTGAAGTACAGTATCTATATTAAAATTTTCTTTTGATTTACATTTGCAAATATTGTTTTCGCAATTTAATTCTACGAACAAGTTTTCATAAATTGAGTTACTGCTTACTACTATTAAGGGCAAAAGTAAAAAAGGAACAGATAAAAGAATATAGCTTTTAGATATTGTTTTTAAATAGGTAAACAAGTATGCTGCTATAATTGTAGGTAGATTTTTCTTCATAATCTGTATGGTTTAAGGTTTACTGATGTACAATCATCATAAAAATAGAAAAAATATAATTTATTCCAAAAAAGCCATACTTAACCAGTTGAATATGCAGCAATTTTTGTTGCATATAAAAAAACCGGAACGTTTTAAACATCCCGGTTTTTATATTTATGTAATGTTTAAGCTGTTATTTTAATAATTTTTGAGTAAAAACTTTATCACCTGTAGCTACTTGAATCAAATACATTCCTGGCAATAAATCAGCTGTATTAAATTCTACGATTGCTTCATTATTAAAGGCTTGTTGCTTAATTAATTTTCCTGAAATGCTATATAATGCAACTACTCCTTTGTTTGCACTTAAGTTTTGTAATTCAACAGCAACTTTATCGTTAAAAGGATTAGGGTAAGCATTTATATGTTCTTCTAAAGTAGAATCTATTGAATCAAAAGCTGATTTTATTTCGATAGTATTATTAACCTCTTTTGTTATAACAACATTTTCATTGCTCAATCTTTGGTTAGCACCTGTTTCTTCTTTTACTAAAATAATATCATCTATAAATAGATTTTTCTTGATTGCCCCAAAACGAAAGGATAAACGCCCATCTGTTGAGGCAACATTTACATTAATTGTAATATTAAAAGTTTTCCAATTGGTATCTATATTTTTTCCACCTTCATAATAATAGTCATTAGTTGAGTCACGTAATGTAACTTTTATGTCTTTTTCGCCGTTACTTCTTGCTCTAAAAGAAAGGGTATAGGTTCCAGGCTCAAGTTCAATATTGTGTTGTTTAAATTGAAGGTGCCAATAACCAGTACCTTCATCTATTACCCAAGATCTCTTATAGCCCCAAGTAACACTTCTTGTTGCTTGGGCAGCAAGATTAACATACATATTCCAATCTAAAGTATCATTATCAAAATGACCATTGCTTACTAAGTTGTTTAAACTGGTGCAAGAAAGCTCTCTAAATACAATATCATCAATTTTTACACTATGATCATTACCACCTAACCAAAAGGCTAATTTAGCATTAGGATCTTCTATTGTTTTAGATTCAAAAATGAAATATTTACGTTCTGTTTGTTTTGTTAAATAAACAGATTGAGAAAAATAAATAATCTGTCCGTCTATAGCATTGGTTACACGAACATTAATAGATCTTTGATTAGTTGGGGTAGTTTTAAAGGAAATCAAGTAGCGTTTATTTTTTTCTATGTTAATGTTATTTTGTTTTAATGTAACATGCCATGCTTTGGTACCACCATCTTCAATATTAGGATTAGCTTTACTGTTTGTAAATTCCCAACTTGCATCAGCTACCGCATTTACATTACCTATCCAATTTGAATCTCCAATGCTAAAGTCCCCATTTTGAATTAAATCTTCAACAGACTCACAATAAGGTTCTATTGGTACATTTAATTGCTTTCCAGTTATCGTTTTACCTATTGTTGCATCATTATCATCTAAACAATTAATGGCAAAATCAGTCCATACATCCTTATAACTTCTATTATTGTCAGTGGCAATTTCTAAAGCTAACTCCCTGGCAACAAAATAGGTTGCCATAGATGAACCGCTGGCAATGCTTCCATTGCTATGTATCTTATCACCATAGGCACTCAGCGTAACGGATTCTTGTCCATAGTTAGAAAACTCGCTTAAGCTATCATCAGCATCAATTGAAGCAACTGAAATTACATTGTCGTATCTAAATGATTCAATAACTGCTCCATATTGGTTGTATACATAATGGTATTGGCTGGCAAAATATGCTGGGTACTGTGGTGTAGAATCAATATCTAAAGCATCATTTCCTGCTGCGGTACATATAAACACTCCATTTTCGCGAGCATAGTTAATTGCACTTTCAAGAATACCAGAGCGCTGCCCCTGATAACCAGCACTTAAATTAATAATGTCTGCATTGTGATCAACAGCGTGATATATCGCACAAGTCATATCAAACAAGCTTCCTTTGCCCTCTTGGTCAAATATTTTTAATGGTACTACATCAATATGGTCTGGTTGATTCATCTCGTTGGTTATAGCATTGAAACCAAAAGTACCATGCCCTTGATCATCCGAAAAATTGGTATTACAACTTTCATCGGTATAGTTATAGCCTGAAGCAGTATTAATATTATAACAATCATCAACAGGGGCGACCTCCATTAAATATGAAGAAGCATTATCAGTACCATTTTCATCTAAGCCGGTATCTAATAAAAATATGGTGGCATTTTCTGTTATATTAGTATTCGTTGAATTTCTAAATACATTAAAAGCTTCACCATACGAACCCGCATCACCTATGCTAACGTGATTATTAAAACCTCCATCTACCACTGGTTTTGTTTTAACAGTTTGAACTTTTGCATTTATAGCTATTAAGGCATCAGCAGCTGCTTCTGTAGATGGAAATTGCCATAGATATAGCTCTCTATTACAATTACATGCATCAGCTTCCCAACCTCCATTTGGAGATAATATTTCATTTTCATAATGAATTCTTTTTGTTGGATTGTCAAATTCAACCATTATCTGGTTATACTCTACTTCCTGACCATACAAATCAAAACCTTCAACAATTACATAGATTGGATCTGCGACAAATTCTAAACCCATTCCACAACTTTGATCTTGAATATGAAGGGTATATTTACCAGCATCTTCTGGTTGAATATTTTGCAACGTTATGAAGTAATTAGTTTCGCCATTTTTTACAACACCATTTTGTTTCCATTGATAAGTGTAGCCTGTGGCATTGTTGAATGTAGGGGACAAAGTTGTTGAAGCTACTCCAATATTGATAGCATCTATAAAATGGGATTTTATATTATTATAATTAGAAGGTGTGATATACTGTGGTTCGTAATATAAATTTTTATTGAGATTTTGATTGATACCTGCCTCTATATTAGAACACGTAAAATAGTTTTCGTATAGATATAAGCCGTTAGAAATGTTAGTAAACGCTGGAATGGTTCCACTTAAATTGTTGCCGTACAGATAAACTGTATTAAGATTTGATAAGTTTCCTAAACCAGAAGGAATGCTACCACTTAAATTATTATCATTCATCCATAATTTTTGAAGTGCGTATAAATCGCCAAAGTTATCTGGAATTTCTCCATCTATGAAATTTAAACTAATACCGAATTTCTGAAGATTTACGAGATTACCAATTGATGTTGGAATATTGCCAGTCAGCTTATTTGTAGAAAAAACTAAATGTTGCAGATTGGTCAAATTACCAATAAAAGGAGGTATACTTCCAGTTAATTGATTAGAAGTAACATCAAAATGTTGGAGACTACTTAAATTTCCATTTGCTGTTCCCAAACAAGGAGGTATTTCACCCTCTAACTGGTTTTGCGATAGCTTTAGTTCAGTTAAATTGGTGAGTTCACAAATGCCAACTGGAATATTACCAGATAATTGATTTTGGAATAAATATAGTTTTTTTAATTGTGTAAGGTTTTCAATTGACTCGGGGATTTCTCCAGTCAGATTATTATACTGTACCATCAGTTGTTCTAAATTAACTAAGCCACCAATACAGTCTGGTATACTTCCTGTCAAATTATTAAATCCTGTTACGAAGGTATCGTGAAAGTAGATGCTTTTTAAATTGATAAAATTGCAAATTGTACTTGGAATTTCACCAGTTAAATAGTTATTGCTTAAACCAATGCTTTCTATAGAAGTTAAATAGCCTATTTCTTCAGGTATAGTTCCAACTAAATTATTATTTGTTAAATAAAGTGTCTGAACTCTGCCAAGTGAATTTAATGTTACACCTTCCAAATTTTGTAAATTACAATTGGCAGTAGGTAAACCGCCTGTTATTTCTGCCCAACCTGTTTTCACATTCCAATTAGTGGCTCCTCCAGTACTTTCATACAAAGCTTTCAAAGCAGTCCAATCGTCAATATGGCATTGGGCTATTGCATTATTATTTGGGAAAAGGTATAATGTTAGTAATAATATAGTACATAAAGTTTTGTGTAATTGCTTTGTAAAGTTACTTTGTAAAGTATTCATCATCATTTTTTAAAAGGGTTAAATATTTCAAATTATCATCAATTACAAATCGTATACTTTATGAAATAATTACCCTGTTTGACTAATTTTTTTTATTTTTAATTAAACACTAATTGCATACTAATACTGAAATTGTTTGAAAACGAACTATGTAGATTACTATGTGATTTTTTTAATGGGTTTATCTATTTTCGGGTGCAAAAATATGAAGCCATATAGTGTATTTAATCATCATGTTCCGTGAAATTTTTAAATAGCGTTTGTACTAAATACCAAAATAAAAAAGTAGCCCTCTTAAAAAAGATGCTACTTAACAACCGAAGTTGAATGCTTGGGTAATGATGATGATTTTTAGTAACAGTATTATGGTATTAAAATAGATTTACTTAAATTAATTTTTTTGTGTTGAGTATAGTATAATAGATGCCAGAGACCAAACCCTTTGCAGATAGTGTAAATTAGTGCTGGTCAGAATTTATTTTTGGAAGATGTACTTGTTATATAAGTCTTCCAGATGCATCCATCGTAGGCACTTTCAAAAAAATTTAATCTTACATCAATACAATAGCACGCTTGTCCGAAGGATCGTTCCAGGCACTTTTTACATCTACCTTCGCTTCTACATAATGTTTAATACGTACGTTGCCCGCAAAAGAAGCCAACTTGCCCATTGTATTTAAAATATCGCCGGTAAGCCCTTCTTGATCTTTACCTATGTCTTTTAAATCAGCATAAGCCTGAAAAGGTAAATTGAACTCCAATTCTTTTTCATCACCGGGCATAATACTAAAGTTGGAAGGCAAGGTAGTTTCGCCTAAAACGTGGGTTTTGGTTTTTCGCTTATCTCCGCTGCCCGAAGTTTGGCTTTCCACCAGTTGAATAGTGATGTCTACAATGTCTTGTTCACTTTTGGTAGTCAACATAATTGTACCCGGTACAAAATTGTCTGCTTTGTTAACATGGTCAGGAATTTGCAATTGAACACTGGCACCACCGATGCCCATTTTGTCTTTGAAACTTTTTAGAAAACTCATAATAGTTTTTGTTTTAATTTTTAGGTTATTAAATTAATCGTTGTGTCAGCTTATCATTAAGCCACTATAAGTATATCGTTGGTTTTTCATTTTGTTAGATGAAAAATTATTTTTTAAAGACTTGTGATTTGATACAGCAAAGATTTAGGATAAAAGGTGTTTTGTTCTTTATTGCTAATATGCGCTGCAAACATAAGGCAGATTGGATTGATATTTTTCATTCTATTTGATGATTTTTTAATTTCATGGTTTTTGGGGAGTAGTTGGAAGCTGTTTTACGTTTTCCTTTGGTTTTTTTTAAAACAATCAGACTGAAGTGCGCAGCCTGATTGTTGGATTTTTAATTTTTTAATTGATTACAAGAAGAACAACTTAGCAACTTCCACAACTTGATGTTTTATATGGAGTATGAGATTTCAATACATCCTGAATAACAGTAAAGTAACTATACCGTTTTCTTGTGCTACTATTCCATGGCCATATGCAACTTTTGAAAGTATAACTATTTAGAAAGCCGCCATTAGTATCTTGACCATAAAAATTAGCGTTACAGTTGTAGTCATATCGTACATTAAGTTTAGTTACTACGGATCCACCATCTCCTTTGGCAAAAAATGCATTATTCCAGACACTATATCTATTGTCTATAGAATTAATATCATCAGAAGAAATTTGAATGTGAGTTTGTGCTTTATACTTTTTCAATACAGTCAAGAGCCCATCTCCAAAAGTATATTGTATCGCTTCACTTTCATTTGTGTATTCTTCAAGAATTTTCATACTGAAGAAATATTCATTTGTATTAAGTAAATTTTCATCTAAATCTTCATCTGTTCCGTCAATGTCCCCAACATTTTTTTCTGCCGACTTTTCCAAATCTTCTAAAGTAACTATTTTGGCATTGAAGTTTGAGGTTGTAAGCTGTGCAAAAATTTCTTCGTTATTTGTAGATATAGATATTAATGCCCCTTTTTCAGGATTGTTTTGTCTTTCAAATCTAATTTAGTGGCTAAATGCCCTTCTGGCATTTTAGTATTGTCAATTAGCGCCTCCAAATTGGTTGGAGTTTCTACAATATCTTGTTCACAAGAACTCAAAAATACAGTAACCATCGCAATAGCCATAAGGCTAAATAAAATTGATTTTAATTTTAAATTTTTCATTTAATTTTGTTTTAATGTTTAATAATAGAGTAAGTAGCGGTTCTTAAATTTTAAGCTGCTTACACTTTTTAAATGTTTAATGTGTTTGAGTAATTCTTTAGCTCCCTGTTTAGCCGGGTAGCGCTTGATACGTATACTTTCTTAAAACATAGGTATCCGGTTGTTTAATTATTCCTTTTTTCAGTACCTCCTTTTTAATTATTTAATATCATTTTTTGGGTTGTTAAATTATTATCGGTCTTTACAGTTACATAATACATACCTGACATAAGATTATCGGCTTTAAAAGTGATATGATGTTTTCCTTTAGCTTTTAACTGTTTGTTTATCACATTATAAATTAGTTTCCCTGAAACATCATTAACCAAAATGGTAACTGGCTGTTCTTTGGATAAAGAAAAACCTATATTTGTGTGGCTACTAAAAGGATTTGGCTGTATACTTAAATCCAGATTTTCAATGTCAGATGATATTATCTTATTGTTAGTACAACCAGCATTTTCAGCATAAAAAACACCTCCCGTTACTTCAAAGCCATTATTAAGACTTATATCAGGACTAAAAAAGTTTACAGTACCAAAACTAACAACATTTGATGCAGTAATGCTACTTGATGCTTCATAAGTATTAGGCTGTATAGGAGTAGCTAAGGATTGAGTTACAGGACAATTGCCACCACCACTTGGAGGATTTGAACTGCAATTGCCTAACTCATCTTTTAAGCTTTCGAAATAAGCTAAAGCAAATTTATCCCGCCACGAATTGCTTAGTAGTTTTGTTTCGTCAGCCGAATCAACAAAACCTATTTCACTCAGGCAAGCCGGTGCATTATTAGTTCTTAAAACCCCCAAGTGAAAATTTAGATATGAGTCATCTTCCGCAACCCTCCGGTCTGTCCATTGCCCATATTGAACCATGTCATTTTGAATAATATTTGCGAAGGCTAAATCATCGGCTGTACTTGATGCGCTTTGGTTGCAGTAAAATGTTTCTGTACCTGTACCACCTCCACCATTACAATGAATGCTTATAAACCTTGTAGCATTCCAATTGTTTGACATAAGTGCTCTTTGAGAAACGCTTGTCCATCCACCAGCTCCATTGGTTGTTCTGGTCATATGTACCGTCCAGCCACAATTGCTATTGTTTATTAAATCTCGCAACTTTAAACTGGCAGAAAGTGCAGTATAAATTTCTGTAGTTGTTCTACCATCTACATTAGTACCATTCGAATTATAACCATGTCCTGGGTCAATAACTACCACCTGTGCTTGCGCAAAAAAGGCAAATGACATAAGGCAGATGATAATTGAAACATGTTTATATAAATATTGTTTGAATTTATTTTTTTTCATGATCTATTTTTTTTAAAAATTTAGTATAAATTATTTCTTGACCATGTCAGCTATTAGAATATTTCCTGATCTTTCGTCTTCAAATGCAATTTTACTTCCATCGTTAGACCAAGCTGGCCACATTTCATTTACCTTATCAGTATTTGTAAATTGAACTAACTTACCCAACTCAATGTCAATCAAATAAAGTTCTGAACCAGAAATTACGTGCCCGTCAATTGAACTATCTAAAAAAGCCAATACATATTTTCCATCTGGTGACCAACTGCTTGCAATACCAGTACCTAAATGTTTAATTAATCCGCTGCCATCGGTAGCATATAAATACATATCGCTTTTCTCGTGTACTATTACTTGTTTTTTATCAGGCGAAAGCAAAGGATGATAAAATTGTCCATCAAAATCGGTTATCTCCCAAGATGCTGTTTTATCTTTTGTTTGAGCTTCAACCTTTAGATTTTCTAAGTTTACGAAAATCTCTGGATCATCGTTCTTTACTGCTTTGCTGGCACTACGTAAGCCATTGGGATTGAGCTTAGCATTTTTTATCTTACCATTGCCTAAGTCGAAAGATTTACTTATAACATAAGTTTGTTGGCCACTTTCTTTATATCTAAAGAAGACTTGATTCCCATCCAGAGACCAAGACGCATTATATCCCGAACCTCTAACATTGCTTATTTCTGTAATACGGTTAGAAGCATCTAACTCAATCATTTTGAGCTTCGTACCGTGTGCGGTGGCAATTAAAAGTTTATTATCATCTGGTGACCAAACAGGCATGCTAAATTCTTCTCCTGAACTTACCAATCTAACATTTTGTAGTTCAAAGTTTACTTCCTTAGCATTGGTATTAAATTGAGTCTGTTCAATTTCTGAACTGGAAGTTTTATGATGTTGGGAATGTGAACACGGGGCTTTATTATGCTGGGCATTTACCCTTACTAAACACATTAGTAAAACTGTAATTACCGTAGCTAATTTGATATACTTTTTTGTTATTATAACCATAACTAATAATTTTATTTGTTAACAATTATTTACGCTTCAAAGCATCAATTTGCTTTTGCTGCTCTTTTATGGCTTCAACTAAAATAGGAATCAAAGCTGTATAACTCATCGAGTATAAGCCTGTTTCATCATCATATTCTACCGCCTCAGGTACAATTTCTTTAACCTCTTGTGCAATAAAACCAAGATGATCTTTGCGTTCTATTTCTGCTTTAGCTTCTAATTTGGCAAGGTTAATCTGTTCAGATTTATGCTCATTGCTTGCTTTATAATTAGAATTAACATTCGATAATTCTATTTCTTCATCTGCTTGATTTTCAAAAAGTGTAGGCATAAAAACTTCTGGCTTGTAATCGTATAACTTTCCATTTAGTTTTAAAACCTTGTCTAAGGCACTATCAATAACTCTAAAATTTTCTTTTGTTTTTTTATCAGATAGTGTTTGTTCGCTTACTCTGTATAGTGTCGTAAAGAAACCTTTTTTCCATCGTTTATTATTGGTGCCGCAATTGTAGGTGTTATTACTGTAGGCAGTTAAGTGGCCATTTATTTCAGCTCTTTTATTAAACCAAAATGCTGTCCTATCAGTTCTAAAATGCGACCAATAATCATTTCCCGGACCAATTAAGGTATATCCAAAATTAGTTACTATTTTCAGGTAATCTCCATTAGTTCTAAAATCATTTGCTTTTATTCCTCCATTTACATCTAAATGATATGCAGGATTAACATTGTTGATTCCAACTTTATTATTAATTACTTTAAGCTGAGCATTTACTGAATTTTGGATTAATGTTAAACCTAAAGTTAACATTAGGTTCAAAAAAATTAATTTTAAAAATTTCATTTATCTTATTTTAATTGTTTATTGATGAGTAGGCAATGATTCCTATTTTTTTAATAGCCTACTCTTTTTAATTTGTGTAATTCTTTAGCTCCCTATTTAGCTGGGAGAGGCTGGGTAAACTACTTTCTAAAAGCAGCTTCATCGTTTCATTCAGTTATTTAATTTGTCAGGCACCTCCTTTTTGGTTTTAAATTTTTGTTATTCAAATGGGTGTTAGGGTGTTTAGGTGTTTCTTAGATTTTTTTGGTCTCTAATAATCTCTTGGATAGCTTTTATTTTGAGCTTATGGGCAATTAGCATTATAAGCATTACATTCTACTGCAATGTTGTTTAAGCGGTTGTAAAATTCTTGTGAAGATGCAATGCCTTTTACAGCATGTCTTAGTCCGTGATTGTTAGCTTGGGTAGTCCAGTATTTCCCGCCACCTACATCAGGCTGTCTTAATAATAGCCCACGGTAAGCGATATAAACTGATTTTTTGACTTGACTTCTTGTTAAGCCATTGGCTGCCAGAAAAGAACTATAATTGTTCTCCCACTTGTTTTTTGCCTCTTGCGAATTAATAAACCCAAAAGCCACACTTGCAATTTTGTTGCTGCTGGCATTTCCTAAAATACCAAGCCAATAATTGATGCCACCTTGGTCACCACATCTGCCCAAATAAGAGCTATAGCAAAGTTTTAAAAAGCACGATTTATTAAAGCCTCTAAGTTGAACATCGTTTGATAAGTTTTTACTAATGGGTGCTTGCTCTTCAATGCTTAGCATTTCTTCCTCAATTGGGTTAATGGTTTCTTTTTCGCAAGAAGTCATTAATACAGTTAATAATGCTAAAATCATCAAGCTATGTAAAAGTAGTTTCAATTTTAAATTTTTCATTTTGTTTAAATTTTTAATAAAGGAATATGCGGATGCTATAATTTCTAAGTGCTTACTCTATTCTGGCTCTTCAGCAATCTGCCATTTTTTCAGTAATAAATCGTTATTGTTTTCGTA
>Ga0114957_1004533_pt1 | contig 11905 bp, 9 predicted proteins | sample BantaG_FD_87175 | JGI IMG/M metagenome (GOLD analysis project Ga0114957, IMG submission 87175) | Marine algal microbial communities from Bantry Bay, Ireland - BantryBay_4 metaG | ecosystem: Host-associated > Algae > Red algae > Unclassified | place: Bantry Bay, Ireland | collected 2014-11-21 | reverse complement strand
TATTTAGGCGTTAAAAAAAGCCTTACGGCCAGAGCAGATGTGATCCCTTGCAATACCTATAGACTAAAATTTGCGATTGCTGATCGACAAGATGCCGGTTTTGATTCAGGTGTTTTTATATCGGAGATTTCCTCGGGCACCCCGACCATAGAAGCGAATATCTCGAATGGATTAAACTATTTTGTAGAGAGTTGCTTAGGCACTGATGATGTCATCGTTATCGAACTAGATCAAATCCAAGATCAAGATGTCACATATCAAGTGGATATCCAGGGAACGGCAACGCAAGGAGTTGATTATATGCTTAATATACCTCCGATCATTACTTTTCCTGCGGGAGAAAAAGTACTCACTTTTCCGATTACCATTATTCAGGATGGAATCACAGAAACGACAGAGGTAATAAATATTGCATTATTAAAAGACTATGGTTGTGGGATAATGAATATTGATAAAATAACCATTGAAATAAAAGATAATGTAGAAATAGACATTAATATAGATGCCGATAGTCTACAGATTTGTAATGGAGCTCCGCTATCACTTGAAGTCACTGGAGCCGTAGATTATATCTGGTCTCCCGACGCGGTTATTTTAAGTGGACAAAATACAGATGCGGTAAGTGTAAGCACGACTACTACAAATGTAATTACAGTAGTGGGCACCATAGCGGGCTATACCGATCCTGGATGTACAGATTCAGATTCTATAAAAATAAATGCTATAGATCCTTTTGTCATGATAGAAGCGGCTCAGGACAGTATTTGTTTTGGCGATACTATATTTTTAGAAGCAATTAACAATGTTAATGACTTAGGATTACAGTGGACTCCATTATTAGGAGGCATAGACGATCCAATGGCAGCAAGTACGTTTTTTACGGCTCCATTTGTTGATTTTGGAAGAATGTATACGGTAAGCGTAGGCGAAGGAGACTGCTTTGCTAGCGATAGCATTTTTATTTATGTAGATGCATTTGATATTCCGATACTAACTGCTACCGACACCACGGTATGTCAAGGAGAAAGTTTCCCTTTGGCCTGGCATCCATTCGTTTCTGATACACCACAATTTCAGTGGAGTCCAGGAGACTATTTAAATGACCCTAATCTCCCCGACCCTATTTTTACCGCGGAAGAAGATGTAGATTACCAGCTAGTCATTACAAGTGCTAATAATCTTTGCGTAGAAGTACTAGATGTGAGTATAGACGTAATCAGCAGTGAAGCAAATATATTAAATGAAGAACCGATTTCTTTATGCTTGGGTGATTCTGTGGAAATTATGATTGAATTATCTGACGGAACTAACACCACTACAGAAACGGTTTCCGTAAGTCCAGATTCATCGACCCTCTATTATTTTAGTGAAACGCTGAGTTCAGGATGTGTTGCTCTTGACTCGATATGGATACAGGTCGATTCGCTCCCATCAGATTTAAGTATTCAAGCCATCCCCAACGAAGATATTTATTGTTTTGGGGAAGTGATTTCTTTTCTGTCTCCAGGATATGAAGCGGAGCAATTCCCTAATATCATGCATCAGTGGACTCCATCTACCGGTATTGATGATTACGCAAACAATCAAGACAATTTAAATGTAGGTGTAATTGCTACGGAATCTCTTACGTATACAAGAGTAACCACCAGTGGTCAATGCTCTCAAACGGAAACGATCAGCATAAACGTTATCAATCCTACAGGTGAATTAAATGTTACGGATACCATTGTATGTCCAGGGACGACTTTTGACGTAGAACTGAATAGCTTAGATGACTTATCGGACATATCGTGGACTGTAGATGGTCCGCTAGAATTAAGTTGTACTGATTGTACTGATCCGTCTATTACCGTAAATGGAAATGGGACAGCCTTTGTCACAGCAGAAGTAATGGGATGTCCATTCTCTACAAGTTTAATGGCAGGTGTCCCTCCAGGTTTTAACACTATAGAAATAGAGGGCATAAAACAGATTACTATAGGTATGGAAACTACCTTAGAAGCTATTATAGAACCTTTGCCTTCTGGTACTATAACATGGACGATAGATGGTGTTCTGTCAGAGCAAACCGGATTTATAATTACTCATACTCCCACTCAAGAATGGACAGAGTATATTATCACTTTTATGGATGACTCAGGATGTGTTTACACGTATTCGACCTTTGTTCAAGCATTGATTCCGGAATTTTTATTCCCTAACATTTTTGCACCAGAGCGTAACAGTGATCAGACCGATTCCATCAATATGGTATTTAATTATTTAGTGGGATACGATTTAAATGATGATGGTAAAATATCTACAGATGAGCTACTAGAAGATGCCGATTATGAGTTAATGACTTTTGAAATTTATAACCGATTTGGGGAAGCGATGATTTCCTGTGACAATAAAGAATGTGCATTAGACGGATGGGATGGAAACTATGAGGATAAAAAACAACCAGGAGATGTTTATATTTTTCTCTTCCAAGCCGTTTTACCTAATGAACAAATAATCCAAAAGAAAGGGAATATTGTACTATTAAGATAAAGGGACTAAATCTATAAATTGACTAAAAATCTATTTTACACCTGAGATTTATTCGTCTAGAAGTAAGGTAATTAGGAACTGCAAACTGTGTGTTATAAACCGTCTTTACCCAAGTCCGAGAGGCTTCGTTTCTAACTTCTAATAAGTTAAGTACTTCTAGACTCCACCATACATTCTCTAAATTCCGGAAAATAGAATTAGGTTTGGATTTTTTCTTTTTCTCATTCCACATCAGGTAAGAGAATCCGATATCGACTCTACGATACAAAGAAAATCGATAGGTATTTCTATAAATACGATTATTACCCCTTAACCCAAAGGGAAGACCTGAAGCTACCGATAGATTAAGATGCATTTTAAAATTCTCATTACTCGGTAAATAATCTTGAAAAAAGACAGAAGCAGAAAATAATCGATCCGTAGGACGTGGAACAAAATCTACAACAGTGGCAACTGTATCTCCTATTTCTCTCTGTAAATGTTCAACACCTAGGAGAGATTCTTTAGCTTTTAAAAAAGATAAATTGACCCATGATTCTGAACCCTTAACAAATTCACCATTTATTCTTATATCGATTCCTGCCACATAGCCTGTAGCGTCATTTTCACCTGAATAACGGATTCTAACATTGTCCACCTCATAAGAAACCAGATTATCCAGTTTTTTATAATACAGCTCTGTAATTAACTTAAATGGCTTTTTAGGATTTACTCGCTTCCACATAAAGTCATAGGTCAGTCCTGCAACGGCATGAATCGAACGTTGCGATTTTAAGTCCAAATTTACAGTGCCATCGGGTCTTCTAAGTTCCCTATAAAACGGAGGTTGATAATACACCCCACCCGCGAGTTTAAAAGAAATATCTCGCTCTGAATTTAGAGGTTTATAAAGTAACTGCGCCCGTGGACTAAACAATGTTTCTCCGTTTAGCGTCCAGTGTGACACTCTAGCTCCGACATTAAATTTTATTTCTCTAAGATCCGATTGGTAATAGTTAAACGTATGCTGTAAAAATCCACGAATTCTTCCAGAATTGATGACATTTTTTGTTTCTAATGCACTGTTTAAAAGCACCTCATTATCGCTATACGGAAGACTGTATCCAGCAGAATCTAATCGCTCCCACTCTCGCAACTCATCATCCATTTGCTCATGCTGATATTTTAATCCCCATTGAAAAAAGTAAGATTTATCGGCTGTTTCTGATTCTGTATTAAACTCTATTCCTCCTTTATGCTGAACATTAAAAATCTTTGAATAAAGGCTGTTTCTTGCAAACTGATGTTGCGTTCCTGATCCGATAACAGCTATCTCTTCGCCTGCATTATCACTGGAAAAATCAGTTTCTATTTGACTAATTCTATAGAACCCTAAAATGTCAAATGTCTCTATTTCTTCACTTAAATATCCAGATGCTAGTAGTTTTAAGTACAACGGATTTTCATCTCTTTCGGGAAGGTAGGTCAATGAGACTCCAGTCATACCATTCCTAAACCTATCTCTTTCTTGCCCTTCAAATTGTGTCGTCAGTCGTAATGCAAAATCTATTAATCCAAAAGCCTGCGAACTTTCTACCGGAATAAAATTGTACTGAGACTGATTATAATTTCCGATCAGTCCGATTTGTAAATCTCGGCTTATATCATAGGTTAGATATCCTTGTATATCTCCAAAATTAGGGGTGTACTCTCCCTTCACATCTAAAGACCCTAAGAGATACTGAGAGGTTTTATACCTTGCTCCTAATAAATATCTAAATTTATTATAAGAATTCCCTCCGATACGTTTACTGCCTTCTGCATGAAACGATGCTCCTAAAAAACTAGCTTCTATGGAGCTTTTAAATTCTTCAGGACGCTTATAACTTATATCTAAAACAGATGACATTTTATCACCATACTGAGCTTCAAATCCTCCAGAAGAAAAAGATAAATCTCTCATTAAATTTATATTAGGAAAACTTAATCCTTCTTGCTGGCCAGATCTAATTAACTGAGGTCTAAAAATTTCAAAGTCATTTACATACACTAAATTTTCATCATAATTCCCACCTCTAACATTATACTGAGAAGATAATTCGCCACCCGTTCCAGAAGATACGCCTAATGCAATCGCAGGTAATACACTTTCAAAATTTCCAGAAGCCGTAGGCAAAAACTTAAGCTCTGTCACTTCCTCTTTCACCATTCCTATATCTTCTATTCTACTTTCGCGAATGATCACCTCAGGTCCTTCCTGATTAGCGAGTTTAAAATTTAAATTTCTTTTACTTCCTGCAGGCATCGCAGCGAGTACATATTCCGATGCCCCATATCCTATCCGAGAACAGGAAACGATGATTTGCTGATCGGGCGTTACTTGGATTCGATACTGACCATTTGCATCAGTTTCTGTAGCATTATTTGTTCCTTTTATAAAAACGGTCGCAAAATCGATGGCTTGATCCGTGTCTAGGTCTTTTACAATTCCAAAAACGATGACATCTTGTGCATTACTTACGAGAGTAATACAAATTGCAAAGAAAATAACAGATAGGATTTTTTTCATTTAACTATTACACCAGTTCTACGATACGTTCAACGCTTTTAATCGATCTATTGCGAGATTAGGATCTTCTGCTTTAAAAACACTACTCCCGGCCACAAGCACATCTGCCCCTGCTTCCAGTATTTTTTGAGCATTTTGCATCCCTACACCTCCATCGATTTCTATGTGAACATCACAATTACGTTCTATCAACATCTTCTTAAGCTCCTTTATTTTAGATATTGTCTGATAAATGAACTTTTGTCCTCCATAACCGGGATTTACTGACATTAAACAAATCAGATCTATATCTTCTAAAACATTTTCTAATTCCTTTACCGATGTATGCGGATTCAAAGCGACCCCTGCTTTTGCACCTGTTTCTTTGATCTGATAAATTAGTCGATGCAGATGATGAGTCGCTTCTATGTGACAGGTAAGAATATCTGCTCCCGCATCCCTAAATTCCTGCACATACTTTTCTGGCGAATCAATCATTAAATGAACATCGATCGTCTTTGAGCAAGCATCAGCGATGGCCTTCACTATAGCCTGACCAAAACTTATATTGGGTACAAAAGAACCATCCATTACATCCACGTGTAACCAATCCGCGTTGCTTTGATTTATCATCTCAATATCTTTATCAAGATTTAAAAAATTTGCAGCTAATATAGAGGGTGCAACAATATGTGACATAGGTATCTGTTATAAACCGCTAAAGTATTAAATAAAAATGTAATACTTTATTTATAAGGCATCGTTCAAACCAAAATCAGAGGACTTATTCTTCCCAGGTAAGAGATTCTATTTTTTCTTCCTCGATTAAAGGAAGACTAGACATTTTTAATAAGACTTGAACAGTCGTTTTTACATCTTTCTCACAGTACTTTACAATTCTATCTACATCATGTTCTTCATGATACACATGACTCACCTGACTTCCGTCAATGTCATCCTTAGGAGAGGCAATACCTAAGCATGTAGCCAGTAAATTTAGGGAAGTGTAATTTTTTAAATCACCAAATCGCCACATTTCTAAGGTATCTAAGAAATAGGCAATCTGCCATGGCTTCTTACCTCTGATATTAAATAGCTTGGGTAAATTAATTTCATTGATCAACATTCTACGGCATAAAAAAGGAACATCAAATTCTTTAATATTATGACCAGATAGGTAATGCGTATTAGGATCAAAATAATAGGTATCCATAAGTTCTTTAAACTCTTGAAGCAGCTCTTTCTCATTATCACCGTAAAAAGACTTCAGCCGCATTTTCTCATATTGCTTATCTTCTGTCTTTATATATGCCACAGTAATACAAACCACCTTTGCAAATTCCGCATAGATACCAGCTCTCATAATATATGAAGCAGATAATTCATCACCAGTCAGATATTCTCGTTTACTAGAAAAAAATCGAGTCTTTTTTTGCCACAACGATTTTTCCAGTTCATTTAATTGATCAAAAGTTGGATAAATAGAAACAGTTTCTATATCCAGAAATAAGATATTTTTTAAGTCTTTAAATTTCATCTTCTAAAAAATTGGGTGTAAACCCTTTAAACCTATTCCCTATTTACCACTATTTTTTTAAGTTAGAACCAATAACAAATAATATTTTATGATATTTACCAGTCATTATTGCACTTTCTAAATCAAAAAAGCACTTCTATGACTTACGATACAAAAACTAAAATTCCTGCTTGGGTTTATATAGCACTTGTAGCCTTACTAGGACTTAACGGATATCAGTGGTATACAGGCAATACACAGAAGCAAGAATTTGCCAAACAAGAAGCGGAATTATTTGAGCAGCAGAAAGCTACGGCTACTTTAAATTCTGATTATGAAGCGGCCATGGCAAGTCTTGAAGAATTACGTAGTGATAATATGGCGGCCAATGAATTAATAGACAGTCAGAAAAAAGAATTACAAAGTCAAAAGAAGAATATCAATAATTTAATCTGGAAATCAAGAGAACTTAAAAAGGCTAAAGAAGAGATTTTAAATTTAAATCATAATGTCACAGCCTATATCTCAGAAATCAATACTTTAAAAAGAGAGAATCAAAATCTAAAGGCGACTAACACTAAATTGGTTACAGAAAACACCACCTTACAAACTGATCTTAGCAAAGAAAAAGAAGTGGTTACTCAATTGGCGGAAGCCAAAAAAGGATTAGAATCAGAAAAAGAAAAGATCTCCTCAGAAAATAAAGTGTATGGTCGGCAGGTGGATATGGCATCTGCCATTAAATTAAATTCTTTAATCGTAGAAGGAAGACAGGACAAAGGAGAGGGAAAATCAAAAGAACAAAAGAAAGTTAAAAAACTTAATTTTTTACGTACCTGTATAAAGACGGAAACCAATATGGTTGTAAAGCCAGGGTCACAGGATATTTTTATACGTATCGTAGGTCCAGTCGGTGAAACGCTTTACAGAGAAGACTTAGGATCTGGAATTTTAACAGATAAGCTAACAGGTGAGCAAGTTAAATACACTCTGAAGGGTACGATCGATTATCAAAATAACGATCATGAGGCTTGTTTTGATTGGACACCAGAAATGCGTTTGGATAAAGGTAATTACACTGTTCAGGCGTTTCATAGAGATTATGAAGTAGGTAAAGGGACGTTTAAATTAAAATAGCATTGAACGCTTCCTTACTTTACATTGATGGGATCGAAAACTGTAAAGTGCGATTTTTAATGGCAGAAGCCCACGAGCTTATCCTACAACTCGTCCCTCAAATAAAGCCAGTATTTAAATGGAAAACACCATTCTTTGATTATTGTGGATCGTATTTTTGCTATCTTAATAAACATAAAGACCATATTTATATAGGCTTTATTAATAAGAAGGATGAGTTAGTGAGTGATCGATTAGATATCATACATTTAAAAACGACATCTAAAGTATTTATCACAGATATAGATTTATTAAGAAGTGATGCTCTTTCCGAACTTATTATTCAAGCAGCCGTTATACATGAGTCTATGCATAGAATATGAGTAAAAGAAAATTTAACCCTATAGATAAAGATAAAATAGCGGAGAACCCTGGTCTCCTCCCTTATGCTCACACGGTAGGAGGTGCGATCATCAAGCCCATCGATAAGGGAAAAGTTAAAGGAGTGGCCATGTCCGCTATGTACCAGCAAACAGAAAAACAGCTCGTTGATATAAAAGAGCAGGTGGAACGTCTTTTAATGAAGGCTCAAAACGTTCATGATAAAATTCAGATTTCCGAAAAAATATATCGTGCAGATTGTGGATTTAAACCGCTACCAGGTCAGATTTATTTTTTATATCAAAAAAAGGAACAGGATGCATGGGTCTTATCTATGATCGGTAAAGACCAGTGGAATAACAGATGTCCTTATGATTACATCGCAGAAGTACAATTACTAGCGGATCATACATGGGATGTTCTGGATGCCGATAAAGATTCCGACTTAGAAGAATTATAGAAATAACATCTTTGATGTTTAAAGTGGAGGATGGACCTATGGTCCATCCCCGCTTGCCTTTGTTAATAATTAATTATTAACAACATGGGTTTCCGCCGCAACATCCTGGGAAGCAGCAAACCGCTAATACACTAAATAGTGCCGTCATAAAAAAATGGTTTAGTGAAAAAAATAATTACTTCTTTTACCTAAGTCATCAGTCCTCCTAGCATTGGAGAAAGTGTCTTAGTTACTAAATCATTTATTGCATTTGTTTTTACCAGAGTAAAACAACATAATCCTTTCTCGTTTACGCAGCTTACCATCGCAAACTTCTCACCTGCTTTGAGGTCAAATTTTTTACGGACGTCCTTAGGGAAGACTAACTGCCCTCGCTCGTCAAAGCTCACAATGGCTTCAATTTCGCAACATGATTTTGATTTCTTTTTGGCCTGTTTTAAGTCAATCATATTACAAATGTAATCTTAATTTACATACTTTACTGAATTTTCTGATTTTTCTGAATAATTAGAATCTTTAAATATAGGTTGTAAATTGATAAAACAATTATGTCGTAAATACTGTTACGCTTAGACCTATTAGATAACATCACTAAAGACTAATTTAGCAGCATGAAAGGATGGAATTTCCAAAACTATATTCCTAGAGATGATGGACAAAATCCGTTTGAAAAGTTATTAAAACTCTTCAAAGAATTACTGCTACACACTTCTGGAGATGTAAACGAGGCGATTTCATGGCTTACGGAGTTAGATAAAAAATATAATCTGACTCAGCCTGATTACGGGATCGGAGATTTTGTACAAGAACTTATAGATAAAGGACTTCTAAGCAAACCTTCTGCTAAAAATCCAGTCATCAATCCTACATCCAAATTAGAAATCGCTCTTAGGCAACAGGCACTTAATGATATTTTTGATCAATTAAAAAAATCCAAAACGGGTCAGCATACCACAAAATTTACAGGCCAAGGTGATGAGAAAACTTCAGAATTTAAACCTTTTGAATTTGGAGACAAAATAGATCAAATCGCGATTTCTGAATCTTTAAAAAACGCTCAGATAAATCATGGTATCGATGATTTTATAATGACTCAGGAAGACTTACAAGTCCATGAGACATTTTACAAATCTCAGATGAGTACGGTCTTAATGATAGACATCTCACACTCCATGATTTTGTATGGGGAAGATAGAATAACCCCCGCAAAAAAAGTAGCTATGGCGCTGGCCGAATTGATAAAAACTCGATTCCCAAAAGACACCTTAGATATTTTAGTATTTGGAAACGATGCATGGCAAATAGAAATCAAGGATCTACCCTATCTCAAAGTAGGTCCATACCATACTAATACCGTAGCCGGTCTAGAACTGGCGATGGATTTATTACGGAAGCGGAAAAATCCTAACAAGCAAATAATGATGATTACAGATGGGAAACCCACCTGTATTAAAAAAGGGAAAAAATATTATAAGAATGCTTGGGGTCTAGATAAAACGATTTTAAATCGTACCCTAGGACTCGCCGTTAAATGTCGGAAATTAAATATACCGATTACCACTTTTATGATTGCGAGAGATGAGTGGCTTGTTAATTTTGTCGATCAGTTTACTAAGGCAAATAATGGCAAAGCTTTCTACTCGTCATTAGATGGATTAGGAGAATTCCTTTTTATGGATTACAAACAGAATAAAAGAAAAAGAAGAAGATAGCATATGGATATAAATAAGATAAAAACAATTGCGGATCTTAAAAAATCCAAATATTTAAATAGATCAATCAAAGAAGAATTACGTTCTAACTTACGTGATAGACTTGCAAAAAAAGAAGATACCTTCGCAGGTATTTATGGTTTTGAAGATACTGTAATTCCAGATTTAGAAAGAGCGATCCTATCTAAGCATAATATCCTTTTCTTAGGATTAAGAGGACAGGCAAAGACCCGATTAGCGAGATTAATGACAGATCTCCTGGATGACTACATCCCTACCCTCGCTGATTCAGAAATAAACGATGACCCATTAAATCCTATCTCCTTCGAGGGCAAAGAAATTATAAAAACACTAAGAGATAAAGCGCCCCTTAAATGGGTTCATAAATCCGAGCGATATGTAGAAAAACTTGCAACACCCGATGTGAGTGTTGCCGATTTAATAGGCGATGTGGATCCGATAAAAGCAGCTAGTCTCAAACTCCCTTTTTCAGACGAACGGGTGATCCATTTTGGGCTCGTACCCAGAGCTCATCGATCCATTTTTGTAATCAACGAATTACCCGATTTACAAGCCAGAATCCAAGTCGCATTATTTAATATGCTGCAAGAGGGCGATTTGCAAATTAGAGGATTTAAATTAAGAATGCCCCTAGATATACAATTTGTATTTACTGCCAATCCTGAAGATTATACAAATAGAGGTTCTATTATTACGCCACTAAAGGATAGAATAGAAAGTCAAATACTGACACACTATCCTACGAGTATAGAAACGGCTAGAAAAATTACGCAGCAAGAAGCCGTTATTGCACCCGAAGTAGAAGATAAAATTTTTGTATCCGAAGACATGCGTGATATGATAGAGATGCTCTCTTTTGAAGCTCGTAACTCTGAGTACATCGATGAAAAATCCGGCGTTTCAGCAAGGATGAGTATCTCGGGTTTTGAAAATCTTGTTAGTACAGCAGAAAGAAGAATGATTATCAATAAAGATAAAAATACTAGTACTCGTATTACTGATTTCTGGGGTGTAATTCCTGCATTAACCGGAAAAATGGAATTAGTTTATGAAGGTGAACAAGAAGGCCCTTATCAAGTCGCACTAAGCTTAATCAATGGAGTCATCGAAGATAAATTTTTGCAATTTTTTCCTCATCCTGATAAAATTAAAGATGGAGAATCAGATCCTTATGGAATATTGCGTCACTGGTTTGGAGATGGAAACAACGTACAATTATTTAATGACGAGGATGATAAATCCTTTAGAAAAAAACTGGACTCCATAGCCGGTCTCAAAAAATTAGCGCAAACTAAAACCAAAGACAAAAATGAACTCTATTATTACATGGAATTAATACTCCACGGTCTATCGGAGCTAAATGTAGTAACCAAAACAATCGTCGATGGAGAATTAAATTTCTCTGATCCTTTTGGTGATATGTTGGATGAGTTTAAATAGAATATATTAGTACTACGTTATGTTCAGAATGAAATAACTGATGAAAAAGAATGTAGTTTTATCTATAATCTTATTGTTTGTATTTGCCAACTTGAATCTATCTGCGCAAGCGAAGAATAATTTTTATTATGGGCTTCACATGACGCCAAAATATACCGTGAGTATTTTTGATAACAAAGATATCTCTAAAGCTGATAACC
>Ga0114957_1004532_pt1 | contig 11907 bp, 5 predicted proteins | sample BantaG_FD_87175 | JGI IMG/M metagenome (GOLD analysis project Ga0114957, IMG submission 87175) | Marine algal microbial communities from Bantry Bay, Ireland - BantryBay_4 metaG | ecosystem: Host-associated > Algae > Red algae > Unclassified | place: Bantry Bay, Ireland | collected 2014-11-21 | reverse complement strand
TGCGCAGGTTGAATATGAAAACGAGACATTTTTTGTAACTGATAATAATAGTACAAACGGCGTCTATTTGGGTGAACGGTTGTTGCCACCAAATGAGCGCGTCGAATGGCCCAAGGGTACAACAATACGAATCGGCACCCATCAGTTACTCATTCTTTCCGCTGATATTACTGGTATCAAATCGCAAGACAGCGCAACTTCTAATGCGAAAAACAACCAAGGAAGTTAAACCTAGCATAAGCTCAAATAAGCCATACCGCTATGACAGATTTAGCCAACAAAACTTTAGGTAATTTTCGCATCGGTAAAGCACTGGGGATAGGCGGCATGGGAACCGTCTATAAAGCCCGCGACATGATGCTGCATATTGACGTTGCCGTAAAGGTGATGCATCCACAGTTTGCGCAAAAACCCGAGTTCCAAAAGAGGTTTCGACTTGAGGCTCGCAGTGCCGCGGCGGTAAAACATCCAAATATTGTTGGCGTTCGCCATTTTGCACAGGAAGAGCAGCATCTTTATATGGTGATGGACTACATTCCTGGCGATAATTTGCGCGATCTACTTAACAATTTGTTACGCAAAAGTGAGTGGCTACCGCTGCCAGAAGCGCTGGCTTTGGTTCGAGTCATTTGTCAAGCAATTGAACACGCGCACCAGAGCAATGTCATCCATCGCGACATAAAGCCAGCTAATATCATGCTGCAGCCCGATAAAAATAGCGAGTTTGGCTATCAACCGATTGTTACAGATCTAGGCCTAGCCAAGATAGTGGGGGTGGCTGGCATTACTCAATCTGATTCAATTATGGGCACGCCTGCCTATATGTCACCAGAACAGGTGCTTGGCCCCAACGAAGCCATTGGAGCGGCAAGCGATATTTATGCATTGGGCGTTTTGCTCTACGAACTTGTGATCAGCAAGCCACCCATCGAGGTGAACAGCCTCACCGAGATCATGCGCTACCATGCACAAGAGCCACAATCTTTTCCTGATCCGCAACATGTTCGCCCCGATTTACCTGATGCTATTGCACTGATTATTCGTAAAGCATTAAGGCGCTATCCAGCAGAGCGTCATGCTTCTGCCGGAGAAATGGCGGCTGCTTTAGAGATGGCGCTCAAGCAGAAATTGCCTAAAACGTTGCCCGAATCTGCGATTGCATCGGCTGGACTTGCCACGCTGCACCAAGAGAGTATCGTTGTGCAACGAGGTCATTCCCTAGCCGAACAATTCGAGCGAACGGAGTCCGCACCACCAAGTACACAGGATCAAATACAGGTGGTTGCACCAAATGGCAACATAACGTCTATTAGTGTGCCGCTTGCGTCTATTACGATTGGTCGGGAAGAAGATAATATTCTGACATTACGAAATGATCCAAAGCTTTCGCGCCACCACGCCCTGATTGAGCGTGAGGGTGGATGCTTTTATGTGACGGATCTGGATAGTACAAATGGTCTCTATATTGAGGGTCAGCTGCTTGAGTCAAATCAGCGCGCAAGGTGGCATCCGCATGAAACGCTGCGTGTGGGGAACCATTATTTACGCATTATTCCAGCAGAGATTGCTGAGCAGAATCCTGAAGAGTATATGGGTGCCACTGCAAGTTGGTCACAGGCAGGTAGAGCAGATAGTGGTAAGAACACCCTCCCTTATCCACCAAAAGATACCCTACTCAATGACGCAGAGATTCCCTATGAAGCATTTGTGGAGGGCTTTAAGTACCAACCACGCCAACGCGTTAACAGACGCTTCCCTATTTGGGCGACCGTGCTCGGATCCTTATTTTTGCTGACGGTAGTTAGTGTCTTGGCCTTGAGCGCGTTTCTGAATTGGCAGGGTGGAGCCGATGGCGGGGTAGAGGCAAATGGTGCAGTTGTAGCTGTGTCCCAATCACACACCGCCACACCCGAAACGCCCATCACGACAAGCACTGAGCCATCACCAGCACGGGCAGAAGTCAGCCAAGTTGTGACACCTGAACCAACGGCGGCACTAGCGGTAAGAACCACTACACTACCAACAGCGGTCTCTTTTCTCGTTGCGCAAGATATCGTTAATATACGTAAAGGGCCTGGGGTTATCCATCCAATTATTGATGAACTGGTCGAGGGGCAGCAAGAGCGCGTGATAGGAAGTGACCAAGAGCAGGGTTGGTTCCAGATCGAAGTGCAGGCGGACGATGGCACTGCAGAAGTGGGTTGGGTATCAGGAACATTTGTCGAGATTCAAAATGGCTCGTTGGTACCCATTGCAAAAGGTATCCCCACATCGCCACCAACGAAGCTACCTACATCAACGGCACAGCCGACGAATACGCCGCCAGCAGCAGTTGTCATAAATAGGGCTGTCGCGCCAGCAACATCGACAAATATAACGCAAGCATTTGCCCCAATTGAACTGCTCAAACCTGATGACAGATCGCTGCTGATGGAGACGGTAACTTTCAGATGGAAACCCATCGCGCTGCCCAGCACCTTGCGCTACGAAGCCGTTTTTTGGAAGGATGGACAGGCCGCCACCGGATTAGCAGATAAAACTACGGAAACGTTTGTAACGGTAAATCTTGATCAATTAAATGATCAGCGCGGCAATGAGTTTAACCCTGATGACTATAGCTGGGGTGTCCGACTCATTAGGGCCGACACAAGCGAGCCAATTCCAAACAGTATTAGCCAATCTAGAACGTTCACATTTAGTCGGGGCAGCCCTGATTGCGGGGCAGCGCGTTGCGATAGGAATTAGTAGTAATCCCAATGTTTGCACCGCTCCCGTTATCTAGAAGAAGTAGCTCCTTTATTACCAGCTAATTAGATTTGAGCATCCTATGCGCCTAAAAATCCAAACACCCACTGGCAAATCCAAAACAGTTGCCATCAGCCGAAGCCAGTACATCACGCTGGGGCGTGACAAAGAAAATGATGTCGTGCTTGAAAATGATAGCAAAGCGTCGGGTAGACACGCGCGCATTGAAGTTACGGATGCTCGCGTTCAAATCATCGATCTTGGCAGCACCAATGGCGTTTTTATAGACGAGAAGAAGATTACGGCTAATGAGCCAAAAGCGCTTTCCGCTCATCAATCAGCACGAATTGGGCTGCATGAAGTCCAGTTGATTGATGGACGCCGGTTTTCTGTAGCGAAGTTTGATTTTGGTCAGCTGACAAATTTAGCAAGGCTGCTACGGCAAAGACGGTTACGCGTCTACGGAGCAGTAGCCTTGTTGATTTTATCTGGATTTGTCGCCTTTTCTCTCTTTCTATCCCGCTATTTTTCTGACGAGCAGGGAGGGCCTATTGCAACGCCACAAGCGCAAGAGACGATACCAAGGACGCCGATTGAGCAACCAGCAACGCCAACATCACCACCGCCAACGAGTACATTAGAATCAGCCGCGGCGGTGGCTTCACCGAGATTTATCCCGAGAGGATCCACAGATTGAGCAAACGTACCGATCAAACCGTTGCACACTACAAACTTATGCAGCATCTAGGCACAGGCAGCTTAGGTGAGATCTATGCTGCGCGTGATGAGGAAACGGGTAAGCCTGTTGCCATCAAACTCTTGTCTGCTTATCTCAGCCGCCTGACAGAATTTCGCAATCGATTTGTTCAAGAAGGGAGCAAGAGTGCACGCCTGAATCACCCTGCAATAATTCAGGTTCATCGTTTTGGTCAGCATGAATATGAAGATGCGGGCAAAGATGAACAGCTCTATGTTGTAATGGACTTGGTCAAAGGTCCCTCTTTAGCCAAGGCACTCTCTTACCTTCAATCCACACAACGTTGGCTGCTGCCATCAGAAGCGATCCAAATCGTGCGCCACGTTTGCATGGCCGTTGATTATGTCAATCGCTTGCAGGCGCTACGGCGTGATTATAGCCCAGCCAATATTATTTTGACGCGCGGTTCCAGCGAGACCCTACCCTATCAGCCACTCTTGACCGATTTAGGTCTGAAAACGCTACTCGGTGCAGCACGACTTTCTCAATCATCGCTCGTGATGCAGGCATTAGCATATATATCCCCCGAAGAACTCAGCGGGCGGCAAGCTGATGCAAGAAGCGATGTTTTTGCGATTGGCGTACTGTTGTATGAGTTACTGATTGGCTCGCCGCCCTTTTCCATCAATAAACGGTCTGAGACATACTATCAACACAGCGATGAACAAAGGGTATTGCAAGAAAAATTGTCTGACCTGCCGCAGCCAATACAACAAATTCTGACAAAAGCACTGTCAAAAGATCCAACGCATCGACAAAATACGCCCGGTGATGTTGCAGCAGAGCTAGGCAACTATATCCGAGATGCCAATGCTGATGACAAGACCTTCTTCGTCGGTGGAGAAAACGCTGTCAGCTTGCAAAGTATCTTGGGCGAGTTAGAGGCCGTTGCGCCATCAGGCAATCACACGCCTCAGCCGCAGCCTAAGCCATCAAATGGTCAACATGCCGCAACAAAAACCATCATTTCTGTCCTAAAACCAGATGGTACAAAACAGACAGTCCCACTCAAAACACTCACAATGTCTATTGGGAGAGCGATAGACAACGATCTGATTTTGCAAAATGATGACAAGATCTCGCGCTACCATGCACAGGTCCAGTTGCTGGCCGATGGCTACCGCGTCACCGATTTGGGTAGCGAGAATGGCATCAAACTCAGTGGCAATAAAATTCCAAAAGATAAGGCTATCCCATGGCGTATCAAGGACCGTATGCAGATTGGCAAGCATATGCTTACGTTGGAGACAGATTCACTAAAAACTACCCCACCTTCGGGTGGTGCAGTTAACCAACAAATCGCAGTTACAACGGATAGTGGGCTGTACACGGTCGATCCTGGTACATCAACAAAAATCGTCGTTAACATCTTAAATCAGAGTGATCTGGTCGCCCATTTTGATATTGATGTAGAAGGCATCCCCAGTGCTTGGTGGTCGGCGGATCAACCAACTGTTGAGTTGTTGCCGCGAGATGAGGAGACTATTACGCTGACGGTCACCCCCCCACGTGCATCTCAAAGCAAAGCACAAGAGTACCCGCTGAAGATACAGGCCGCGAGCCAGAAGACTTTAGGATTGGGGGCAAAACAGAACGCGATGTTGCATGTGACACCATTTTATGAATTTGGCTCCTCGCTCTATCCGACGCGCATTCGTACCCGCCGCGATGCAAAGGTAACAATCGAAAATCAGGGCAACACAACGCAATCTTTCAACCTGACGTGGAAAGATGATAGTGGTGCGCTACGCTACATGCCGCCAGATGGAAAGATCACAATTCAGGGAGGCGATACAGGTGTAGTCCCTTTTCGGGCTTACCCAAACGAGCGACGCTGGTATGGACCAGAAGAAAATTACCAACTAACTATTGATGTGACTCCATCGCATCAACCCGACGACAAAAAAACGTTGCAAGGCTACGTTCATAGCAGTACGTTAATTTCAATACCAATGATTATGGGGTTTATTTTGTTGGTTGCAGCGCTGTTTGGTCTGCAAAGAGCATTTCCACCAACGGTAACCTCATCCAAGGTTAGGCTACAGAACCCTGCTGCTGGGACACCTATGGAACTTCAATTAGAAACGGAAAATGTGCGCTGGTTTGAGGTGGTTGTGGATGGTGGAGTTCCAGAAGATATTCCACGCGAGGCTGTCCAAAATATATTGTCTGGCACCCCATACCTGCTTAAGAGTGAGCTAGCAACAGCTGAGGCCACGCCAGAAGTAGTAATCCGTGCTCATGGTTGGTTTCCATTTAGTAAATCTACGGCAATTGCCTCCATTGCTACACCAGATCCATTAGCACCCGTTATTGAATCATTTGACATTGGAGAAACAGAGTTTACGGCAGGGGAAGAAGAACGGAAAATCAACTTTACGTGGCAAGTCAGTAATGTCACAGAGGCCATAATCAAGATCATTGCGGATGATGGTGAGGTTAATCAGATACCTGTACCTATTGCCAATCTTGAACTTAGGAAATTTCCTTTAGAGATTCCCCAAAAGCCAGGCACATATCAGTATCAATTAGTTGTAAAAAGTGAGACAGGCAAAGAGGTTTCATCGGAAGAAAAAACTGTCTCTGTTGAGGATCCGATTCTCATCGTACAAAACAACGGTGTAACTTTTCGTAATGGAAATAGTACGAATCATACTGAAATTAAGCGATTGCAACCCGGTGACCGATTGCGAGCACTTGCCAAACCAAGCAAAGGTGGTTGGATATACGCAAAAGATATAGATGATGCGGGTGAAGTTGGGTGGGTTAAAGATGATTTTGTTACATGGGGCGCAAATTTGACTGTTCTAGAGTCAGCTCCTAGTAATAGTGTTCTCCCTACGCCTGTTCCCCCCACACCTGAACCGACGCCAACAGCGCCACCTCCATTGCCAGGCGCAGCATCCGTGGCTGGTGGAGCGGCGGCTGTATCTGGCAACGTAGCGACAAGAGGTTCCGCTCCAGGCAATGTAGCTCCTGTCCCTCAAGCAAAACCAGAAAAACCACGCAAACTCGACCCGCGGCTTGAATTGCTGGGTGTCGGTCTGGAAGAGGCCACTGTCTCGCCGGAGTCACCATATTGGCGTTTGGTAGAAGTCAAATGGGAAAATGAGAAGGAAGCAGGAGGGAAACACAACATCTATGTCACGACATTAGACGAAAAAGGTGAGCGCGTCATAGATATTCCAGTTGAGGTCTTTTGGGCTGATGGTAAAGATGTACGTGTTACAGAGGAAAAACAACGCCCCGACTTTGAAGACGAATATTCTGATTATATGTTTGACTTCAATATGTTTAGCGCGGGATGGTCATACAATGTAAAGATAGCAGACGGTTCACCTACTGATATCCTGCGTGGTGCGGGTTTAGGATCTATTGAACAACGAGAGTTTACTATTCATACAAACTTTCTACTGACTTTCCAAAAAACGATCAAGTAAATCTACCCGAAAAAGTAGTGGCCCCCTAAACGAACAATGATAGAGAAAGAAGTCTAGCAAGAAGAGAAGATATCGTGATATATATACCAAACCGACTCAGTCACAGCGTATACATTGTAGTAGGCCTAGTATTTGTCTGCCTGCTTTTAACCACACAGCCACTGCTTGCACAGGAATCATCGATTACGATTACGGGCGTCAATATCGACAACTTGCCTGAAGTGTCTGTCTCGCTTGCGTATGAAAATTTACAGGAAGAGATTGATACCGAACGGTTGTCTCTCCAAGAGGATAGTGTACCTCAAGAGATAGTTTCGGTAAGCGCAGGCGAAGCGCAAATCGCATTTTTATTCGTAATGTCGTCTCAAACTTCTTACAAGGAGCCGACACAGAGTGCAATTCTGCGTTTATTAGGTGGCGAGGTTAAAGGTGTAATTCCAGATGAGATTGGGAAGATTGCTTTTTTTGCGCCTGATGCAGGTGGGTCCTTAAAAAGAATGGCGGATTGGTCAAATGATAATAATGCGACTTTTAGACAATTTAGAGATTCGTCATTAGAAGGGCCACCGACCAATGAGGTCAACGTGCCGCAGTTGGTTCTAGACACCATCGGTCAATTTGATCAATCACAAGCTGGTAAAAAGACGCTCTATGTCTTCTCTGATGGAACCGGCCCCACAAATCCAGAAACGATTCAACGTATTCGAACATCCAGCAAGGGTGTAATAACAATCCATACAATTCTGCTTCAGACCGCAAATGGAGGTAACCCAGAAGCCTTAAGCAATATTGCCGCAGCCGGCAGCGGTCGACAATACAATTTTAACTTCGAAGATCCGCCCGAAACGCTTGATACTCTATGGGTAGACACGCTGACCACCGGTGGGACACTTGTTGCTACTTATCAATCTACCAATTCTGACCCTCCATCAAAAATTCAAGTTGGATTAAGTAATGCAGGTACTGCGCTTAATACTGAAATTACTGTGGCAGATGATTCTATAATTACAGACACAACGACTCCTTCTGGCGCTTTGTTGATTACAATTCTAAACCCTCCTGAAGGTAGTGAGTATACGTTGCTGCGCTCCAGCGAAATCCCTCGCACACCAGATTCAGATTGCCCTAGAAGGATTGATGTTTCAATTGCTGCACAAACGCCAGAGAACGGCAGTCCGCCCACACTCCAAGCAGCTACTTACCAGCTATCGGGGTTAGGCTATACAATTGAACCCATTTCAAGTAGCGCTACCAGCGCCATCTTCTGTTTGAGTGACCTTCGCTTTCAGCCAGGGAATCATTATCTAGAGGTATCTGCTATTGACAATTTGGGACGCACTAGCCAAGAAGAAGAAGTTGTACTTGATATTAAACCTGCGCCACCGACACTGGTGGAACAAATTCTAGCCAATCTAGCACTGCTTATATCCATGCTTACTGCTTTTGCGGCCCTTGGCGTTGCACTCTACTTATTACGTAATCGGACTATTATACGCCCGGTTACAGAGATAATAGAGGGGGGAATCACCACCATAAAAACTGTGATATACAAGCCTAGGGCCAGCATGTCAGGAGCCTCAGTTGATCCATCACAGGCACCAGCGCGTTTGATCCGCACAACCGATCAGAGCCATTTGCCCTCCGATATTCCACTAGTAAAAGAAAATACATCTATCGGGCGTGATCGCACTTTTTCTGATATCGCCATTAAAGACAAGCACATCTCACGCATACACTGCCGAATTAACAACAAGGATAATACATTTACGATACTTGATGAGGGTAGTTCAAGTGGCGTCTACCTGAATGATTCACAAGAACGGATCCCGATGATGGGCCAAGTGTTAAACAATGGCGATATCATCCATCTTGGTCCAATCCAATATCGTTTTGAAGTTCTGTCTGCCTCTCCAGAACTAATTACCACTGCACAAGGTACAGAAATCTGGTCAAAAGATCGACAAGCACCAGCACCAGAGCCATGGCGTGCGGCATCGGCAAAGACAGAAAAAATGGCTCCTGGCCTCAATTACGATTCTGGACAAGCTGAGGCGAAGACAGTTAAAGAGACGGTTCCGCAACGCACCAAAGAGCAAAAACGAGATGAAGCACTAGTAGATGATGCTAGTTCGTTCAAAACTCAGGTTTACGACAACACGTCTGAAGATGCCAGCAAGATGAAAACCGAGCGCTATGATGATAATCAACATAGGGGCGTGTAGCAGATGTCTACATCAACGCTTCCGCCTGGGGCAACCATCGGCCCTTTTCCTTATATTATCGAACGCCGTATTGGTGCCGATCAAGGTGCAATGTCTGAGATTTACACTGCCTCCATCGGGTCAAAATCAACGGGTAAGTCAGTTGTAATAAAGATCGCCAAATCGCTTGCAGAAAGCGGGGGCTTTTATGAAGAGAGCCTGCGCAACGAAGTCACGCATCTGCGTACGCTCAACCATCCAGGCATCGTTCACATTTATCCCATTATGGGAAAAAGCTTGCGCAGCTTGCCGTACAGCGCACGTACCTCGCTGCCAAATGAGCCTTGGTTCTCCGTTATGGAATATCTTCCGCATGGCTCATTACATGATCTGTTCGCCGAATACAAAAATGGGTTACCATTGGAGCTAGCATTGGAGACGGCCCGTTATTTGGCTTGCACACTAGACTACATTCATGGTCGCAAAGTTGTCCACATGGATATTAAGCCACAGAATATCATGTTCCGTCATTCTATAAAAAAAGGTCATGTTATTGAGCCTGTGTTGGTTGATTTTGGCATTTCCCGCTCGACGGGGCAAGGTGGATTAGAGGCAGGTACGCTAGAATATTCATCGCCGGAGCGGGTAGAGATTACCCATGCAACAACGCGCGCGCCAGAACGAACGCTAGCGCGTCCTGATCCGAGCATGGATATCTATTCGTTAGGTATAATTCTTTATGAGATGGTCACCGGTCAAAAACCCTACGAAACACGATCACGCACATCGATTATCTCGGATATTTTGGCGGGTCAGCCTACTGCACCCTCCGAACATTACAGCAACCAACAGGGACGGGAAGCTATTGCGGCGGAACTCGATGAGCTGATTTTGCGTATGTTGAGCAAGAAACCTGATGACCGGCCCCAAGCACAAGAGTTAGCAAACTCGCTAGAGCAGACAGTATTTCGGCTTGGGTTGGCACACCGAAATTTCCACAGCGCGCCAGCAACAAATCGCATTGAGCCTATCCAACCTATAAAGCGCTCAACATCTTGGCGCATTGCACTGCCGCTAATTCTAACTGCACTCTTGATTGGTGGGGTATTAGGCTACTGGCTTAATTCAATTTTGGGTGAGCCAGTCAATGAACCAACTGCTGTCGCGACAGGTACACCAGTTTCCGTTGCCGCTATTTTGACGACACCTACAGATCAAGTAACCGTCTCGCCAGTAGATACAATAAGTGCGCAGATAGAAACAGCAACTGCCATCACTGACGCGTCACTTGCTGTCGGTGATAGTACCCCGCTACCAAGCGATTTTCAACAAGATGAGCCGACACTCCTTGGTGAAATCTCGACAGCGGCAGCGCTAACCCAAACAGGTGATCTTACAACTACAATCGAACTAACCAATACAGTTATCTTAACCGATGTGCCATCCATAGCTGTTCAAGAATTACCCACACAGGTACCACCAACGCAGGTACCGCCAACGCCGATACCACCAACGCCGATACCACCAACGCCGATACCACCAACGCCGATACCACCAACGACGAGGCCAACAGTCCCAGCAAGGTTATTTCTCTCTTTGCTATCGCCATCCGCAGGTGAAAAAAGAGCGGGCGAAATCACCTTTAGCTGGCAATCCAATCGCGAGCTTTATTCAAATGAACAACTAGAAGTAATTGTTTGTAAACAATCATATCGCAGTGAGGATGGAGAGTGTATATCGGCCGCAGATTTACAGGGGGTGGGCAGAAGTTTGGCCGGAGGAATTACCCAATCTTCTATTGCTCTAAATCCCTTTGAGATTATGCGAAATGGGGGGTGGCCGCCAGAGGTTATTGACACTGGCGTGAATTATTTCTGGGGTGTCCGACTTATCTTAAATGGACAACCCATCAATTTAGTCAGCGAAGCACGCCCTATCATATTGGATTAATATGCCAACAACAGAGCGAAAACTCAATCAATTTATAATCGGTGAATCTAGCGATAAGGGTCGTTCACGAACGCATAACGAAGATTCTTCTGTGATCTTTGAGGCGATGGCGACGGCCGAAAGTGGCCAGACCATACCGCTGACCGTTGCGGTCGTAGCGGATGGCATCGGCGGAAATGTTGCGGGTGGCAAGGCGAGCAGTTTGGCCGCGGCTGAAATTGAGGCAGCACTCACCGAAGATGCAACTCTCGCCGTTACGGAACGGCTGCTTAAGGCTGTGCGCCGTGCCAATGCCCGCGTCTACCAATCCTCGATTCAGGATGAGGCATTGCAAGGGATGGGCACAACTGTCGTCGTAGCGGCAATTGCGGATGATCAACTCCACCTTGTCCACGCTGGGGATAGTCGAGCTTATCTGATTCGGGCAAACAAAATCTATCAGCTAACCAAAGATCATACCTGGGCACAAGATGCACTAGACTCGGGGCGCTTGACGCCAGAACAGGCTGCAAAGCACCCCAATCGCCATGTGATCAAGCGTTATCTCGGCGTCGCGCAAGGCTTAATACCAGATTTAGAGATTCTGTTGCCTTCTCTGTATTGGGAGGGGGGCGAAGAGTCACCACCGCCCACAGTTGAATCGCTTACGCTTGAAGAAGAGGATGTGATTTTGCTCTGTTCGGATGGCTTAACGGACGTTGTGGATGATGCAACGATTCAAAAGGTTGTGGATCATAACCCTGCCCAGTTCGCAACCGAGAAGTTGGTCGATTTAGCAAACGAAGAGGGCGGGCCGGATAATATCACGGTCGCA
>Ga0114957_1004528_pt1 | contig 11918 bp, 12 predicted proteins | sample BantaG_FD_87175 | JGI IMG/M metagenome (GOLD analysis project Ga0114957, IMG submission 87175) | Marine algal microbial communities from Bantry Bay, Ireland - BantryBay_4 metaG | ecosystem: Host-associated > Algae > Red algae > Unclassified | place: Bantry Bay, Ireland | collected 2014-11-21 | reverse complement strand
CGGGGGCGAGGGGGGGGGCGCGGGGGGGACGGGGAGGGGGGCAGGGGGGGGGGGGGTGGGGGGGGGGGGGGGGGGGGGGGGGGGGGGGGTGGGTAGCCGAGGAATAAAATTGGCCAGAGGGGTCCGCTCGGGCTGCTGGCGCGGCGTCCGAAGCCAGGCGTTGGGGGTTCCGAGAAAGCGCTGGCAACGCGCACGTTTTTGAATGGAATGCCAGGCGGGGGGGTTGGGTTCGCAACAACACGGCTACGCAGCCGACGCCGCATGCCCTGCGGAGGAAGCAGAAAAGCGAGCGAATACCCAGCAGTCACAAAATGAACAACTGACCCTGGCCGTCCACCAATCACTGGCGGTGCGCGAGCCGCCAACGCCGTCGCCGCCAGCACGCGCAGCCAGTCGGTGCAGCGTGGCGACAGTCGACAGCCAGTTTGTGTGCGTGTCCTGGTTGCGCCTTCTCCGTCCCCAACACGATCATGCCCCTAGTCCACGGGCGCGTCCGCGTACGCCACACAGGGAGCCACGGCTCACTGTTGCACATTAAGGCGTAGCATGGCCGGCTGCCACGCGGCAGGGCACTCGCTCTGCTGCCCCCGCCATCTCCCCGCAAGCAACGCCCCCCCAACTCGCGCCTCTGGCTCTAACCAACACCCACTTCGTGCGGTACGAACCGGAAAGCCATGACGTCGGCAAGGGCACTCAACGAATTGAGACAGAGTGTAGCGCGCGGCGCAAGCTCCTTTCGTTGCGGGGAAAAGGAGCTACCAGGAGGGAGGCCAGGCAGCCGCGGCAACGCCGTCCGGTCCCGTGCACGGTCCCGTGCACCAGGGCGCGGCAATGCAACTGGCGTAGGGGCCGGTGGCAGCGCTCTGGCTCAGAAACGGCCGAGCATTCTGCCACGCCTTGGCCACCCATGGCCACACCATGGTTACAACGCCGGCCAGCTGGCGATAAGAATTCGCTGATACTCTCATCCGCTGCCGTCCCGCCACCCGCCACCCGCCACCCGTCGTCCAGATGGCCAATCCAATTTGATGGAGGTCTAAGTGTGCGGTACACGGGGCACATCCGCCGCCTTCGCGTCGACGCACTGGACGAGTGTGGAGGCGGAGTGGCGGTGTACCCAGCTAGCGGACTGGCCCTCTGTGGGAGGTTGCGGAGTGGGGTGGACTGGGAGCGGGACAACCACAGACGAGCACGGGAGAGAGCCGCGCGATACAGTATGTATGATGAGCGAGCGGCGAGCCGACAGCCGCGCCCAGCAAAGTCGCGTTGGGCACCAGCACGAGCCTCCTGAGGTGCATTGGCGTCGCACATGAGGAAGGGCGCCCGACGTGCTGGACAGCACCACGCACAACAGTAGGGGGCTTCCAAAATGCAGGTTGTGCTGGACCTGGACCTGGCACATGGACCTGGCAATCGGCGGAATGCGTATTTGTCCAGCACGAGGGCTTCTCGTCGAAATCTGACCGAAGGCTTCACGACCGTCAAAGAATAGAACTAATTTTGGAGAAGGCCGATTTAAATTCCAAGCTCATCTTTAGTAGCAAGCTATTTACCAGCTGGTTCTCACGCATACTTATGTCATCAAGTCGGCTGATACGTCGTCTGGTCGGGGCAGCGATGATGAACCACTGGCCTCTACGAGAAGCCATACCAGTACGCTTCTCGAGCAAGAAGACTGCCTCCAGAGTCGCCGAACTGATTGTGAGCTTCTCCAAGCTTGTCGAGTGCCTAGCGATGGTCGGGCAGCATAGCCCAATGAAACCATGCCTGCCTGCAGGTCGTATCGCGTGCCTTTCTATGTTTGCTGGTGGTGCATGATGGCTTGCGTTCACTCGTGCAGATCCAATACGTACGCGGGGTCTGGTTCACTCAGGACACAGCTTCAGTAACATCTCCAGTCCTGTCTCGGCACTCTCAGCCACCCGACGTCTGAACGAGATCAACACACTGGCAGTGATCAAGACGGACAAACTGGATACCAGAAGAGGGTTTGTTTCCATGGATGTCATGTAAATATAACTACATGGTATTTCTGCTGGTTCACGTCCCGCCCGAATGCCAAAGCAATAATCTGTGCTCTCGACTGGGATCATCTGTCAAATCGGTTCAACTGTGGAAGGCCCATGTTGAACCACAGTACGTGATCGAGGGGTTGGACTGACCCAGCTGACGAGCGGAGAACCGGAGTTTATGGACCAACCTAGTGGAAGCCAGCTACCATATCGATAACCGCCGTTTCGGCCCGCGCACCAGAGCTGTTGCTCAGCAAGCCAACTTGATTGGGCATGGAGCTGTGGAATCTGGCTGACCTGTCGAGCTCGCTGCTTCGTCCATTGGCACGTGTCCGCTTCTGCGCCACACACACGCACCAGCTGGGCTCAAGTGCTCCCGAGCGTGATGCACGCCGACCAGCTGTCACTTCGCTCGAATTTCCATGTACCGCATAGGCAAGCCACCTGGGCAACAGAGCCGCATTGATGCCTCTAGACGGGCTCGCTACGCTCCCCACACCGCGCTCCGAAGGCCACAGCGCTGGCTGCCACCCGAGGTGTGCTGTCTGGCTGTCAGGCACGGGGGGCTGGGGAGTACGAGGGTAAGGTGGTGTGCGCCAGCCCACCACCAAGGGCTCCTCTGGCAGGATGACGCTTGACCAAAGTTGTCAAGACAGCGCATGGCCTTGACGTGCTATGCAAGCGGGCCAATTGGACCTCTTGTGTTGCCCGGCCGCAACACACTGGACCCCATGTCCTTCTTTGTCCTTCCCCTGGCTCCCACGGGCTGTTGCCATGCCCGCGACAGTTACGTCCAGAACACGGTGTGGGGCGGAGACACAGCACTGTGGCTTCAGGTGAGTTGCGAAGGCCGCAATACGCAACCGCTCCCTTCTGAGCTCCTCATTCCGCTGCTTGCGTCAAGAAAAATGATAGCTACGACCCCCCTGGCGCTACATTGCCCGCAGTGGACCTTGCGGGGCCTACAGCTGCTACATGTCGCTTGTAAAAGACACCCGCTGCCGCTACGCCCTCGATGCGTGGTACCTGCCCCTGTCCACCACTTCAAGCACCTGCAGCCCGCGTGGGTAAGCCTCCCTTCCCTCGCTTGTACACGTATTCCAGCACTCCACTGAAGTCCTTGCCCCCCCCACCCTTCTCACACATGGACCGGTACACGCCCTCGGCGGCGGTGGCCATGGGTGTCGGCGTCGCCCCATGCCCCCCCATACCCAGCGCAATTCCAAGGTCCTTGCGCATTAGCTCCACCCGAAAGCCGCCAGTGTATCCCCGCCCCGCTGGCGCACCAGCCACCACCCCCGGCGCTGGGTGGTACACCTCTGTCGCCCAACACCGGCCCGACGAGGTGCCCATTACGGCCGCCGTCACGGCGGGTGGCACGCCTGCCGCCGCCGCCAAGGCCGTCGCCTCGGCAACAGCAGCCATGGACACGCCGAGCACCAGGTTGTTGGCCGCCTTTACGATTTGTCCGGCGCCAGCGGCGCCAACGTGGGTCGGCTTGCCAAGCTGGGAGAGGAGGGGTGTGACGGCCGCGACGGCGTCGGCAGGACCACCGGCCATGATGGTCAGGGTGCCGGCGGCGGCAGCAGCCGTTCCGCCCGACACGGGAGCGTCGAGCAGGACAACCCCGCCACCACCGTCACCGCCTTGGCCGCCGGGCGTGGCAGCCACCAGCGACGCCAGGGAGCGGCTAACGTCTGGTGGAATGGTTGACATGTCGACCATCAGAGCCCCTGGTGGGGTCCGCGGCAACAAAGCCTTGATGGTCGACGTGACGGCTGCCGGCGATGGCAGCATGGTGATGAGGACGAGGGGAATGCTGTTCACAGGTGGGTCGCCGTGCTTCGCCTGCAAAGGGGGAGGGGGAAGGACATCTCGCAGGCTTGTCGCCGCGTGGACGTGGCCAGCCGAAGAAGGCAGCGAGTCGGTGAACCTCCCAACCGCCTCGGGGGAGGCATCAAACACACGCAGATGCACACCTGCATCAACCAAGCGACGCGCCATCGGGGTGCCCATGGCGCCCACGCCGACCCAGGAGACGGGAGGAAGTGGTGACGCTGCCGTGCTAGTGGCGGCTGACCGCAACCACGCGGGAGGCCAGAACCGTGGTGCCGCCGTAGCCGTGGGCGACGAGACAACCAGTGGACAGTACAACGATGCCAAGCGGGACATGGCAGGCCGCCAAGCGGTCGAGCAAGAAGCTGGCCACCTCGGCAACAACGTCATGGTCGACAACTCTGCGGAGCAAACGGGGGAAGTGCTGAATGTGGCAGGCTGGCGAAGTTGCCCGACGGAAATGAAAACCGCTTCAGACCTGGGCCGCCTTCGAGAGGCTCACGACGCCTGGATGGCATGAGGTGGGGTGCAGGTCAAGAGCAAGAGCGGGGCGAGACAGCAACCATCCCGCCATCCTCGTGGAGAGAGCCAACCGAACTGGAGGCGGTCTAGCACAGACCTCAAGCTGGTGAGTGGAATGTACGTTTTGTTTCGCCATAATCATCAAGTTTGATGATTGATGACAATATTTTCGAATAAAATGAAATTCTTTCGCTGTCAGACAAACGTGTCTCGTTCTGAGTGGCTCACAGCCCTCAGGCCATAATACCATTGATTCATTGCGGCTGAGAGTTGCGCTCATCAGGTCCTGCGCATCCCTGAAGTCACGACCTGGAACAGGTCACAGCAGCTGCACGCTTGCGTACAAACTCATCGCAATCCATAGCTCACTTCCAGGCTGTCATGTCGTCGATGTACAGTGCCAGCAGATATGGCTAACGCCCAACTCAGTGCCTGACAATCTCCGTCGTCCCAGAAGAGAACAAGAACAAGCAATCGCACGTACCACTGCAGTCCGGACACTACCCACAAAAGGCTGCCGCACCCAGCCCCCCAACGGCATCGACCCACTCCCTTAGTACAAGCTGCTCTTGCCCTCATCCTTGGCCTTCAAAAACGCCATAAACGGCTCCATCTTGCGATCGTGTGCCTTGTGCGCCACGACCATCTCGCCTGGTGAGGCTGCGCCGCCGCCGCCGCTCCCTCCCTCCCGGCCGACGGCGTCCCACATGGCCTTGTCGTCAAAGCCGACGCTGGCCGCGTCCTCCGCTCCAGCCGCGTACTCCACGCGGGGGAGCTTGGCCCACGCCGACGCGCCGTAGCACATTGGGCACGGGCGGCAGGAGGCGTAGAGGATGCAGTCCGACAAGTCCCACGATCCCCGCTTGGCGGTCGCCGTGCGGATGGCCACCACTTCCGCGTGCGCGGTCGGGTCGTGGGTGCTGAGGACGCAGTTGTGGGAGAGTGCCAGCACTTCGCCCGTCGACGGGTGGAGAACGAGGGCCCCAAAGGGACCCCCGTCGCCGCAGGCCACACCTACAACAGAAAAGAAAGGGGAGTACCAAGGTAAGAAACAACAGGTGGAATCAAACGGCGAGTGCAGGAAAAAAGTACAAAAAGCTGGCATGTGAAGGCATGCACATATCAGATACCGGTGCACAAGCGGACACAGCAGCGGGAATCAGGAAATAGCAAGGAACAACAGGCAAGCACCGTCGGCAGTTTTCCACGACGACGGTGACACGATACGCTCAACTGACGTACCTTTCAAGGCTTCATCTATGGCCATGCCCAGGTAGTCAGGGAGCGAAGCCGCGTCTCCGGCAGACTCGGTGTCCCCCATGACGGCAACAGTGATGGCAGAGCAGCAGTACCGCCCTGTGGAGCTACAGACTGCAATGTCGCATGGATCAGCCGCTTGGCATGATCGAGGAAGCACCCCAGTCACACGACAAGGGAGACACAGGCGCGAAAGCAAAAAGAGGCAGCGCGCGCGGAGAGTCGAACCGATAGGCCCCCGACCACACAAGTGCCACCTCACCAGTTCGTCCCAGTCGCCTGGAGACGCTGTTGCAGGAAGAGGCGGGTGAATCTGAGTGTCGGCCGTCCATGTCTTCAAAATTTCCTAGATTGCTACATGTGTGTAGATACAAGAATTCTGTCGGCGCAATATGTCCAATAATCCTGGATACAACGGCAAACGACACATCTCAGGCGGACGAGCCCTGTACTTGATGTTTAGCAGCCAACAACAATGGCAATTCTATCGTCAAGTGCCGCAATACAGCATATTCATGCATGCACGGTTCCGTGCCATTTCTCCAACTGAAAAAATATACCCCCGAACTATCATACTTGGAAAAGTATGTTTGGGGTCTTCCATCTGGTGACATTTCAGCTGCATGCAATCTGGCCAAAACGCGAGTTCCGAGATGCCCACAGAGTAGATTGTTTGCATCCGAAGACTTCGGGTGCAAGCAATCCACTTAGTGGATGGTGGGATGATGTGCAGCTTAAATTTGAAGCAGCGTGTTATTTGCTTGCTGAAAAACTTTTGTCTAATTGGTACTTAGTCACACAGAGAGTCGTATTCTCTGGTCCTGCCAGACGTCTTCTTGTACTGCTCCTGACGAAGATTGGATCCACATTTTCCGCTGCAGCAGCATGAACCGCCTCCTGAGCCAATGAAACTGCGATTATGCAACGGATGCTGATGCACTGAGGTCCAGTTTTTGTGAAAAGCACAATAGTGATCAGGGGCCAATCAGAAGCGACACTGCCGGGTTGAAACTGGGCTTCATGGCCTCGCAATCTCGGACCTCTGAGCCCAACAGGCGATGGGTGAGTTCCGCCGCCATCTGCATCGTGCCTCACGTTGCCACCTTCCCAGCGTCCGCCCACTCCCCCCGCCCGCTGCGCTTCCCGCCTCCCCTTCCACCTGTGGCCTGTGAGCAACCGTTGCCTTGTTGGTTGCCTTGTCATGGCATTTACCAGCCATGTTCTCCCTTGTCAGCGCCGTGGTACTCCCGCTGCCAGTTGCCTCGACCGGCGGCGACCAGTGACCGCGTCACCTGCCCCCATTTCCCCTTGCTGCTGCCGGCGGCGCCCGCTGATGGCATCCACCCCCCCGCCCTCGGATGACAAGCCGAAAAAGGCCGACGGAATGGCCAAAGCTGGCGCCGCTCTGGACGACTTCATCAACAAGAAGTACGGCCGCGGCTACATCTTTTACGGTGAGAAGGCGCGTGATGCAGAGGCCGATGAGTTTGCCGAGGAGGAAGACCTCGGCCGCCGCATCCCCGACGGTCCACCGGTTTTGGTCATCGGGGCCAGCTCCCCCGTCGGCACGTGGATCACGCTCAAGCTGCGCACTGCCGGCCTACCCGTCCGCGTTCTGGCGCGGTCCGTCAAGGCGGTGGAGGAGATTTTTGGGCCCGCCGGTACCAACGTGACCGTTGTGTCTGGTGATGTTACCTCGTCCGTGTCGGTGCAGGACGCGCTGTCCGGCTGCCGCGCCGTCGTCGTGGCCGTATCCGGTGGATTCGGGTCGTACGCGGCGGTCGACACGGCGGGGGTGGCCAACGTCGCAGCCGCGGCGGCGACGACACCGGGCATCTCCCGGGTCGTGCTGCTGAGCCGCGCCAGCGGGGTGGACGGGCTCCTGGAGCGGTTTGGTGGCAAGCAAGCGGCCGTGCGGGCGGGGGAGGCGCACCTACGAGAAAGTGCCGTGTCGTGGACAATCGTGCGGGCGGGTCGGTTGACCGACGAACCGGGTGGGCGGCTGCGTGTGGAAGTGACGGCGCCAGCGGAGGGGGAGGGGGGCGGGGGGGCGCGTGGCGTCAGCCGTATGGATGTTGCCGAGGCGGTCGTCCAGGCCTTGGTGGTCGAGCAGGGCGACGGGGAGGACGGTGGGGGGGGGAAGCGGTATGGCAACGCCCTGGTAGAGGTCATCAACGGGACGGAGGTGCTCGCGGAGGGAGAAGATCTCGATTGGGCGACGGTGTACCAACAAATGGGACAATAGTGAGGGGGTTGGTGGTCCTTCCTCTATTTTTAAGAAGCCATTGTGTTCAGCTCCACTTCGACCGACTCCACTGAGGCCATGTAATGTGGCTGCATGGGCGTCACTGATACTGGAGGCATCGTGTCATGGCAGCAGGCGGCTACGCTGTGAATTGAGTTGTGATAGAGGCCGTGGTTCATGGGGGAACACCACGGCGTCAGCTGACGCCGCCACCCACAAAGTCGCCTGGTCAGAGGGCGCTGCTTTTCAACCTAGCTGTGCTCGACGAGCTCACAAGGTCGAACGAAGCATGGAAAAACCTACTGTATTTCTAGTATTTTCGCATACTTTACTAAAATCGTTGACAAAGAATGGTATTCAACAACCTCATTCCGGTGGCCCCCCCTTGTGCCTTGGCCTCCTGGTCGCGCACCCGGCGACTCCACCTCCCCCCTCTCCGGCGGACGAGGGTGTCGGCCGCGGCGGATCGTTGGCCCCGTCTCCCCCCCGTCGCACCCGTCCCTGTCGCTGTGGGCGACCTCTCCCACCTCTTTTGGCGCCCCTCTACCCTTCTTCCTCCCTAGATTGCTGCTGTGCGGGGCGATCCCCCGCACACCTGCGCCATGGCGGCCTGGTCACGTCTCGGCGGCCGCCTCCCTGCCGTTGCCGCCACTGCCGGCGCGACGGGCTTGGCGCTTGCCACCGGCTCGACTGTTCTCCGTGCCAACGACGATGCACTGCACCCTCCCCAGTTCCCGTGGTCGCACAAGGGCGCCCTGTCGTCATTCGACGCCGCCTCCATCCGCCGCGGCTACAACGTGTACCGCAACGTGTGCGCGTCGTGCCACTCTATGAACCGGATCGCGTATCGCAACCTCGTCGACGTTGCCTTCTCCACGGAGGAGGTCAAGGAGATGGCCGAGGAGACGGAGGTGGAGGACGGGCCCAACGACGAGGGGCTCTCCTTCTCCCGCCCCGGCCGCCTGTCGGACGTGATGCCCGCGCCTTATGCCAATGAGGAGGCGGCGCGGTACGCTAACAATGGGGCGCTCCCGCCGGATCTGTCTTTGATAGTCAAGGCGCGGGAGGGCGGGGAGGACTACATCTTTGCGCTCCTGACGGGCTACCGGGACCCGCCGGAGGGCATCAGCGTGCGGGAGGGTCTCCACTACAACCCGTACTTCGCGGGCGGTCAAATTGCAATGGCGCGCGCGCTCTACGACGGGGGGGTGGAGTTTGACGACCTGACGCCGGCGACGACCAGCCAGATGGCCAAGGACGTGTCGACCTTCCTCGCGTGGGCGGCCGAGCCGGAGCACGACGAGCGGAAGAAGATGGGGATGGAGTGGGTTGCGACGTTTGGTTTGCTGACGGTGGCCATGTTCTACGCCAAGCGCTTCAAGTGGAGCGTCTTTAAGACGCGCAAGATCACGTTCCGGTGAGGGGCACCCCTGGCGCACGGCATGCGGCCGGTGCGATGATTTGGCCGCGCGGCTGCGGTGCGGTGCGGACAGGGTAGGTTTGCTGGTGGTCGTGGTGCGGGGGGGGGAGAGGGCACTGCAGGCAAGCGTCTTGCCTGTTTTGTGTATCCGGCGTTTGGGGTCGACTGGCTCCAGACGCGTAGTGATGCTGCGAATCTTTTTTTGTTTTGACCCCTTCAGGTGAGGCGACAGCCGCAGTCTGTACGTACGGGCCACGTGGTTGATGTTCACTTGTCTCTTGTACACTGTTTTCTTTTTTTTTTTACGACTCGAAGCATTGACACCCCGGACGCCTCGGAGGCCGGCCACCCAAACGCCGCCGCGGTCACTCCCCACCCAACAGGCGGGACGCATCCCCGGCTCGCAGTCGGCGCCGCTCCCACGCGGCGCCATCCCCTACTCCCCCTGCCCGTGGTGCGCCACCGCCGTCGCCACCTGCGGCCGAAAGCCCGTCTCGGTCACCCGCACAGGCACCACGTGGCAGCCGAGGACGCCGCGGCCGCCCCACGGCGCCGGGCGGAGGAGCAACTCGACGCGCTCCAATTGGCCCGCGTCCGCGCTACCGTCGGCTGAGGTGGTGGCCGTCGCCGCCGCCGCCGCCGCCGCCGCCGCCGTCGCCACCCCATTGCCCGCAGCACCCGCGGCCGCGGGTGCCACCGCCGCCGCGCGACGCAGCACGACGACCGGCAGGGTGCGCGCCGCGTCGACGGCCGCCGCCAGGATGGCTGGGAGGGCGCCCATGGCCTCTGCCGCCGAGTTGCCTTCCATCGTCACGGACCCGAGGGCGACGAGCAAGTCGCCCGTCGCCAAGCCCGCCGCGGCGGCGGGCGAGTCGGCGTGGACGGCGTCGACTTGGGCAAACGGCACAGGTAGAGGGGCGCGGGGGGGGGGGAGGGCACGCCTGCGGGTGAGGCGGCCGCGGCCGCAGCCGCGGCCGCCGCCGCCGGCGGTGCGGGCGGCGGTGCCAACTCGGCCGGGGGCGGGGGTGCCGAGGAGCTGGCCCCGGCGGGCGCGTCCGCAGACGGGCGGGCCGCGAGCACCTCCTGCAGCTTCAAGTGGAGGGTGTTGGAGAGGGCCTCGACGTCCGTGCGGAGGGTCGCCACCCGGTTGCGCCGCGTCCGCACCAGCGCCACGTCAATGTCGGCCTGTGACCAAGCAAGGGGAGCGAGCGAGACAACAGGGAATTGGAAACGAGAAGAGCTCCGAGACGTGAGTCGCCGGTGCTCCACGTAGCAGCACCACTGCCTCTCGTGCTATCATTCAATTCGTCTTGACGGGGGCAAGCACCTCATCGGCCACCCGGGGGGCAGCAAGTTCTGTACACTCCCCGTACACGCCCACTCGCACGAGGCCCTTTACCCGGGAAAATCCTCAAAAACAGCCCCCAAACATACCCGCGGGTACCCCTCCGCATCCACCAGCGGGCCAGACAGCCCACCACCACCAGGTGCCAACAGCGCGTCGACAACCGCGGAGAGCTCCCGCTCGAGCGCGTCCCGCTCGTCGGCCAGCTTCTTAACGGCCGCCCGGTCGGGAGAGGGGGTCATGGCTTCAACGCCCATGACAAGGTAGGGGGCGGGGGCGGAGGCCAACGCTCAAGGTGATGGTGCGCGTGATGGCACCGAGTAGCACCTCTGGAGCGGGAGAGGGGCAAAACTGCCAGTGCCGAGACAGCGGGGTTGGGGCTCGCGGAGACGAAGAAGTCTGGCCTCATGCGCATGCGGCTTATGTCGCTGCGCCCAAGGAGTTGGACAGCGAGGGTCGATCGACTCGATTTAGTGCTTGATCGTGGAAAGTTTTAGGCTGAGAGACGCTGCGAGGTGTTCCAAGTGGGCGCACGTGTACAATGCAACGGCATCGGATGCCCCCGCCCATCGTGGTGGGCTCACAGTGCGATGCTGCTGGAAGGAACAGTCCCAGACGTTGCGCACGTCTGGCAACATAGACGCGACCTCAATAAACGAAACAGAAGCATGTCAGCTTTAGAATCTACAAAATATATGTGCATGTGTCAAGGTGCCGCAGGCTGCATCGTTACACACTAAAGGATACAGTCCGGCTTGCCGCCGGTCAACGCCGGGATCAGCCGACTCAGCCAACGATGGGAATGGTACGGCGCTCCGCGTGCCGCTTTTTCTTGGGCACCCGCACCGTCAAAACGCCGTCTTCGTACGTAGCAGCCACCAACTCGGCGTCGACGTCACGGGGCAGCCGGTACGCCTTCTCGAACGACTTGAGCACCTCGGCGCCATCGGCGGAGGCGGCGTCCTCATCCACCGCCGCCGCACCCGCCGACGCATCCGTCACCGCCGCTGCCGGCGTCGCCGGCGCCGGCGCCGGCGCCGCCTCAGTCTCCTTGGTGGTTTCCGCCGGGGCTGCCGCGGCGGCGGTCGGCTCGGCTGCCCCCGCAGACGCCGCTGGGGCCTTGCGCTTGCCGAGGAGTTTGCCCGACACGGTCAACACCGACGAGTCGTCCGACAGGGCGAGGCCGAGCGCGGAGCGGGGGAAGCCCGGCGTCTCGAACCGCAGCACCACCGACCCGTCGGCCTCGTCGCGGCCGACGTGTGCGGCCGGCCGCCACGCCGG
>Ga0114957_1004527_pt1 | contig 11918 bp, 7 predicted proteins | sample BantaG_FD_87175 | JGI IMG/M metagenome (GOLD analysis project Ga0114957, IMG submission 87175) | Marine algal microbial communities from Bantry Bay, Ireland - BantryBay_4 metaG | ecosystem: Host-associated > Algae > Red algae > Unclassified | place: Bantry Bay, Ireland | collected 2014-11-21 | reverse complement strand
TATTCTACCGCTTGATTTTGTGCCAGATTATAAGTTATAGGTATATTGTTCAATTGAAAGATGGCTTTAGAGGTATTGTCCTGATGTAGCCAATAATCCACCAAGGCAAATTCAGCAGCTAAGTTTTCTTTGTTTTCTAACCATGTTTTTACGGAATCTTTATTTTGTTCTAAACTATCTGTCAAATAGTAATGCACTAATAGATTAGCATTGATTTGAATTTGATTGTTATAAAATGAAATTTGGCTTTCCAGTTCGGTGCGATTCGTAGGTGTAAAAGGGATACTACTTAATTGTTGAATCATATTTTGAGGCATTGGATCTGGCTTATTAGCCATATAGTCCAGTAGTGAGGTGTTCACTAATTCATCAGAGTTTGATTTGAGTAAGTCGAACATATCGGCGTGTGAGATTATAGAGGTATTGACTCCAGCTGTTTTGAGAACTTCTGTAGACAGGTAGGGTGATGTTTTGAGTAGCTTGTTTTTTAATTTGCTGCTTTCACTAGGGCCTGTTTGGTTAATCTCCGTTTTTAAACCCTCTGTGTCTCCACCATCTATTAATGAGTAAAGTGCGTTTTCCAAAGATTCCTTTTTGGATCGATTTGACCAAAATTGGCTTTTGACACCTGGAGGATCATCTTGAACCTTAGGATAATTGACGATACAAGGGTTCGGTACTTGTTCTCCTATAGTCTGAACTAATAGAGAATTGTCCAACGGAGTCTGAGTTGGTTCAAACAAAAAGTAATGATATTCTATGAGGTTACCACTATAGTTAAATATGTCATCTTCCGAAATACTAGCATTTGGAGAAAAAGTATTACCTGCGGGATCTCCCTGCGCACCTTGAAACCTAGCAATGCCTAACAAATTAGGGTTGGATACGAGTTGATATGGAATTGCAAAGTCGTATAGGTTGTTTTGGTTTTCATTACAATAATAATTAAGGCCTAAGTGATAATTAATTTCATCTCGGTTATTCCCATTCGACAAATTAGCACAATGCAGCTTCTCAAAATTATTGCTATAAATTTGATTGTCATCATTGCCAGTATTGCGTACTAAAATACCAATTGTTTCTTCAGAAGGAGAGGTCCCTGTGAATTTGTTTTCTTCAATAATGTATCCAGTGCCTCCGTTTATTCTAATACCTATTTCGGGGCGACCACCTAGAGTATTTGTTCCAACATTAAAGCTTGATCTTGTTACTTTTGGTGTTATTACCGCAGTACTGTTTACGCCAATATGGTTGCCTTTGAAAACAGCGTTATCGACACTGAAATTATAGAGGCTGCTAATCGAGGAAGCGTTTATCCCATTTGAAAGGCCCGCAAATGTTGAACTTTGCCAGTCTAGGCAAGGATAAGAACCTGTTGTACAATATCCTTCCACATAGAAGTTGGCGTCAATGGAGTTGATTCCTATGCCTTTAGTCCCTGGTTCCAACGAAGTGTAATCAAAGGTATTTCCTTTAAATCGTATTCCGTCTACCTGAAATAATCTTATGTGCTCTTCGAAGTCTCCATCATTGCCTTCATCGACCGTGAAGGTACAATCTATGACTCGACTAAAATTTGGGGCAGGTATGTTGAGGTATGGATCATAGTTTTGATAATTGGGAACAAAGATAGATCGGATGTTGTTTTTAAACGTAGAACTAGTGGCTGTTAAAATTCCTCCTGTACTATTAAGCCCTAATGAACCATCAGCTAAATAAAGACTAACAGCTTCATTTGCATTTTCTATGATTGCTTTGTTGTTAATGGTCACTTTTCCTTGTTTATGTCCTAGGTAAGGATATTGCGATTCTTGACTATTTCCTAAAACAGTGATACCTTGCCATCTTCCACAATTCGAATACAAATGCCCGCCATTAATTTTTAGGTGTCCACCAGGAAACACAGTTATTCTTTTATCAGTACACAGAAGTAGTTCAGATTCAATTGTTAGAGTAGCTCCATCAAAAACATAAATATCTTCTTTAGCGTATCTTGGAGTATTCCAGGTAACGTTGCCGCTAATGATATGTTCAGTGTCGTCTAATTCTGTCATACCTTTTGCCGATAGTACGGCTCTATATGCGTTGACTAACGGAGGGACTGGAGAGTTGGGGTAGTAGCTAGCGTTATCAGGAATTCCAGTTGGAACGGAAACATTGCTAACATCTTCTCCGGTATTTACTAGTATATCCCTTACTTGTTGGGGAGTTAGGTTGGGGTTAGCATCAAGTATAAGTCCACAAATCCCACTTACTAATGGAGCGGCTAAAGATGTTCCGTGGTATCCCCAACCGTAGGAATCCTCTCCTAGGTCATTGACATCCGTGGTAAAAGTACAATGACCTGGGGCTACTACATCTACGAAGTCATTATGAGTAGACCAAGCTAAATCGAAACCTGTACCACAGTATTGTGGAGGCATTGGGCCAATAATAGAAAATCGTTTCTCACGATCAAGGCTAGAAACTGAAATTACGTTGTTATAAGATGCTGGATAAACTGGAGTGTGCTCACTACCAGAACAAATGGCGTTACAGCTGGAACCATAACTCCCATTTGCTGCTGCTGCAACGACAACGGTACCTTGGGCTGTAACGACATTAATAAGGTCTTGTTCGTCAGGGTCAAAAGGTCTACAATCAAGAGGATTGTGGCTGGCATTGCATGAAAAATTTGCCCTAAACCAGCTACAGTTTACAACCCTAGCACCGTCGTTCGATGCTTGTAAAATATTATTCATCCCCATTCCATATAAAGTCATAGGGCAATTATTCCCAACACCAGCTACACCAATGCCATTATTTGTGACAGGAGAACATAGACCTGCAACAGCAGTACCATGTCCGCCAGTATTCGAACTTCCAGCAAAATTAGCAATTATATTATCTTGAAGATCCTCATGGGTATCCTTAAAACCCATGTCGGTTATGGCTATTACTGTTTCGGAATCCGAGTCAAAAAGACAATATGCATTATATATGTCAAGCATGGATAGGAACCATGAACTCCAATAGTCGTTAGAGCCTTGATCTGGTTCATTACTATAAGGGTCATTAGGTAAGGTTCTGCAAAGAGGTATAATTTCGGCAGACTTTAAAATTCTATCATAGTATTGACTTGCATTTGTTTCCAGATCATTTATTAGAGCTTCAACATCACAGTTGCAAGTGACGGTATAAACCCTTGTAAGTGATTCGGTCAATGGGTGATTTGTGTTGTTTGCAGCTGGAAATCGCTGTTCAAAGGCTAATAAGTCATAATTATCAAACAGGTTCTGTAAGGTTGAATTGCCAAAATTAAATTGACTGGACCCACCAATTTGAGTAACATTTGGTATAGCGGCACTATTTAAGGCTCTCATTTTTACCTTACCAGCAACCTGCGCATTGCAATTCATGTAACATAGTGCACCTATGAAACAGATAAAAGTTTTCAATAAAATTGTTTTTTTCATGATTTAACTTTTTTAAGGTGAATACTTAATAAAAATATTTTTTCAAGTTTTATAATCTTGATTATTGCCATAGAAATGGCTGTTGACCTTGGAGTAAACCCTCAAGTCAATGCAATAAACAGTACTGTTGAGCTTTCAATGAGTCGAAAGTCAATTCATTACCTCTATAAAGAATCCCGATAAGCTGTTAAAAAAAGCAGAAGACGCACTAATACAAAAAAGTGAAATGCTGTTTAAATGGAATAGTTGTAACACAATATAGACAAAAGGCGAGTATAAAAAAAACTTTTAGAAAGAAAAATTTAAATGAGAGTAAAGTTTAACATTTGTTTTTCGTAGATGATAGAAGCCTAGCTAACATAAGACAAGATTCACCAAGAAAATGTAGTCGAAAGGATATTGGTACTAAGGATCAATGGAGAGGTGTTTGGTGTAGAGCATAACCGAATGAGAATCCCAGTTGTAAAAGGACAATGTCACCCCTGCACATAAACCACAAACTTCTCCCCAAAATACGCCTCCTCAAAATAATCCGTCAAGGGATAATGCTCACTAAACTCTCCCTTGGGAAGCTTGGTCAACTCCTTTTTAATATCACCACCTTTAAGACAGATGAGACCATTGGGGTAGAGATGAACTTGTTCTTCTTTATAGAATTTCTGTCCCCACATAAAGAGCTGATCAATAGCTGCAACAGCACGAGAAACCACAAAATCAAACTTCCGTTTTTTGAATTCTTCGGCGCGCATTTGGAGGGCTTCCACATTGCTGAGCCCAAGTTGCTCAATGACATCTTGCACCACTTTTATTTTCTTACCTGTACCATCAATCAAGGTAAACTTTGTTTCTGGAAAGAAAATAGCCAAAGGTATTCCGGGGAAACCGCCACCCGTACCAAGGTCCAATATCTCCGCACCGGGCTTGAAGCTGATGAATTTGGCAATAGCCAGACCATGCAGCACATGCCGTTCATAGAGTTTGTCGACGTCCTTTCGGGAAATCACATTGATTTTTTGATTCCAATCGGTATAGAGTGGACCTAGCTTTTCGAATTGTTCGATTTGCTTTGGGCTTAGATTGGGGAAGTATTTTTTTATGATTTCCATAGTTGTTTTTAAAAAAGTGGGAAGTTGGAAGTGGGAGGTTGGAAGATTCCCACTAACGTTGATGGGAACACGGATTTAACGGATTATACAGATTTACACGGATTTCCTTCTGGCGTAATTTTTTTTGCGATTGTAGAAACAAATCTGTGTTCCCATCTAGGTTAGGAGGTATTCACGATCACAGAAAAAATCCGTCCTTATCCGTTCGATCCGTTTAATCTGTGTTCCCATCAACGTCAGCGGGGTATCCCATCAAATAAAAAACGGCCTTGCCATTCCTTCATCGAGGCCAAAGATAGGCATCCATAAGGGAACGGCAAAGCCGAAAGTTTGTGAGTGTTCTTAGTGTAGTGTGAGCTGCCGAAGCGGAATGTATGGTGTTTATTATCCTGCTACTTTAGCTTTTGTTTCCTTTACCTTTTTAATTTTTGGTACGGGCTTTACTTTTCTCTTGCGCGCATTTTTACGTGGCGGATCGATGTAAGCAGAAGCGCCTGGTTGCTGAAGAATGTTGTAAAGAATTTCCTTCGCGCGAAATAACTGTGCTTTAACTGTACCTAATGGAATATCTAATTCCTTAGCAATTTCCTCGTAGCTAAGCTCTTCGAAAAAACGAAGTTCAATCATCAAGCGGTACTTTAGATTTAACTGCTTTAAGACAGTTCGCATCAGTGTGAGACGTTGCTCACGAATAAAACGTTCTTCCGGATCCAGTGCAGTCGAGCGGATGTTGGTCGAATAGTCATGTTCGCTATTTGGCTCAATCGGATCATCGATAGAAAGCATTTTCAAACGCTTTTTACGGATGTGGTCTATGCAATTGTTGATGGCGATCTTGAACAACCAGGTTGAGAAAGCATAACGAGGCGCATAAGAATGCAACTTGTTGAAAGCTTTACCGAAAGCCTCGAGTGTGAGGTCGTCAGCATCTTCGCGGTTGTTGACCATTTTCAGCATCATGTGAAAAATAGAATTGCGATAGCGTTCCATGAGGACGGCATATGACTTTTGCCGGCCGCCAATAGCAGTCAAGACTAATTCATAGTCTTCCTGTGCACGTGGGGAAAGGTTCGAAGTGTCCGGCTTTTCCGGTTCCTCTTCTTTTGCTTCGACTGGCGGTGCCGTCTCAGCTACTGGAGTCGTCTCAGTTTTTTCAACTGGAGGAGCTGCAGTAATAGCTGGTTTCTCAGCTACTTGGGTGGTGGTGGTTTGTACTACTTCCATTGTTTATGTTTTCGGAACAATAATTTGTGCGCGAAAGACAGATAGTAAAGCAGGAAGATTACATCAAGGAAAGGTATGTACGGCAGCAGAGACTGTTCGTCCAATCTTTTTAGGATGCGATTCATCATGATCATCACTATCGTCAGCCTCAACACATATAATAAAATAACAAATATCATGCTAGTTTTACATGCAACGATTAAGACGAAGCCTCCAGTGTAGTGTAGTAGATGACCAAGAGAAAGGAATCCTAAAAGGATTTTATGTTTCAATTTATAGTGTCTCCCAGTGGTCAAGTGTCTTGTTTTCTGGCGATAGTATTTCCGCCAGGTTTTTTCGGGGTTTGAATAGACAAAAGTTCTTTTGTCAAGACAAATGGTTGTGTTCTTTTTGTTGGCAACTGCGTTGATGAAAAGATCATCGTCGCCAGACATTAAATGTTGGTGTGATTCAAAACCACCTGCTTTGTAGTACAATGCTTTTTTATAAGCAAGGTTTCTACCCACTCCCATGTAAGGATGTCCGGCAAGCGCAAAAGACAAATATTGCACGGCAGTGTAAACCGCTTCATATCTGATAAACATATTGAGAAATCCTTTTGATTTTAAATAAGGGCCATAGCCCAAAACAATTTCAAAAGGTCCTCGTATACGCAATTGCATTTCGGACAACCACTCGGTAGTGGCAGGTTGACAATCAGCATCCGTCATTAAAAGAACTTTATGTTTCGCGAGTTCAATTCCTTTTGCAAGGGCGAACTTCTTTCCGCGTTCATGCGGCTTTTTCGAAGCATAATGTGACTGCAAGTTACTATATTCTATATGAAATTTCAATAATATGTTATGGCTCTGGTCGGTTGACCCGTCGTTTATGACTATTGTCTCAAAGGAACGGTAGATTTGATTTAGAATACGGGGCAAGTTTTTTTGCAAATTCTCGGCTTCGTTGCGGGCACAGATGATAATTGAGACTGGATCGGGCTGTTTTTTCGAAATTTCTGTGCTGATTTTTTCTTTGAAAAAAGCAAGTTTGGAGAATAGGAAACCCCAGAAGAATAGCTGCGAAAGGGTAGCCAGGAAGTAGATGATGTATAGGAATTCGCAGATCACAATTTGATGTTTTTTTTTGTTAAAAAGACCGCTTCGCTGTCTGACCACTGTGCTGTCGGATCATCCTGATAAAATCGGGATCTGACAGTAGCGCCAGCGGCACAACGGTCTGACTTCCGACAGCGGAGCGGTCTCTCAGGCTAAGCGACCCAACTCCTCAGCAAGCACTTCCTGCCGATCCAAAATCTGATCAGTTTCGCTCTCATGCTCCTTTCGTTTTTTATTCCAATGCATTACTTCTTTAAATCGGATATATTTTTTGCGATAAGCCCAAGCCAACAAGCCAAATATAGGCAGGCTGATCACGTAGGCTAAAGTTATCCATTTATTGGAAAAGAAATACTGCACCAGGCAGATTTGTATCCCATAGAATATCGGATATATAAGTAATGCACTCATTAATTTGATGGTAGAGGCGTAACCAGCGTATATGTTGATTATTTTTACTAAAAAGGCGGGAATGAAGTTGGGTATAAAGTTATTGATCCATCCATACAGAAAAAAAGGGAGACCGATAATGAGAGTGAGTAGGTCAGTGAAGGAATTTGCTTTCGCAAAAACAGCTCTCGGTGTTACGGCCAGTTTATCGAGTTGCTCAAAGTGTTCGGTGGTTTTTGTTTTTAGTTGTTGATAGTGAATAGATTCGGTTGTTTTTAGTTGCCGGAACTGCCGGGCTAGCTTTTGGGTTCTTAAAAAGTTTTCCTCCAGTTGTAGCGGAGCCTTTGCATGCACGATTTTTTCCATGCGTACAATTAGGAGCTCTTCCTCTTCATCATCTGTTTCAATGAGTAAGGTACGCAGGCGATCTTCCAGATCTTTGGTCAATTGCCTAACCGTTTTTATAGGGTCGTTAGCGTAAGCTGTTTTGTAGTCAGCTACCTTTAGATGTTCACCTGCATTGATGATAATGCCCGTTCGAAAGTCGGTGGGGTGGGAGTAGCTTAGCCCAACCGGAACGATGGTCAAGCCTAAATTAAAATTATTATTGCTTTCAGCGCTTAGGGCGATCCTCGCTGTTCCGGTTTTGAGCGGATGGCCAAGTCGTCGGACCATTTGGCTATAGCCTTGTGCTGCGATGTAAAGACAACCGCCCTGACCGAGGTGTTGATCACAACGTTCGAAAGCTTTATCATTTTGTATTCTTCGACCGGCCACGTCCTTTGGTCGTTCCACAGGGATGCAATAAAAGGTATTGAAAAACCAACCACCAATTGCACTTTTAAACAAACCAGCATTAGCCAGGAAGAAAACCTGTTTGCGAATATTTTTAGCAACATGTAGTGGGTCGGTGAGTGTACTCGGATGATTAGAGATGGCGATACATGGATTTTTAAAATCCAGTTGCTCCTGATTGATGACGACAGATTTGCTGTAGAAAATCCTGAACATCGTTTTGACGAGTGTCTTTGCGAATTCGTAAAAGCCGAGTAGAAAGTATTTCAAACGTTTTAGAATTAGTGGGAAAAATGTTTAATTAGAATGTTATGCAACTATTTAGTGACTGAGGTAATGAGGTTAAGGTGGATGTTAGATGTTGGATGTTTTTTTGCGAGCGCCGAAGCGCCGCAAAGGATGTTGGTTCTCGTCTATCGGTGAACTCCGTTTGTATCATGCGGAGGGCACCGGTAAAAGAGAACCAACATCCGTCACGCCAGCTTTGCTGGCCGGGACTAACATCCAACATCCATCCCGACTCACAAAATGAGTTAACTCTTAAACCCAAGTAAAAAGTCCTTCACGTCAGCACTGAAGCGCTCCCCGTCGTCAAAATGGAAAGCAACTTTTAGCGGCAGCACTAAGATTGGCAACTTGTTCTCAATGATAAATTCCCGATGCAATTCCAGACGCATGGCATCCTTTTCGGTGGTCAAGATAATTTTTTTTGGGGACTCCATATTATTGAAGCGAGTCATCAGGTTGGAAACATCGTAATTGGTGAAGTAATGATGGTCTTCGTACTCGAGGATATTGACTTCATTTACAACAGTAATGAGATGATCCACCAGGTAATCCGTTCGGGCAATAGCGCAAATCAACAAAACATCCAGATCCTGGGTCAACTTAATACGATGTTGCATATTAAAGATGTAGTAGGGATTCAAATATTGGTAGAAAGAGAAAAACACTTTTTGGTGTGGAAGCGGGTTGAGTTCGGCAATCATTTTTTTCTTTTCGGAAACGGATAATTCATCCGGACATTTGGATACGACAATCATATCGGCTCTTCTGGAAGCAGCCCGCCACTCCCTCAAACGACCCGAGGGTAAAAGGTAGTCGCGGGTATAAGGTAAACTATAGTCCGTCAATAAAACATTGAGCCCCGGAAGGATCGAGCGATGTTGATAAGCGTCGTCCAATAAGACGGTTTGCATATCAGGGTATTCCATGATCATCCGCGGTATGGCAAAGGTCCGGCTTTCGGAAACGTAAACTTTGATACCAGGAAACTTACGAAGGTATTGCAGTGGCTCGTCGCCAACCTCCTCCACTGAATGTGTTTGAGTTACTTTGAGATAGCCTTTTGTTTTTCGGTTGTAGCCACGGCTGAGGGTGGCCAGGTTGATATATGGGCCAAGGAGGCGAATGAGGTATTCAATGTGCGGTGTTTTACCAGCGCCACCGATGGAAAGGTTGCCTACATTTATAATAGGCAGGTCGAAACTGACCTCTTTAAGCAGGTTGTTTCGATAAAAAAAATTGCGCAGGCTAATACCTATCCCGTAGAGCAGGGAAATAGGCGCTAATAATATTCTGGCAATTATATTTTGAATCATTTTTCGATTTATTTATTTTGCTACGGAGGCACAGAGGGCATAGAGGTTCACGAAGGTTTTCCCTGTGTTACTCGGTGTACTCTGTGCCTCTGTGGCAAAATACCTTATGTGGCTCAAAAGTAACATCTATCGGTGAAATAAGTTCTGCATTTTTTATTCTTTTGTATCTTTCCCTTTTGAGACCGTTTACATTTAAAATCAGAACAATGAAAGCCATGATACTGGCCGCTGGGTTAGGAACCCGTTTAAGGCCACTGACCAATTACAAACCAAAAGCTCTGGTAGAAGTGGGTAATATGCCCCTTCTGGAGATAGCTATACGTCGTTTGAAGTACTTTGGGTTTCAGGATATCATTATAAATGTGCATCATTTTGCGGAGCAGATTATCCGTTTTTTGGAGAAGAAGGATTTTTTTGACATAAATATTCAGCTATCGGACGAACGGGACCGCTTGTTAAATACAGGGGGAGGTTTGAAGCATGCGGCCCATTTTTTTGATGACGGTCAGCCTTTTGTTCTGTGCAACACCGATATTTTATCGAATATTGATATAAAAGCACTTTATGATCAGCATGTTGCCTCAGGTGCAATTGCTACGTTGGCGACCCGAAGCCGGGAGACTTCCCGCTATTTAATTTTTAATGACCATCAGCAGTTACATGGCTGGGTGAATGTGAAAACGGGTAAGATGATTGCTTGTCGCAAAGCCAATAAAAAGCTGCAATTGATGGCTTTTAGTGGTATACATGTGATTGATCCGGCCTTATTTGAGTACATGCCGGAGCAGGCTGTTTTTTCAATTATTGATGTATATCTGGAGGTGGCCCAGCAGCAGGATATCGTATCTTATCCACATGATGGGGATTTTTGGCTGGATGTAGGGAAAAAAGATGCTCTGGCCCGGGCTGAGGAGCTAGCGCGAGAGCTGCCGATTCTTTAATACTTATATCTGTTCTTCGTTTATTTCAAGATTCTGCCTTACATTTGATAGTCTTAGAGGCAGATATTGTGAAATATCCTTACATGCTTTTTAAGGAATAGCGTTTTTTAAGTACAGAGCTTATTGAAAAATCATACTAACACAAGAGACGGAAAGCCCTGTAATGTACAGAATTAAATTTACTATTAGCTTGAGTGCCTTTTGCATTTTTACTTCGTCTTTCTCTTACGTCAATAGCTAAGGCTATTAACTTGAAAAAAGGCTGGTTAAAATCCAAAATCCATGTCCATCTAATAAAGTCTAATGTAAACCCAATTTCCGTACATTGCTTAACTTTCCAGAGAAAACTTCTAATATATCATGGTTGGGAAAAAAAACAGTAGACTTCCGATAGGTACTTTCATAAATATGACTACCGTTTTTATAGGTAGCATCATTGGTTTGATGCTGCGGGAGGTCTTCCCAGAAAGTTTACAAGCGATTACATTTCAGGCGGTGGGTTTGGGGATCTTGATTATTGGAATCCAGATGGCTTTGAAGTTGAAGGATGAGATGTTGCTTATCTTTATCTTTAGTTTGATCATTGGAGGTATAATAGGTGAGTCGATGGATATCAAAGATTTTCTGGAGGGCTGTGCGGATTGGTCGAAAGAAAATGTGCGGATTGGTCAGCAGCGTTTTACGGATGGTTTGATTGCTGCGTTTATTCTTTTCTGTGCTAGTCCGATGACTATTGTTGGTGCGATTGAGGAGGGTTTTAATGGGAAGCGAGAATTGTTGCTGGTGAAAGCTGCCTTGGATGGAATTATTGCGATTGCTTTTGCTTCTACTTATGGTGGAATGGGGATTACGGTTGCTATTATTCCAATGTTGATTATCCAGGGTGGTCTTACTCTGTTGGCTGGTAATGCAAAGGCGCTTTTTACAAAGAGTATGGTGGCTCAGATTTCTGCGGTTGGTGGTGCTTTGCTGATTGCTTCTGCTATTAAGATTTTAGGTTTGGGTGAGTTTAAGGTGGCTAATTTGCTTCCTTCGCTGGTGGTGGTGGTTTTGTTGACTTATGGTTTGAGTAAGACTAAATTGAAAATTTAGTCTTTGAGGAGTCAGGAGTCAGTTTTTTCCACGATTAACGGACACTGGTACTCGACTTCTCAAATATCTAGGTTCCGTCTTCGTTGGGATACCATGTTTTCCCTCTACCGTAATGTTGAAACACATAGATTTATTAGGGAGATAGCCTTCGACCGCAGGAGAGCGCATAGCCGTTTGCAGCAAGCAGCAAACCAAAGTTCGCAATAGGTATTTTGCG
>Ga0114957_1004525_pt1 | contig 11921 bp, 7 predicted proteins | sample BantaG_FD_87175 | JGI IMG/M metagenome (GOLD analysis project Ga0114957, IMG submission 87175) | Marine algal microbial communities from Bantry Bay, Ireland - BantryBay_4 metaG | ecosystem: Host-associated > Algae > Red algae > Unclassified | place: Bantry Bay, Ireland | collected 2014-11-21 | reverse complement strand
CTTTTCAGCCTACTCTTCCTCATTTTTTGGCTCCAGCCAGGGAGGATGAAGTCAAAAAACGAGTCGATTAGACTAAAAATTCTTGACCGATTAATGTAAAAATAATTATGTCCCAGCACTTAGAAGAAGACCGAAGACCGAAGTTTCCCTATGATGCAGGTGCACGACCGTGGATTCACGTTCGAGTGAACTTCCGTCTTCCGTCTTCCGTCTTCAAAAGACCTTAGTCTAATGATAATTAAAAATATAAAAATGAAAAAATTAATTCCAATATTCATAACCCTACTCATCTGCAGCGCTTGTAATGAGGACTTTTTTGAAACGACCTTAAAGGTAGATCCACCACCACATGAGGATCAAATGGTATTGCATACTTTTGCAAAAAGTGAGGACAGTCTGCTGTTTGTTAGTTTGACCCAGAGTACAGGAATCCTTGAAAATAATAACAACTATTTTGACGCTTTGTACATCAATGATGCTACGATAGAAATATTTGAAGATGGTGCGCTCAAATATGCATTGGAACCAAGTGGTGATGATTATTTTAACTATTCGGTAGCATTGGATGCGGATTTTGCTACCGCAGGTAAAACATATGAAATCAAAGCTACACACAATACACTTCCGACGATCACTGCAAGTCAAACCATGCCTTCTAATCCAATGGTCGTCTCTGCAGTGTTTGATGAAGGAGGCGGATTGGGAATTGATGATGCTGAACCTACCAACGCGATAGACATCACCATAAATGATCCGGCAGGTGAGAATTTTTACGAGCTGATCTTTGTAAAAGATGGAACGGCATCTGGTGGTAATATAAGGAGTTACTATATGGAAACACTAGATGTAAATGCATCGGAAGGTTTGGATAGAACTATACTTGTTGATGGCAGCTCTTTCGATGGTGATGAATATACGCTGCAAGTTGAAACCGGTCGTGACTGGGAAAACACCTTATTCATTTTCGTAAGATCTATTAGCAGAGATTGGTACCTCTATTCTAAATCCATGAATGCTTTTCGGAATGGTCCGGACTTTGAACTTTTTGTTGAGCCAATTACCATTCATACCAATATTGATAATGGGCTTGGTGTGTTTGCTTTGGGAGCGGAGGTTCGGGTGCCGGTGGAGGAGGAGTGATTTTGAATCGCAATGGCTATGGCAATCGCCATTTGCTCGTCTAACGCGAAGCGCTGCGATTTAGTGAAGACCCTTTGTCCTTGACTTCGACTTGAGTTTTAAAATCAATCGCTTCGAAGGAGTCACACCTGACAGGTTATACACTCCTTCGACTTCGACTTCTCGACAGGCTCAATGATCCCTTATTTCGCGGAAGCAAGATCTCACCAGATCATGGAGACCCCGGCCGGCACGTCCGTCTGGATCGGTGAGATTTGAGGGACCGGGAAGCGCCGTCGCGAAGCAAGGGGACTCCTGAGCCTGAGTGGAGTTCACTACAGGCTCGGAAGTCCCTACTGGCTTTCCGGTCCTTTTGTTTCGTTAGAGGACGCTTCCAACTTCCCACCTTCAAGCTGCTCTCAACTCCCAACTTTTTCCTACCTTTACCAATTCGCAAAACATACATAATGAAACTGATTGACGGAAAGCTCCTGGCTAAAACCATAAAAGAAGAAATCGCAGTAGAAGTAACTGCCATCACCTCAAAAGGAAAACGACCACCGCACCTCGCAGCGGTATTGGTAGGAGAAGATCCCGCCAGTCAATCCTATGTAAGAAACAAGGTTCGCTCCTGCGAACAAGTGGGATTCGAATCCAGTATGATCAGAAAAGATGCCGAGACGACGGAAGCGGAATTGCTGGAAATCATTGACCGCCTCAACGCTGATGATGCCATCGACGGTTTCATCGTTCAACTACCGCTTCCGAAGCACATTAATGAAGAACGGATTACACTGGCCATCGATCCTAAAAAAGATGTAGATGGTTTTCATCCCGTCAATTTTGGACGCATGGCGCAGGGACTTTCCTGCTACCTGCCTGCTACTCCTTTTGGTATTTTACAAATGCTGGATCGCTACAAGATCGAGGTAGAAGGAAAGGAATGTGTGGTCATCGGACGAAGCAACATTGTTGGAAGCCCCATCAGTATTCTTTTGTCAAGAAAAGCATCTCCGGGTAATGCCACCATTACCTTATGCCATAGCCGCACCAAAGATATTGCCTTTCACACCCGACGCGCTGATATTTTGATCGTAGCCTTAGGGCGCCCCGAATTTATAACGGGCGATATGGTGAAAGAAGGTGTCGTTGTAATTGATGTTGGAATTAATCGGGTGGATGACGAAACAGCAAAAAGAGGTTACCGATTACGCGGAGACGTGAATTTTGAAGAAGTTGCTGCCAAAGCGAGTTATATTACGCCTGTACCCGGTGGCGTTGGTCCAATGACGGTTACTTCCCTTTTGATGAATACGTTGAAGGCGTATCGTAAGGAGGTTTTTGGATAAAAAGGGCCATCGCCATTTTAATCGCAATGTTTACATGATCGCGGGCAAACATTTCGATGGCGATTGAAATTGATTTGTGGTCTTCTTTGTACCCCTTCCTATAGATGATTAGATAAGCGTCTGTGATTTTGAAATAAACCAGAGTTCACCATTAGAAGAGCACCAACATTCGTCATGCCAGCTTTGCTGCTGCCCGGGACTAACAGCTAACATCCATCCATATTGCATGCTTAAAGTCATTTAATTATGGCATTCATAAAAAGCCAGCTGAACAATTACGCAAAACAACTGCTAGCACTAAATTAAAGATAAATCTCATCTTATGAATTGTAATCAGGGAACCCAAAACATGATCGTTCAAATAAGTGACCTGCTTTGTCAGCTTGATAATGTAGCTTACGCAAAACCTATCCCGCTTTTTAAAGGCGGAACCCTGGGACAGCACTTCCGGCACATCCTCGATTTTTATAATTGTCTGATTGAAGGTGCGCTGTTAGGTCAACTTGATTACGCTAAGCGTGCCAGAAACCCGTTGATGGAAACACAGATAGAAGTGGCCAAAGATTCCTTTATAGTCTTACTGAATAAAGCTGAAAAATTAGATGAAGCTAAAAGACTGAAAGTACTAACTGATTTTTCTGCAAAGGAAACGGAGGAGCGCATCATCGTCTATTCCTCTGTTGGTCGGGAACTCATGTATGCTTACGATCATGCGATCCATCATCTGGCTATTATTCGAATGGGGATTCAGACTGCTTTTCCTGAGGTGAAGGTTTGTGAGTCGCTGGGGGTGGCTCCTTCTACGGTTAAGCATAAGGAAGGATAAATGGCAATGGCAATCGCAATGGCAATATTCAACAAATCACGGAGTCTCGCAGCAGACGAACAAATTGCCATTGAAATTGCCGTTGCAATTTTTAATTTTTTTGTAACTATTCAGCTGGCGTTTAATGAACGGCCGAATTGAATGACTTTAAACATCCAACATCCATCCCGAAAGCACCAATTAAGCCACTGAACAGTTACTAAAAAATTAACATGGATTACCTAAAATATACCATTCAACTCCAACCAGAACAATCAGATATCGTTCTGGCTTTTTTATCTCAACTACCCTTTGAAGCATTTCAGGAAAATGAAGGAGAACTAATTGCCTGGTTAGCCGCTGCTGAATTTAGTGACAACTTCAAACTGCAATTTGCCGACCTGAAGGAGCGCTTCAACCTCAAGGAGGCAAAAGAAGTCATTAAACCCCAAAATTGGAATGCCATCTGGGAGTCTAGCCATAAATCGATTAGTGTGGGTAAATTTTGCCAGGTCAGGGCTGATTTTCATGAAAAAGAGCCTGATATGCAGTACGATATCATCATCAATCCAAAAATGGCCTTTGGGACAGGTCATCACGAAACCACTTACATGATGATGGATCAGATGAAATCTCTAAAATTTGACAAAAAGGCTGTGCTGGATTTAGGTTGTGGAACAGGTGTATTGGCTATTTTAGCCGCTAAAATGGGCAGTAAGGACATTCTGGCCATAGATTTCGACCCAGCAGCCTATGAAAATACACTGGAAAATCTGAAAGTTAACCACCTGGAAGGCATAAAAACCCAATGTGGAACCCTGGCAGATACCGAAGATTATACCTATGATGTCATACTGGCGAATATCAATCGAAGTGTAATTTTAGCCAGCTTATCAACGTTGTATGATAAGTTGAAACAGGATGGAACCCTGCTCGTATCAGGTATATTGAACTCTGATGAGGAGCTGCTTTTGCAAAATGCAACCGCAGGTAACTTTAAGCAAATGGGTATTCAGCGAAAAAATGGCTGGATTTGTGTGTCTTTTATGAAAGCTTAGGCATGTGGATTTATTGTCATTTGACTGATTTCTGGGTGCTTTTGGGGATGGATGGGACACGGATCTGACAGATTGAACGGATTTACACGGATTTTTTTTCGTAGGACGTGAAAGCCCTCTTACGAGAAATAAGCCTGAATATATGGAGCGAATTAGAAAAGAAAAAATCCGTCCTTATCGTCCGCCGCCATAGGGCTGTGGCCGACGGAGGCCGTTAAATCTGTGTCCCATCAACGCTAGCAGGCAACAACGAGCAACCAACCCAAACAACCCTTTAAACTCACGTTAAACTCAATTCAAATTAATGATATCACGAATTCTATTATTACTCTTTCTTTGTGGCTCCGGTTTTTCACTGTCGGCACAAAAACTCGATTCTTTATCCAGCAACAGCGATATTTTTATCAAAGAATTAGAAACGTATATGACTTCCAGTAAGCGAAAGCAGATGGAGGATGCTTTTAAAGAATTTGAAAAGTACTTCAAAAGTGGCTTGTTTACCGATGAGGAGTTTGCACAAATTGTGAAAACGACCAACCTGATGCTCGGTCAGAAGATGAAACCTGCTCCATATTTCCTGGGCTACACAGAGGCACTTACTAAGGTGAAAGGTGTGGAAAACGGAGCGGTTCGTTTCATAGAATGGCACAGCGTACTCGACCAGATGCTGACCAGCATGGAAAACAGAAAGGTGAAACCTTATGATACTTTTCTAAAATTCTCTGGCAATTTCTTTGGCAACAAATCTTTGAAAGGTTCCGATGCAGGGGTGAACTGGTCGGCATTGGCGCATGACTACCAACTACTTTATGAAAATGGAGCACCTGTCATCAAATACGATGAAATGAATCTCATCGCTTCCCGTAAAGGAGATACCATTACGATTAATAAAACTGCCGGAATTTTTTATCCCATTGATTTGTTATGGAAAGGAGTAGGAGGAAAGGTAGATTGGGATCGTTACAATTTAAAAGATGTTTACGTAGAATTGGATACGTACCAAATTAACGTGAAGAAAAGTCTGTACGAGGTAAAAAATGTGACCATGCACTATCCTGACTTTTTTGGAGACAAAGGAGTTCGGGGTCATTTTAAAGATAAAATTTCGTCGCAGAATAAAGCCACCGTTGGCTCTTACCCGCGATTTGAATCGTATGACGATGTATTGAAAGTTGACAATCTGGGAGAAGGAGTTGAATATGAAGGCGGATTTAGATTGCACGGAACCACCGTATATGGTTTTGGTAAAGGAGATAATAAAGCGGAGATTGTGATTAGAGATGCTAGTAAGACTAAACTTTTTAGGGCGGAAGCACCTTTATTTGTTTTGCGTGCGGGGGAGCAACTTTCCGCCGAACGTGCTTTCTCTGTTGTATACCTCGATGAGGATTCTATTTTCCATCCTTCCGTGAATATGAAGTACGATGTTCTACAAAAGGAAATGCGATTGTATCGCGGAAAACGTGGGTCGGATCGGAACCCATTCTTTAGTTCCTACCACCAGATTAATATGGACGTAGATAACATCGACTGGAAAATGGATAGAGATTCTCTGGTCTTTGGAAAACGCTCTGTTAGTTTTGCCAACTCAAAGGAAATGAGTCTGGAGTCATTGAAGTATTTTAAACAGGATGACTTCCGTCGAATTCAGAATATCTCCTCTACCAATCCGATTTCTATTATCAAACTTTTTGCGGAAGAAGAGGGCACCAACTTTATATCTGCCAACAGACTGGCAGCCCGACTAAACCCAAAATATGATGTGACGAGTATTCAGAGTTTACTCTATGATTTGGTGGCCAAAGGATTTATTAATTACAATAGTGACAAAGAAATAGTAGAAGTAAAAGACAAGGTTTACCATTATGTCAATGCTTACGCAAAACAAGTGGATCACGACCTGTTGAAAATATTGTCCAAAACAGATAGCACCAATGCCGTCATGCGGGTTTCTGAACGTTCTATTGAAACCAATGCCGTGCGCTTTGTAGAATTCAGTGAAATTCAAAAAGTAGCGGTCAAGCCCTTCAAAGAAAAAATAGTTGTAAAAAAGAACAGAGATATTGATTTTGATGGGACGGCCTTCGCAGGTTACAGTATTTTTGAAGGAAAAGATTTCTCTTTTGTTTATGACAAAAATCATATTGAAATGGACTCAGTTCGTTTCTTTGACCTATTTATTTTGACGGAAGAAGGAATGGTTGATAAAGAAGGAAACCCACGGGAACCAGAACCACTTTCCATTGGTTCCAGAATTGAACATTCAACGGGTGTGCTGCTAATTGACGCACCTTCCAACAAGTCGAGTAAAGAAGATATCCCAATATTTCCATCCTATCAAAGTAAAGGGCCATCCTATGTTTTTTACGATTATGAGCAAACGTTGAATGGGGTTTATACCAGAGATTCCTTCTTCTTTGAGTTGAACAAATTTTCATTCAACAGTTTGGATGATTACGGAAAAGATGACATCCACTTCAAGGGAATGATGCATTCTTTTGATATTTTTCCTCCTTTTAAGGAAACACTTTTGTTGCGGGAAGAAGATGAGTCACTCGGATTTGTACACACCACACCGGCTTCGGGTTTTCCTTGTTATCTTGGCAAAGGAACGTACACTGGTGATATCGATTTATCCAATGCGGGGTTTTTCGCAAAAGGAAATATCAATTACCTGAGTGCATCAATCAACTCGGAAGACATCACCCTGAAGCCAAAGCAATTGACGGCCTCAGCCGATTTGTTCGCCCTGGAAGAGGACCGAACCTCTGAGTTAAAGGTGCCACATACGCGTGGTTATGATGTTTCGATTGACTGGCGGCCGTATCAGGATTCGATGTATGTCCGTTCAAAAGAGCGTCCCTTTGAGTTGTTTAACAAAGGGGTGCACACCTTGAAAGGCTTGTTGATTCTTACACCCGGTGGTTTGAAAGGTCGTGGTTTGTTTGATTGGGATAAAGCAAGTCTGAGTTCTCAATTGATGACATTCGGTCCTTTTTCCGTGACCTCAGATACCGCCGATTTGAAAATCAAAGCCATCGGATCAGATGATTTGGCTTTTGATACACGAGGCATTAATGCCAATCTCGATTTTGATAAAAATATTGGTTTTGTCAAATCCAATGTAGAGAATAATATAACCACGATGCCCTTCAATCAATACCAAACCAGTCTGGTAGATTTTATTTGGGACATGACAGAAGAAACAGTGACCTTTAAAAATGAAAGTGGAACCTCCGGTGTGTTTACCTCCATACATCCCGATCAGGATTCCCTCAACTTTACAGGAAAAACGGCTTTTTATGATTTGAAATCGAACGAGCTGCTCATTGGTGATGTACCCTATGTACAAACCAGTGATGCCTATGTTTATCTGGAAGATGGAAAAGTAGAAATCAATCCGGGAGGTAAAATGACTACCCTCAATAATGCAAAAATCGTAGCCGATACGATTACAAAATACCACGTCATCAATCGGGCCACGGTTGATGTTTTGGGTAAAAAAGAATATCGGGCTTCTGGTTTTTACGAATACAATATTGGTGATAAAACGCAGGAAATTGAGTTTGCCAACATCATAGGTACCAGAGTAGGGAAGGGGAAGCGAGATGAAAAGAAATCAGTGACCCGTGCCAACGGAGAAGTAAAAGAAACGGATAATTTTTATATCGATCACAAAACAGCTTATCAGGGAAAAATCAGTTTAAGTGCCGATTCCAAAAACCTGGATTTTGATGGTTTTGCAAAATTGGATTCAGAACGTCTGCCCGGAGCAGAGTGGTTTTCTGTAAAGTTTGAAGGAGATAAAAATGACCTGGCCATCGAATACAATGTGCCTAAAAACTCTAAGGGCGATCCACTGCGCACCGGTATTTTCCTAAGTAAAGAAAATGGAAAAGCGTACCCAAGAGTGATGATGCCTTTGCTTTACAGAAAAGACCGCGTACTGATGGAAGCCAAAGGAGAGGGCAGCGGACTTTTTAAATACCACAAAGCAAAAGATCAGTTTACATTTGGTGACTCCCTAAAGATTGCCTCTGATGTGCCGCATGGAAATAAAATGTATTTTGATAATGACGATGGCGAATTTAAAACAGAAGGTCAACTAAATATCGGATCAGGCCTTAATTATGTCTCTGTAACCGCAGCAGGAGAAGCCTCCGGCGTATTTGAAGAAGGTAACCACGACTTGAAATACAGGATGATGGCCGGTATTAAATTGATCTTCCCAGATAAGGTGATGAAGATTATGGAAAACGATCTGAAGTCATCCTCCTTTGATGCCCGACCTATTGACTATGTAAAAAGCACCGATTTTTTCGAGCACGCTTTAGCAGAGTTCGTTCCCTCCGGAAAAGACTACAAAAATACCAGAAACGCAATGATCAATTCCGGTTTGGACTTACCCAAAAAACACGATGATTACACCTTCCTGTTTTCTGATCTGCCTATGGTTTGGAATGCCGATTATCAGTCATTCGTTACTTCAAAAAATGAAGTAGGTCTTTCAAGTGTAAATGGTGAAGTAATTAACCGTATGCTGAAGTGCTACATCGAATTCAAGATGCCTTCCAATGAAGATGACCGACTTTATATCTATATCAATTCACCGAGTGAGTTTTACTATTTCTTTGGTTTCAAGCAAGGCATCCTTAGTGTGGTGTCGAGTAATACCAAGTTTATGGATGCGCTACTTGGTTTGAAGAAAAAGGAGTTGACCAAGAAGATGGATGATGGAGAGACTTATGAGATACAGATTGTCAATCCTGGTAGTGCGGAGATGTTTGTTACCCGGGCTCGGGCGGCTCGGAATTAGTGTTTCAGTCGAAGTCGAACTCAATATAAAATGAAAGAAGACCAAAAACAAAAAGGAATCAACTTCGGAATCGGCATAGTGGTCGGCATCGTTTTATACAAACTCGTATTTGATGTTTTATGGCCCATGTTCACTTGATGAAAATTATAAATAAAAATCATGGTATCGGTTCCATGGAACTAGAAAAATATGGCTAAGTATCATCCTATTTTGCTTTTCAAAACCTTAATAAATACCAAGCCTACCCACAGACTATACTCAAGACAGGAAAGGTAAGCCTGTCGTCGGACAGGAGACGTTTTTTTAGCTTTACAGAACGCTCTTTCTCAATCCCTTGACCTATATTGTATGAATGAAAGTTTACATCAAGTCCATTGCCTCGTATATTCCGGAGAACAAACTCACAAATGATGACGTGACCAGGAAGGTTAATAACAATGGATACCCATTGCAAGCTGGACTAATAGATGCGTTGATCGGCCCATGCGAGAGACACTATGCCGACAAGAATGAGCAAGCTTCTGACCTTGCTGTAGCTGCTGCTAAAAAGCTGCTAAAAGGGATTGATCCTGAGAAGATTGATTTACTGATATTTGCATCTGCATCTGCTGACCTCATCGAGCCTGCTACTTCCAATATTGTCCAGCATAAATTAGGATTGAGCTGCTCTACCTTTGATATGAAGAATACCTGCAATAGTGTCGCCAACGCTATCGACGTTGCCTGCGCAATGATACGTTCCGGTCTGCACAAGCGGGTATTGATAGCATCTGGAGAGAAGCCCAGTGACAGTATAACATATAAGGGACTTAACAAGGAGAATATTATAAGACACCTGGCCCCCTTTTCTTTTGGAGATGCCGGTGTTGCCTTATTGTTAGAAGCCGATGAGAAGGGGGAGAAAGGTTTCTTTTATCAGAAGAATATAAGCTTTGGGCAATACTGGGATTTATGTCAGGTGCCAGGTGGAGGGTCCATGCACCCAAATGATGGCTCAAAACTTTTTTTCGATGGAGATACTTCCCAACTCAAGGAAAAAATGGAATTACATGGACCACCGTTTCTTCACAATTGCCTGAAAGAAGCCAAGCTAACCACGGACGATATTGACTTCATCTGCTCCCATCAAGTATCCAAGCATACGGCCAGGATAATTAACGGATACACTCAGATTGGTCTGGATAAGATCATGCAGACTTTCTCAAGATTTGGAAATACGGCATCTACCTCTATGCCCATTGCTTATGAGCAGGCGCTGCTTGAGGGGAAGGTCAAGTCCGGCGACACTGTGTTGTTGCTAGGCATGGCAGCTGGCCTCAATATCTCTGTGCAGTTGATGATGGTGTAAAGCTTTTTTTATCTTCCCATGTTGTTATACACTCTTTTAATTTGCGGCTTGCCGCTATGAGCCTTGTATGGTTAAAAATACGTTGGTTGGAAAAAAAACAATATTTCAATTTAAAGGACTTAAAGAAGAGGAAGAGACTTTGTTTGAAGTGAAATTTTTAATACGAATCTTAGACAAATAACCTTTTTGCTTAAGGTTCGACTTTATCGGCATTGTGCTTGGGAGAATTATTCCGTCATAGTCTTTGTAATCTTGAAAAAAGGCTTCAGCAGAAACAAATCGAAATTGATCTCTTATGGTATATTCTATCTTGATAATTCTTTTGCTTTCGGCATCTATCCATATGAGATACTGATCTAAGTCTTTTTGAGGAGCAACTGTATTCCAGGAAGCAATGATGCCCTCTGATTTTACACCATCAATCATTTTAGTACCCAGATAATCAATGGAAGTCGCTTCTTGTATTCGGCATGGAAACTCGATGAAATATTGGTAGGTAGGCATGTAAAATTGCATATCCTTATTCTTTTTTACAATCGGTTCCCCTTTTTCATTCAAGTAGTAAGTCTGCCCGGATTGAATACCCCAAGTTTTATTTTTTTCTTTTCCACTTAGAATTTTCAATTGTCCATCACTGGTTTTTGGAATAAAATTTAAGGAGAGTTCTATTTTTTGTTCTTTAAAAGGGTGAGATCTTTTACCTAAGAATCCATAAAATTCACCCTCAAAAATAACATTGTACGTTTCCATGTTATTCCAATTTTCGATTAGATGCGCCTTCCCCATTTCTTCAATAAGTTGCTTAGCTTTATCTATATCCCTGGCATATTCATATCCCTCAGGACGCAAATCTGTTATTTTACAGCTGAAAGATAATCCAACTATTATGATGAGGCCTAAAAAAGCTATCAACGGCTTTTGCATGGTTTGTTTTTTCCGTTCTATTTAGTGCGATGAAATTCAAAATCGATACTTTACTCAATGTAGGTAAAAATTGAATCAACTTCGTATCTAAAATGAATGGTTCTTTGACAAATCCCGTGGTAGCGCCCAATGATAAAACAAAATCAACGTTTCCTTTGACCACTTTTGCTTTCATTTTAATATTGGCCACGGGATTTGTCAAAGAACGAAATGAATAATAGTCATGTGGTGAAGGATGGGGTAAGCTTAGTTGTCCTGTGCTCTGGGAAACAACGCTTTATACAAAACTCAGGAGCCGAAGCCTTTCTCAGGAGCCGAAGCCTTGGCGTAGGATCTGGCGTAGGAGCAGCGAAGCGCTCGTAAAAAAACATCCAATAACTTCAGTTAAAACAATATAGCTTTTGGACATTAAAAGCATATAAGCAGTGTTTTACTAAGTTCCTATTGTACTATAATGACAAAGTACCATCTGAGATCAGTAAGGCTGAAATCACTGCTTATG
>Ga0114957_1004521_pt1 | contig 11929 bp, 8 predicted proteins | sample BantaG_FD_87175 | JGI IMG/M metagenome (GOLD analysis project Ga0114957, IMG submission 87175) | Marine algal microbial communities from Bantry Bay, Ireland - BantryBay_4 metaG | ecosystem: Host-associated > Algae > Red algae > Unclassified | place: Bantry Bay, Ireland | collected 2014-11-21 | reverse complement strand
TCAATTTGCTCTAAACCTTCTAAGTTTTCAATTTGATTACAATTAACAATACGCAGCCATTCCATAGCATTAAGATTAGAAAGTCCGCTACACGTTTCTAAGGAGTCATTTAGCCATAAGGCAAGTTGTGGTAATTGTATCAAATTTTCTAATCCTTCTAAATTTTTAATATTCGTTCCAGAGATATTGATATATAGGGATATTTCTTCTAATCGATATAGACTATCTAAATTTGAAATATTAGGGCCTTGTAAATGTAAAAAACCTAAAGAAGTACATTGAGGACAGAGTATATTAAAACTGTCTACTTGGTTTTGTGTATTTAAAATTAGATTTGTTTGACTAATGGAATTATAAGAGGAAAATAAAAAAGTAAGTAATAAGCAAAAGGATAAAGATTTCATTCAAATGCTGTATTATGGAAAACTACTCGATATCTATCAAATGCATTTTGTATGCCCCAAAAATACCTAAACCATCCACTATATTAGATTCAATATCTACAGGATTAACATTACTAGTATTTATATTTTGAGATCGATAAGAGGCTTCAACTGATTTTAGATAATTGTATAAATCTTGACTAACTGATAGTACACGTAGTTTTAGTTTTAAATCTGTAGATCCAGTAGAACTACTAGGATTTGAACTATTTACTATGTTTTCGTCGTGTGTTAAAAAAGTCGTGCTGTAATTAGATCCATTAAAATTTCCGTCTGTTAAAAATAATTTTGACTGAACATTACTTTCATCATTTAGGATCTCCGTATTATCATCTACAGATTCTAATGTTGCGTCGGTATAAGTAGGAAGTATATCATTATCTTCCCCATCTTGGTCATTATTATTTTCCTCTGTATACACTAGGTCCCACACATAAAAGTTATCTTCTCCTGCATTATCATTAATCGTAAAATCAATTTTCAGTGCAAGCTCTCCTTCGATTTCTATTAAAGATGTGTCTAAAAACTTAACATCTATTTCTGTCGGGATTTGGTTAATAGCTGATGCCGTATTTAGACCTTCCTTTTCTACAACTATTTTATAATTAACAAATTCTTGAGGTGCATTAGTAGAAAAATATACTCCTTTATTTTCATGTCCTGAAGTATGGACTAATTCTGTTATTTCTCCAGTTGTTAGATTTTCAACTGTTACATATGCATCATCGATTTTCTCAATGTACGAATTTACATCTAATGCGTTTCCAGATTGAGAAATATCTATTTTCCACAATTCGTCAGGATTGAAAATTCCATTTATTACTAAGCGGGGTTCGAAATCACCATCATCTAATTGAATATCTTTTTGACAAGAAGTTACAAGTAGTAAAATGCAAAAAGTAGATATGTAGTAAGATAGTTTCAATAGTGATATATATAAAACTAAATATAAGGCTTTAGGCCTTTAATTCAAAAGAAATAACTACCCTTATTATAGAAGCCAAATTTTATTCTTCTACAGCCTTTTCTTCGATTGAAATCTTATCTAATATTCGCCTCCAGGCTTCTAATCGATCATATTCTGCGATGATCGATAAATCTAAATTATGAACAAGCTTTATTTCTTTACTTTCAGTCAAATGATAAAAGTACTTTAACCTTATACGATTGAATAATCATATACCCCTATTTTCCTTTAAAAAAAATGTAGAAATATGCTTTTATCAAAAATGACTACCAGCTTGCCTTAAATCCTATATGAGGAATCAGCGGAAACAAACTTACTTGACTTGTTCTAAGAAAAGACTCTTGTAAAGGGTCTTCATATAAATAAACGTAATACGGATTCCATCGATTATAGGCATTATAAACTCCTACGCTTAGTCGACAAGCGAGTCGTTTATAAAGAAAAATATAATTTAGATTTAGATCTAAATGATGAAAAGGTTTATGCCGAAAGTTATTTCTGGAAGAAGGAATTTTAATTATCTCGCCCTCTGGAGTGAGTATAATTTCATTAGCTAGTGTAAATGTATTACCCGTCCCATAAATCCATTTAGCAGCAAGATTCCATTGTTCTCCTATATTATAAATAGCAGAGGCATTTATATCATGACGACGATCATATTTAAAAGGAAATGCTTCTCCATTGTCGATACTTGCAAATGTTCTTGTTGTTCTACTAAAGGCATAGGTCAAATTTAATTTACCGTTTGGAAATGCCTTTTCCATATTCAATTCTATTCCTTTAGAATGACCTCTTCCTGCGGTTACTCTTCGTTCCCATTCGTTACTTGTAGTAAAAACAGGTACAAATTCTCCCTCGTTGATTACAGAATACAATAGATCAAAAGGATTATCATAGTCTAGCAGGTTCTCCATTGTTTTATAGTATAAACCTAGCCTTAGTTTTATGTTGTCCTTAGAAAGAAAGCTGTAAGAAAATGAAAATTGTTCTCCAAATTCAGGAGCGATATTCTCTGTACTAGGAACCCATAAGTCGGAAGGAATCCCATTTCCTGGATTAACTAATAGGTGAATATACTGCACCATCTGAGCATAAGAAAAACCCATTTTATGTCCTTTGTAAGGAATCATTGATAGCTCAAAACGTGGCTCAGTATAAGAATAGTTTTTACCTCTCACCTCGTAACCTGACATTCTTACTCCTGTATTAATATCTAACCAATTTGCAGGACTTATGTTTGCCTCAAAAAAGAGATATTGATCACTTACAATAATGCTAGAATCTCCATCGACCACTTCGTTTATATCCTGTTCTCTTATGACCGTATTTTGCCTAATTGTAGGATTGTATAAATGAATCTGTCTTCCCACTCCGACTTTATAAAAAATGTTTTCTGATTGGTAATAGGATAAATCAACAAATCCATTAAAATCTCTAATACTAGAATAACTTAATATATCTATCTCGTTATTATTTACTTCAACATCTTCTACTTTTTCAACAAAGCTATAGCTTCCCCTAGAACTATAATTATAATCCAGCGTACTGAAATGACTTTTTAAAACTAATTTATCACTTAATAAATTTGTATAGTTAAGGGCCACCAGGTTATTACCCCAGCCTACTTGATTACGTTCAGTATTTACAAAAGACTGATTAACATTAGGAACCTCCGTTGTTATAGATCGGTTTAAGCGAACTTGATCTCTTCCAGAGTATGCAATAACGGATAAACTATGCGACGGTGCAAACTGATAAGTCATTTTTGCATTTAAGTCATGATATCCAAAATCAGAATTCTCATATCCAAAGGCTCTTTTTAAAAACGGACTTATATAGTACTGTACAAGTGATAGTCGACCTGAAACATTAAAAAGTAATTTCTTATTCTTACTCAATGGTCCACTTAAATAAAAATTAGCTCCAGTAAGACCGATTGCGCTACTCCCTCTGATACTATCCGTTTTACCCGATTTTAATTTAACATCTATAACAGATGACAGTCTACCTCCGTACCTTGCTGGCAGGTTTTCCGCATAAACAGCTATGTCTTTTATGGCATCTGCAATAAAAATTGATGATAAACCAGCAGTATGATTACTCTCATACATTGGGACACCCTCATACAAGATTAAGTTTTGATCGATACCTCCCCCTCTGATATGATAGCCGGACTCGCCTTCGTTTCCAGATTGTACATAGGGTAAGTTTTTAATTTCTTCTGAGATACTATTATCACCTAAAAAATTAGAAAAGGATCCAAAATTAATGGGTTTTAATATATCACGACCTGGACTACCTGTCACAGTATTACCTATATTATCTTCCGTTATTAAAACTTGAGGAATAAGCGTTCCACTCGATAAATAAAAAGACTGGATTCCTTTTATGACTTTAGTCTCTTGAACTAAGTTATCAAATCCGAAATAGTCAAATTCTAAAACCACAATAGTATCGTTACATGCAATTGTAAAGTAGCCTTCTGAGTCCGAAGTGACATGACGATTGTCGGTTACATTTCTTATCTGTACTCCGAGTAATCCTTCTTTGGAGAACTCATCGTAAATGACTCCTCGTAATCTATATTTTTTATTTCCCTTGCTTAAAAGAATTCTATTTGTAGAAGTAACCTCATACTTTATATTTTGTCCTTTTAAAATATCCCTTAAGTGTTCCTTGATAGACTGGGTCGGCAACTTAATACTTATTACCTTTTGAAGGTTTATATAATTAGAACTGTAGGTAAAATTTACAGAGGAGTTAGCTTCTAGCGCCGTAAGATGATTTAAAACAGTTGTTGTTTTCTCTGTAAGCGTAACACTTTTATCTAGAATAGATTTTTGAGCAATAGCATATGACGTCGTAAACAAGAAAGAACAGAATAGAACCAATCTTACCACATGCGTCATACAATTAAATTACAATATTTAAACGTATAACTCGATAAGAATGCCTTATCAGCAGGATAATTTCTTTATAATCATCTTACCCTGATTATTTTCGTAATCTAACTTAAACAATACTTTAAGCTCTTCTAAAATTTCTTTAAGGGTAAGATTATCAAAAGTTGTAGTTATAGGACAATTTACGTTTACACTTACTGCGGAAAAATCAATAGGAACATCAAAATGTCTAGAAAGGCTTTTAAAAACATTTTCTATACGTTGATCTGAAAAAACCAATTTACCAGATCTCCAGCTTTCTATGTTTTGATCTGTAAATCTATATTTTGTTAATTCTCCTTTTTCTATAATGATTGCATCAGATGCTTTTAAATCTATAAGTCTTCCATTAAAATCATACTGCACAGATCCCTCATGCAAGAAAACTTCTGTCTTGTTAGGCTGCGTGTCTACTGTAAATTTTGTACCTGTTACTTTTATATCTCCATGGTGTGTCTTTACCACAAAAGGTCTTTTCTTATCAGTTGCTACCTGAAAGTATGATCGTCCGTCAATTCTCATTAGTCGCTCGTCTTGAAAATCATTTAGAATAGTAAGCGTACTATTTTTATCCAAGGTTAATTGAGAATGATCTTTAAGTGTTACATCTTTGATCGTTTCTAAGGAACTAAATTGCTCTAGAGATGATCCGGAATCTGAATTCAAGTAATTAAAAGTAAATACACATGCTGCCAATAAAACTAAACTGGCTGCCAGTGGCATCAATCTTCTTATAATAGGTATCCTCGTGACGGGTGCCGTTAATTCTTCCTGTACAATTTGGGCATTAATTTTCATCCATGCCTTTTCCTTTTGAAAATCCTTGTAATTAGACATATTTTCTGTTTTATCCCAGAGTTCTTTCATGGCCTTTAGCGACTCCGCATTTTCCTTAGACTCTTGAGTCCATTGCTCTAGTTGCTCCAGCTCTTGTTTTGTGGCTTCGCTTGATAATAATCTTGCTATAATTTGATCCAAATCCATAAATCTAAATACTCAATTTTTCTCTTAGAATTCTTAATGATCTTCCTATTTGGTTTTCCACTGTTTTAACAGATATTTCTAATTCTTCTGCAATTTCGTTATAAGTTAGACCATTAACCTTGCTTAACGTAAAAACTTTTTGGCATTTTGGCGGTAATTGTCGTATGGAAGCATATATACGTTCCATCATTAAAAACCGATCTGCCTCATCATCCATATCAGTTATTCCTTCCAGTTTCCTTAAATTATCGGACCTATAATTAGTATCTAACTTGTTCTTTCTGATTACCTCTATCGCTCTGTTTTTTACACTTTGGAAGAGAAAAGACTTAATATTTTTGGATAAATCTACTCCTTCCCTTTTGACCCATATCTTCACGAAGACATCTTGCACTGCATCTTCAGCTACAGATGAATCATTTAAATACTTAAACGCAAAGTTGCACAATGGGTTATAGTACTCGTCAAACAGTTCTTTATATTGATTCTTATTGATACTAATCGTATTTAATCAACAGCAAATTAATTAAAATTAATATGCCAATGTAAATGACAACATCAATTTGTCATCGTGAATAACAAAATTCTTTAGCATCTTTGTGGTATGAAAAGTTCGGTTTTTACAGTAATAGGGTTTTTGATGTTTTTTGTAGGAACCATTGCTTTGGTTCTAAGTCTCATCGGTCTCCGATTATCTTTCCTTTCTTTTATAGATGCAAACCCTACCATTGGTTTAGTAGTCAAATTATTTTTAATAATCGGTGGTCTAATGATCGTCTATCTAACAAAAACGATAGCAGATGATCTTGCAGAAACTAGTTAATTAATATTATTAGATAGGCTTATATAGAATCCGTGATTTAGCAATTGGTCACTGGTAAAAGACCACGCATAATCTATACGAAAAATAGAAATACCTCCTATTCCTAAATCTTCAATTCCTATAGATGCTTCCATTGTTTCTTGTGTTGAAATTCTTGCTGCATTGAAACCGACTACGGTCTTTATCCCCCAGTTTCTAAGCAATGGGATATTATCCATTAGACGACCATCAAAATGATACTCGGAAAACAAAACACCAAAATCATTAATCGTACTCAATTCGTAGTTCCTCAAAGTCTTAAAACGATTTAAATAATTACCAGAAGCAATAAAATGAAAAGGATTGCCTTGGATATGATAATGATCTACAATAGTCATATTCTTTTTTCTAAGGAAATTTCCGTATTCGATATTATACGAGAGATACCCCCAGAGTCCAAGACCTAAATAAGAATCTTTCATTGATAGTTTTATAAAATCATATTCCGGACTATCTTCCTCAATCCTAAAACCTGATTTATAAAAGAGATTAAAGTCGGGCCACTTAGATCTTCTAAATACACGTTCGTCTTTAAAGGTCATAAATTTTTGACCTGGTATCCATCGGATATTAATCGAACCAAATAAAGTATTATGTGAATCAAATGGAACAAATTCCTCAGATGCATAAAGCGTACTTCGTCTAAACCAACTATGATCTGTATTTTTATCTAATGATCGCCGCTGCGCATATTGCAAGTTTCCTCTTGCCATTACTCCATTTAACAATTCCTTTCGCACAGCTAATCGTACAAAGTCCTTTTCAAAAATTCGGAGGCGATTATTTTTATATACTAAACTTTCATAGGCATTATAAAATCGATCTACAGGGTTTATTTCATTTAGCTGATTAGTTATGCGACCTCCTTCTAGAGCTATGGTTGCATAATTAATACTATTAAAAAGCTTCTGGACTTTTATGGATGCTCTAATTCTCTTTTCCGAAAAACCATACGACAGATATGGCTCGATAGAGAAAAAAGAAGTAGAATTTTTATTCCATTGTCGATAACGCATATCTGCTGCTAAACGGTAACCCTGTACAGGATTAAATGAAATGGTATTTAGAGGAGACTTTAGTGAGATGTATCGATTCTCGTAGGTTTTTGAATAGGTGTACCCAAAAAGTAGATTAATCCATTTAAACTTATTGTTTACATGATCTATAGAATCTAAATATTCTTTAGAATTCCATAGAACTTCTAGGCTATCTTTTTTCTGATAGTCTTTTTTCTCCTCTAATGTAATCGGTACGGGTCTCTCTCGATTCCAAAAGAGCGAGTCTTTTTCATTGGCATCAGCCTCGATTTTAAATATCTCATTGTTAAAAACATTCTCTGGAGACGTCTCATTTATCAGGTAATTAGAAAAGAAATAGGAGAAGGTACCACCAAATTTAAACGTCATCAATCCCATTTTAAAATCCATTACCTGAGAAAAAAGGACGTAGGTTTCTTTAGTAATACTCGGTACATACAATTGCTTAATCCCTATAGTATCAAATATCATCACCTTGGAAGCTTTTCCTGTAAAGGCTAAATCGGTGCTTTGAATTCTCCAGCTATCATCCATTATATAAATAAGTCCATAGAAACAAGGGTCATTTTTAGACTTAGGGATTACTTTAATTTTACTAATTTGATTTCCCATCTCATCTACAGTAGTTCCGATGAGCCTGTATTTATAGTAGCTCAAGGCGTTATCCGCAATAGGCGACAGTAATTTTCTTCCAAAATTTAAATGTTCGTTATAAAAAGAAAAATTGGCATCCGAAAATTGATTGAAACTGACTCCGTCTATATCTCCCGCTACCTTAGAAGCATACATGACTTCCTTATATTGATCTGGTTTCTGGAAATACAACTTAGACTTAGATTCTGATAGGTATACAATACCGTTACGGGCAGAATCTAAGATGCCTGACATATCTCCTATTTCCATCCCCATCATTTTTTCTGGGGCATCTTCAGTCCTTATTAATCCTTTGATATATAAATCAGCCGAGTAATTATCAAACTGATTTTTATGAAAGGATCGTTTTGAGATGGCCTTTCTTATAATATCATAGGCAGGATCCTCCGCATCTGCCGTCACCACTATCGGTGCGAAAGTTATACTCTCAGGTTCTAAAAAGATATCAAGAATAACGGGCTCTTGCTTAATAGTTACATTTTTAGTAATTGACTTGTATCCTACATATTGAAAAGTAAGACGGTATGTACCAGTGGTCAAATTAAATGAATAAATACCTTCTAGATTAGTCGTAGTTCCTTGCGTAGAATTTTCTATATAAATAGTTGCATAAGGCAATGCATTTCCTTCTGTATCTTTTATAGTTCCTTGGACTTGTGCTATAATCCCATTTGTGATAATAGTTAATGCGAGTATTAGAAAGAACCTTATTTTCATTATAATGGTAGTGAACTATAAAATTACTTAAAAGGATAAAACGCGAATTGATTTATAGACAAGAGTATTAAAAACGTCTATAAATAAAACGGGCCAATACTAGAAGAAGTATTGACCCGTTATCTTATTTTACCAACTATCTATTTTCCTTTAGGTGCTTTATATTTAAATGGTTTTCCTTTAACCGTTGCAATAATACATCCTGCTACTTTATAAGGATCTGCATTAGATGCAGGTCTTCTATCTTCTAACCATCCTTTCCAGTTATTTTCTACCGTTGCAATAGGAATACGGATAGAGGCTCCTCTATCAGAAACACCATAGGAAAATTTATTTATCGCTTGTGTTTCATGTTGTCCCGTTAACCGTTGTTCGTTATATTCACCATATACAGCGATTGCATCTTTTATTCTTTGCTTATCGCCAAATTTCTTACAGATCTTGTCATAATCAGATTTCTTACCCGATTTTCTTAGTAATGAATTTGAGAAATTAGCATGCATTCCTGAACCATTCCAATCTCCTTTTACTGGTTTTGGATCTAAATTTACTCTTACTCCATATTTTTCTGACACTTTCTCTAATAAGTACCTTGCGGCCCATACTTGATCACCTGCCTCTTTAGCTCCCTTTGCAAACACTTGATATTCCCACTGTCCTTTCATCACTTCTGCATTAGTCCCTTCTATGTTAATATCGGCTTCTATACAAGCATCTAAGTGCTCTTCTACGATTTCTCTTCCCACCGCATACTCTGAACCTACAGAACAGTAATAAGGACCCTGCGGCGCTGGATAGTATCCTGCTGCAGGGAATCCTAGTGGAGAATGATGTTCTATATCCCAGAATACATACTCCTGCTCAAATCCAAACCAAAAATCATTATCATCATCATTTATTAAAGCACGTCCATTAGACGAATGCGGAGTTCCGTCTGAATTCAACACCTCACAAATTACTATAATTCCATTTTTACGTGTCGGGTCATTAAAAAGTCGTACAGGTTTTAATAACATATCTGATGAATTCCCGGCCGCTTGTTCAGTAGAAGATCCATCATAAGCCCACATCGGAGTAGTAGCTAAAGTTCCTTTAAATTTAGAACCGTCTAATACTTTCGTTTTTGCTCTCATCTGTTGTGTCTTTTTCCCATCTAGCCACACATAAGATAATTTATACTTAGTCCCTTTCTTAGTTGTAATTTTTGCCATGATTCTTATTAGTTTACACAAATTTTAATTGAAGCAACAAATGTACACTTGAGATAATACACTATTATAAATTTTAATATACATATTTGTGATACCCAACCTTGATAATATTTAACCAATAAGCTATTAATCAATATATTAGAGTCTTTTAATATGCTATGGCTACATCAAATTCAGATCACCTTTTTCAACTCATAAAAAGTCTATCCAAGGCGGAAAAGAGAAATTTTAAGGTCTACACAGGACGTTTGAGCGGAAATGATGGAAAATTGTTTGTGGTATTATTTGATGTTTTGGATAAATCCAATGAGTATAAAGAATCTAATGTCCTTAAAAAATTAAGTGCTATAAAAAAAGATGACGTAAATCTGAAGGGAATAAATAAGCAACGACTCACTAATTTAAAAAGACATTTATATAGTCAGATTTTAAAAAGCTTGAGACTACTCCATAGTCAAAAAGATATCGATGTACATATCCGAGAATTAATAGATAGCTCCAGTATCTTATATGCTAAAGGACTTTACTTACAAGCATTAAAAATTTTAGACAAGGCTAAAACCGTTGCCCAGAAAGCCAATCAAGATTTTCTAATGATGGAGATATATGAGCATGAAAAACAGATAGAATCAAGGCATATTACTCGATCTAGAAAAGTAGAAAATAAAATAGAAAACCTGATAAAGGAATCGAGACGCGTAAACAAGGTAATAAATTCTTCTAGTGAACTACTTAATCTAAATTTAAAAATACATGGACTTTATATAAAAATAGGTTTTGTAAAAAATGCAAAGGATGCATTTTTTGTACGCTCCTATTTCTATTCTAATCTCCCTAATTATAAATTATACAAAATCACTTTTTTTGAAAGAGTTTATCTTCTTCAATCTTTTGTTTGGTATCATTATACTTGTCTAAATTTCCCTAGAGCCTATCATAATGCTTATAAATGGGTAAACCTTTTTCGATCAAAGGAATATATGATAGAAAAGGATCCTGACCTTTATATGAGGGGACTGCATTATCTTTTACTCACTTGTTTTTACATGCGTTATTATGACCAATTTGAGGAATACTTTGAGGTTTTTAAAAAGTTTTATAATGAACGTAAAACCTCATTCAATAAAACTTCCGAATTAGTCTACCTAATCTATGGGTACAATGCTACCTTGAATAAGCATTTCCTAGCTGGTACCTTTACAAAAGCCAAGAAATTACTCCCGGAAATGGAAAAACAATTACTTGGTTTTGATAAAATTATAGATCACCATCGTAAAATCATGTTTTCTTATAAAGTGGCTTGGTTATATTTTGCATTAAGTGATTATGCAAGCTCTTTAGAACAACTTAACAATATTCATAATTTAAAAAAGAATTACCTCCGTAATGATATAGAATGCTACACAAAATTGTTTATTCTTATTTGTAATATAGAGCTTAAGGAGTATCTTCTAGTCAGTAATTTAATATCAGGTACACAACGGTTTTTTAAAAAGAAGGATGAAAGTAATCCTGCCATTTCACTAGTCTTTGACTACTTACGTAAACGACTATTGCTAAGGAATGAACTGCCAGCGAAAGAACTAATAGATTTGTACGATAAATTAATGCTACACAGAGCTGATAAATTTACACAACGTGCCTTCTTTTATTTTAACTTCACAGCATGGATTAAATCCAAATTTGAAAAAGAATCGATTTCTCAGATTAGGAATAATCATTTTAAAAATTACCGGAGATAAAAGTGAAGTATTTAGTTCTATTATTTTCTTGTTTTAGCACACTGCTTATTGCACAAGTAGATCCTGTTCAGCAAAATGAAAATCTAATAGAGAGTTTTATAGAAAACGTAGACTCGGATGGCGAACTAGACTTCAATACCCTCTTTGAAGACCTAGAGGTGTATTTAAAAAAACCATTAGATCTAAATGCGGCTGACGCCATAGCACTCAAAGAATCTAAATTGCTGAATGACATTCAGATAAATGCGTTACTCAGACATAAGGCAGAATTTGGAGACCTTATCAGTGTCCATGAATTACAGTCGATCCCTTCATTTGATTTAAAAACCATCAAAGTCTTAGAACCATTTGTAACTGTGGGCGGTGGATT
>Ga0114957_1004520_pt1 | contig 11931 bp, 7 predicted proteins | sample BantaG_FD_87175 | JGI IMG/M metagenome (GOLD analysis project Ga0114957, IMG submission 87175) | Marine algal microbial communities from Bantry Bay, Ireland - BantryBay_4 metaG | ecosystem: Host-associated > Algae > Red algae > Unclassified | place: Bantry Bay, Ireland | collected 2014-11-21 | reverse complement strand
GAATAGGTTGAAACCAGAGGCAAAAGAAGCGTAAACAAAAATAATTAAAATTATTTAAATTGCAAGTCCAGCAACTCAGCCCCTTTGATTAATAGAAGACTTGTAAGTAATTTCACTCATGGCCAAATACTTTTCATTTTCAACAAATATTATTAGCGCACAAAAAGTAAATCAAAGTAAGTCGGAATAGTCACAAGGTCGCTTGCCAATAGATTCTCACACTTAGAAACAATTTCTGAAATATGCTCGCTGACAGGTAAGTAGGTTTCGATGATATCTCTACCGCACTTTTCATCATCACGATAACTAAGAGTATTGAATTTTTTGAGCTCTTCCACTTTATTGTTTAAACTTGAACTTAAAACACAAAGATTTTCTAGAAACTTTTTATCACTGGAGCAATCTATTTTAAGTGTTTCAAGCTTCACTAGAGTTTCGGCCAATTCTGACTTGTAGCGATTTATCGATGGAGTGATATGCTTTTCAACCATTCTGATCTGTGTTTGAAATTCAATTTCTCTCTTTACATTATATTGCTCTAAATTTACATGACAAATAGTTTCAAGCTCGGTTTTATTATAGGCATTCAAATCAATTAAAAATTGATGGTTTTTTGAGTCTTTAAAAGCAACAAGTGCATCAACAGTTGTTTTTAAATTTGGTAGTCCTCTTTTCTCCGCTTCATCCAGCCATTCTTGCCCATACCCATCGCCGTTAAAAACGATATTTTGAGATTCACTATACCACTTCTTTGCCAACTCCTTTAAAACTTCAGGGGTTGTTTTACCAGCACTTTTATACTCTTTTACAAGCTCAATTGAATCCTTAATGACATCTACAAAAGCTGTATTTAAAATAGTAAGAGGAATCCCTATCGCCGCATTGGATCCCACAGCTCTAAATTCAAACTTATTTCCTGTAAAAGCAAAAGGAGAAGTTCTATTTCGATCAGTATTATCTTTGAGTAATTGTGCTAGTTGCTGCGTTCCAGTATCTACTACTGCAGCTTCATCTGGAGTATACTCTTGTCCGCTAATCATTTTATCAAGAATAGACTTTACTGTGTCTCCAAGAAATACTGAGATGATTGAAGGTGGTGCTTCATTAGCTCCAAGTCTGTGATCATTTCCAACACTTGCAATAGCAGCTCTCAAGGCCACTGCATGTCGCCTAACTGCCTCACAAGTAATTGCAACCATAGCTAGGAAACGATAATTATCATGTGGAGTATCTCCAGGTTCAAGAAAGTTTCTTCCCTTGTCATCTGAAACTGACCAGTTTAAATGCTTCCCACTTCCATTGACTCCCGCAAAAGGTTTTTCGTGAAACAAGCAAACAAAGCTATGACTCTCAGCAACCTCTTTCATTACTGCCATTAACAATTGATTATTATCTGAAGCTGTATTTGCATCTTTAAAAATTGGAGCAATTTCAAACTGCCCAGGAGCAACTTCATTATGCCTTGTTTTTGCAGGGATCCCTAGTTTATATAACTGCACTTCTAGATCTTGCATAAAACTTAGAACTCGAGTTGAGATTGTTCCAAAGTAATGATCATCTAACTGCTGATTTCTAGTAGTTAAACTTCCCACTAAAGTTCTTCCTGTCATAACAAGGTCTTCTCTATTAAAATAGAATGCTTTATCTACTAAGAAATACTCTTGTTCGTAACCACAGTTCGCTTGAACTTTTTTAACATCCTTATAATCAAGTAAACTTAAAAACTCTTTACATGATTCATTTAAAATATTCATACTTCTTAAAAGTGGAGTTTTAATATCTAAAGCATGTCCATGATAAGAAATAAAAGCTGTCGGGATGCAAAGTGTTTTGGAACTAATGCTTTCCTTTATAAATATAGGAGAACTTAAATCCCAAGAAGTATAGCCTCTAGCTTCGAAAGTACTTCGAGTTCCACCATTTGGAAAAGAGGATGCATCTGGCTCTCCCTGAATAAGTTGAGAAGCACTTAAATGTTCTATCGCACGGTCTCCATCAAAAGATAAAAATGAATCATGTTTTTCTGCAGTTGAACCAGTTAGAGGTTGAAACCAGTGACAAAAGTGGGTGGCTCCTTTTTCAAGGGCCCATTTTAAAACTTCATCAGCAATTACTTTAGCCAAAGATTTAGAAAGAGAGACCTTTCCCGCCATTACTTCTTTTATTTTCTTATTATTTTCTGCACTAAAGGATCGATTAGTATCTAAACTAAAGACATGTTCATTATAAAACTGACTTACTCTTAAGTTTCGACCTTGAGAATTAGTGGGGAAACCTCTTTGTAGTTGAGGCCTTTCAAATACAGTCTTTCTTTCACTGGTCATGCTTCTCTTCTCCTTGAAAAACAATAAGTTTTCTCTAAGAAAATTTTAGCAAGCTAGCTTGGAAAGTTCTAGAGCCTTTCTCTAAAATTATTTAGAACTTAATCTTCCAGTTCATGACAGTTTTTTGACGAATAAAGCTCTATGTCATCTATATTAGCTCCAACAGTATCCTCATCAGCTAAGGAAAGAAAGCCAAGAGAAACCTCTCCGTCAACCGGCGAAATGAACACAAAAGACTTCTTTTCCCAATCTAGATTAGCAAGGGCATATTTAGCAATATAATGGTCCTTCCCTTCACTGTCCTTTAACACTATGTAAAAGCGATTGCTCAAAAGATTTGAGCTCCTCGCAACTGCATCAAAGTTTAAGTAGTAATCCTTCCCTTTTTCCAACTTTATTTGTTGAAAAAGGTGAACATCACTTTCTTTGAATCCATTCTTACCACTATGAGCATCTAACTCTAAGTGACACTTCCCTTCACTTGAGCCCGGTCCCACATCTCCACATTGAATTTCTATTCCTGCGTGGCTTTCACTTAAGTCACTAAACCAAGCTCCTACTTCACCAAAGGTATTCCATGAGTTTCCGGAAAGATCATGTCCTTCTTCAAAGCTTCCATTTTTGATTAAATTTTCGCATTGAACTTCTTCTTCTACTTTTTTTCGAAGCTTTAGATCAATTCCTAAGTTATCAACTTCAGAGGATTTTACACAAACAACTCCTCCTCCTTTCAAAGAATCTTTCGATTTAAAAAGTTGCTGTCTATATTCGTTTGCTTCAAGATGGCCACCAAGAGATTGGCAATCTGAGAACAAGCTTGAGCCGTTACAGTTATTATGTGAGAAGCTACTAAAATATGGCTTATAACTATAGTTACCTGTTGCATGAGCAACCTTCTGGCCTCCGCAATAGAATACATCATTTAGATGTTTAAAATAGCCTCGAGGTTCATAGTCAACTTGATTTAAAATGGCATATAATTGCTCAGTATCATTATAAACCTTCCCCCAGCCTGGTCCAGTCAAACCAGTTACGAAAGCAATATTTTCAGTTAATTCATCTTTTTCCATTCCATGGCAAAACTCTCCATTAGTGACTTCTTGTAAAACGCTTAGTGATGGAACAACTTCCCAACCTTCTGCACATAGATCTTGGACCCCACAATTTTCTCCTGAAACATTAGAAGAATCATTTCCTGAGTGGTCACACTTTCTTTCTCGGTGCTCTGGCATAATACCTCTTTCGGTAAATCCTCCGGCACAACCTGCAATATATGGAAAGTCTTCTAAGTTTTTAAAACCTTCCCTAGAACTATCAGAGCAACCAATCTTTTCGGTTGGATCCTCACAAACTCTCTTTTCTTTATACTCGATAATAAAAGAGTGAACTCCATTTTCATATTGTAGATCGTATTTCTTTCCATCGGCAGAATGAAAGTGAGCTTTATTAAATGCATCACCAATAATAGATGTACCTTTTAACTCCTGCCCATAGATAGGTTCAACTGTAATTCTAAAATCTTGAGTTAAAAATGGTCCTAAAACCCCACCATCTGTATTATTCCAATAATGAAACTGTCCTACATAATCTTGAGAGTGAGAATCTGCATATACTTTTTTAAATTCTCGACCATCATCGCTGAGAATAACTCTATCTTGTAAATCATTTCCTTCAGTATTAAACTTCCACTTAACCCTACTGTTAGGAGAACCATCATATAAACTATCCCCTTTTATCTTATCTTTGTTGTAATAAAACTGTAACGTGAGTCCATCACTACCTTCATAGAAGTAAACGTTTGCGGCGTAACCTTCTGGTTGTGGTCCAATTCGAGGGTGCGCAGAAACACTGTAGTAGTTATAATTCTCACTTGCAGAGTACTCACCTTTATAAGAGAGAACTTCCACAGGCTCTGTATCAGCAACTCCGTCTCCATCTTTATCAATAGAAACAACTAAAACCTTACCTTCTTTACAAACTGGTGGATCAACCTTTGCCTTACAGTTTTCGTATCCATAATTCCCTGAAAATTCACCAAGTTGCCCATTATCACACTTCGCAATTTGTTCTTCAGATAAACACTCTAAAGGATGCTCTTCTTGGAATCTGATTCTTGTCGCATAGTCTCCATGAGAAACGTCTCCACAGTCATTGGGCTTCAATATTTCGCATTTTTCAAATTGAAAATCTCCTGAGAATTCACTGAGTTTTCCATTGTCACATTTTCGCACTTGCTCTTCTTTTTTACATTCCTCTCCATAAGCGACACTTTCAGAGTAATATCGAATTCTATTTTGAAGTTCTGAATGAGCAACTTCTCCACAGTTCTCAGGTTTTTTCACTTCACATTTTTCATATTTGAAATCTCCTGAAAATTCACTGAGTTTTCCATTATCGCATTTTCGCACCTGCTCTTCTTTTTTACACTCTTCACCATAACTTACACTTTCAGATTGAAACCGTACTCTGCTTTCTAATTCTGAATGAGCAACTTCTCCACAGTTCTCAGGATTCGCCACGATACATTTTTCATATATAAAAGACCCAGAGAAATCAGAAAGTTCTCCATTCTCACACTTTCTACTTTGCTCTTCTTTACGACACTCTTTTCCATATAAAACACTTGAAGATTCATATCTAACTCTACTTTCGGCCTCTCCATGAGCGAGGGCATTACAATCTTTAGGCTCCTCTTCTTTATTACATGTTTCATATTCAAATGCCCCTGAAAAATCGCTTAACTTTCCATTATCACATTTTCTAGTTTGCTCTTCCTTGCGACATTCTTCACTCTCACCGACTATTGGAGATTGAAATCGTACTCTTGACTCAACTTCTCCATGAGTAATCTCTCCGCAATCTTCAGGAGATAAAACTTCACAAGAATCATCAAACTCACTTAATTCAATTGTTTCCTCACTTATCTGATGATAAATTTCACCGTCGATACAACGCTTGATAACCTCAATCTCATAAGGTTCACAACTTTCATATGAATCCGGTCTATTCTTATCAAAAACGAGAACTTTTTCACTTTCACCATTTTTTAGGCCATCACAATCTTTTCCCTCTATTCGGCTCCCACCACTAGTAGAAGCTTCAAGAAAGGTTTGATCCTGACATGAAGAAAAATAAAACATTGATAATAGTAAAATCAACTTGCTCATCAAACGTACCTCTTTTTTGCAAGAAACTAATCTAAGTAAATAATATCTTTACAAATTATAGCCTCTAGATAGGATTGATGAGAGCTAGAACGAATGTTTATATTTAAAATCAAGTACTTAGCCTTTCATGAAATGTTTTCTTTCAAAAGGTATAAAGCCTCATACCGACTCAATTTCTTGGCAATAAATAAGAGAAATACTTATCTAAACTCACAAAGACTGCCCCTTCATGTATTCGTAAGTATATTGTTTTCTCTTTTTCAAAATTTAGGTTAGAAATAAAATTCTGTAAAAGTAACGCCTGTGAAACTTCTGTCTGCAAGATTAAATTTTTATTCTCAGCCTCAAGAAACCTTAAAAAACTTTTTCTTGAAATACCTACTAACCATTCACTTTCACTTTTATTTACAAGATCTGGAAGAAAACTTAATAACTCGTAATTTTGATCTCTTGTTTTTGAAAACCCAAAGCATGGATCTTGAATAATTTTTTCTCCACAAAAAGCAGCGAAATATTGGTCATAATATTCTTTAGAGTATGACTCCTTGGTGAAACTCAAATGATCTACGCTTTGGCTTCTTAGCTCCACTTCATTATGGGAGTAAACATAGCGAAGATTTGGAAAATCTTTTAATAATTCTAAGCAAGCGAAATCAGCTTGCCCTGAAATATCATTCCATATTAATTTACCTTTACTATATATTTTACTGAAATTTGTTTTTTCTAATAAAAATCGTATTGTTTCTACTTGATACGTATCAATAGAGACTTCAGAAAACTTATCCAAGAGATCTAAGTGAGGCAAGACGATATTATCAATTCTACCTAACTCTTCATCAAAGCTGATGGGAGAATTCATTGGAGCTGTTGACTCCGCACCAATATCAATAACGTCACATTTATAAGAAATAAGCTCTTTTACTCTTTCTAAATAAAGTTTTTCACTATTATAGAGACCACCGTCACTAAATGAATCGGGAGTGATATTAACCACTCCCATAAACTTTATTTTTAACTTATTAATTTGGAACAAAATAGAACTTTAGGTAGCAGGAATAATTTTACTTCCTGATATTGGATTTTTGGATGAAGTTACAGTCGATTCTTTTTTACTATCATCGTTATCTGAGTCCTCAGTCTTTTTCTTACGTACAATCATTTCTGGTTCACCAATATCAACTCCGGCAACAATTTCTGAGACCTGCGATGCATCTAAAGTTTCCCACTTAATCAGTGATTCTGATAAATTTATCAAAGTGTCTTTATTATCACTTAATAATTTTGTAGCAAGCTCATAGCCTGTCTGAACTATATGTGAAACTTCCTTATCAATTTTTTGAGCAGTCAACTCTGAAACAACATTTTCAAACTCCTGACCTCCCATTGAATTAAATGGGTTGGTTCGAGACTTCCCAAGGCTTATAGGTCCTAATTCTTTAGACATACCCCAATGACAGACCATGTTAACGGCCATCTCAGTTGCCTTTTCAATATCATTAGAAGCTCCAGTTGAAATTTCTCCAAACATTAATTCTTCAGCAACTCGCCCTCCCATTAAAGTAGCAATTTGATTCTTTGCTTTTTCAAGAGTGAGGCTTAGACGATTTTCTTCTGGAAGATACTGTGTAATCCCTAAAGCTCCACCTCTTGGAATAATCGTGACCTTATGTAATGGGTCCGTCTTTGGTAATAAAGAACTGACCAAAGCATGACCTGCTTCATGATAAGCAGTATTTTTCTTTTCATCATCAGAAATAACCATTGATTTACGAGCAACCCCCATAAGTACTTTATCTTTCGCGTTTTCAAAATCTATATTTAAAATCTTTTTTCTACTTTCTCTTGCTGCAAGAAGTGCGGCTTCATTTACAAGGTTTGCAAGATCGGCCCCAGTAAATCCAGGAGTTCCTCTCGCAATCGTTTCTAAGTTAACGTCCTCATCTAATGGATTTTTTGATGTGTGAACATTTAAAACTCCAAGTCTACCTCGAACGTCTGGTCTTCCAACGTGAACTCGTCTATCAAATCGACCTGGTCTTAAAAGTGCCGGGTCAAGAACGTCTATTCTATTTGTTGCTGCAATCAAGATAACCCCAGCATTTGATTCAAAACCATCCATCTCAACAAGTAGTTGGTTAAGAGTTTGTTCTCTCTCATCATGACCACCGCCCATTCCTGATCCACGGTGCCTTCCTACGGCATCAATCTCATCGATGAAAATGATGCATGGTGCGTGCTTTTTCCCTTGCTCGAAAAGGTCTCGAACTCTTGATGCTCCAACCCCAACAAACATTTCAACAAAGTCTGAACCTGAGATAGAGAAAAATGGAACTCCTGCTTCACCAGCAACTGCTTTTGCAAGTAAGGTCTTTCCTGTTCCTGGAGGGCCAATGAGTAAAACACCTTTGGGGATTTTACCGCCAAGAGAAGTATATTTTTTAGGATCTTTTAGAAAGTCGACCACCTCCACAAGCTCCTCTTTTGCTTCGTTAACTCCTGCCACATCATCAAAGGTAACCTTCTTTTCACTTTCATTAAGCATTTTAGCTTTTGACTTTCCAAAACTCATGGCCTTTCCACCACCTGCTTGAATCTGTTTTAAAAAGAAAATAAATAATCCAAAAACTAACAGCAAAGGAAACCACTGCATTAAAAATGTAGAAAGTAAGCTTGGCTCTTCTTCTTTAACATAATTTGCAATAATTCCATTTTCATTCAAAGTTTTAGTGAAAAACTCATTATCAAGGTTTCCATTACTTTCGAAAACTTCCCCATTGTTATAGTCCGCTTTATAAGTCCCTTTGATATATTTATCGGCAGGTCTAAACTCAACTTTCTCAACATGGCCTTCTTTTACCTCATTAATAAGTTGGCTAAATTCAACTTTAGAAAGTTTGACTTTATTTTGCTCTGCAAACTTCATTACAAATCCCATCATAAGAATAAGAACAAGCCAGAGAGTGAGAGTTTTTTGTTTGTTTTTCATCATTACACCTTTTGAAAAAATCGTAACCTTAAGATGGTAGCGGTTACAAATTTGTCTAGCCTTAAATTTAGCATATTTAAGTATTTTAAACTATGTTAAGACCCGAAAAGTTCAATTTTACCCTATAGAAACTGACTGTTTTATCCAAAAGCCGCTTGTTTTGCCCTATGGCCAAATAAATTCTAAAGAGATCATAGACTTGACCACTTCCAATTTTGAAATGGGCCACAGCTCCAGGGAGTTTAATCTGAGTATTACTGTAGATCAAAAACTGCTCTAGAGTTTTATTTTCAAGCAAAAAATTCAGTTTTTCAAAGCTGAAAGGATGAGATCTTTTAATTTCCACCTTAACTTTTGCAAGCTCTACTGGCGAAATCATAATAAAACTGGGGAAAATATAGGCTTTAACATTTCCAGAAAAAAGCAGTGGTCCAGTCTTTTTATTTTCGACCGCTTTTTTTAATTTTTCTAACTGTGCACGTATCGACCCTCTTTTCTTGTTTGAAAAAAACTTAATTGAATTTAAAATCCCTTCATAAGGAAATCCATCTTCAACAAAAAACAGATGATATTTTTTATTTTCTATTTTTTTTTCTTTTTGACTCAAGACCTGATTCATTTGTGATATATAACTTTTTAAATAATGTGGATACTGTTCTTTAATATTGGCGACGATACGGTGCCTTACAAAGTTTCTTTCATAGTTTTCGTCTTCATTTGTTTTATCGGCGTGGTATGCCAGACCAAGTTTTTTCACGAACAACTCAACATGTTGACGAGAAAGACACATAAAAGGTCTTCTTATGTTTTTATTTTTAACCGGAATTCCAATCACTGGTTTTGATGATTTAAATTGATGCATTAAGTACCACTCAAAAGAATCATCTATATGATGTGCTTGTAAAATAATTGCTTGATTAAACTCTTTATAAACTTCATACCTCAATGCCCTTAAAGAGTCTTCATCATTTCGAGCAAGCTCCTTTTTGACTTTTCTGATGATAACTTCAAGGCCTGTATTTCTTTTAACCTGCGCAACATCTTTTGCATGTTCTTTTTTGGAGCGAGTTTGGTGATCAATATACAATACTCGTGGTTTTTTAAGAATGTGCCCACCTAAGTACAAAGACTCTATGACTTTAACTAAAAGTTGTGAGTCCATACCTCCTGAGCAAGAAATAATGAGAGAATCATTTTGATCAAATAACTGATAACGGTCAATAAAACCTAAAACATACTTACATAATATATTGAGCATCTAATGCTTATCCTATACTAAATGTATGCTAAGCTCAAAGTAACTCTCTTTAAATTAAGGAAGAATTAATGAAGATAGATCAAATAGTAATTGAAAAATTTGGTAAAGCACAAGACTTAAAAATCAAAACAAACGAGTTGTCTACAGACTTGAATCCCGAAGAAGTATTGATTAAAGTTTCCTACTCTGGAATTAACTTTGCTGACATTGTCATGAGACTAGGCCTTTATAATGATGCTCCTCCAAAACCTTTTGTTCCTGGCTACGAAGTCTCTGGTATTATTGAGAAAGTAGGAGGAGCTGTCACTCAGTTCCAAATAGGTGATGAAGTATTAGCAGGGACTCGCTTTGGAGGCTATTCAAGTCATGTAAAACTGAATCAAATTCAAGTTTTAAAAGTTCCCAAATTCCTTAACCTTCAACAAGCAGCAGCCATTCCAGTAAACTTTATGACAGCTTACCTCGCTCTTTGTCATATAGGGCGAGTGAAGAAAAATGATAAGGTTATGATTGACTGTGCAACTGGAGGTGTAGGGATAATTTGCTTACAGATGCTTCAAAAAATCCAAGCTCAATCCTTTGGATTGACACGCTCAGAAAATAAGAAAAAACATATAGAACAATTTGGTGCTACAGCTCTTACTCATGAGGAGTTTCATGAGTCCTGCGACCTTAATGAATTTAAGTTTATACTCAACTCCTCAGCAGATCCTCAAAAACTTAAAATTCAAAGAAAAAAACTTTCACTTGGAGGGCAAATTCTTTTTATGGGAATGCAGACCGCAATAGTTGATGGAAAACGCTCTATTCCCAGACTTATAAAAGCCTTTCTCACCTTGCCTCGCTTTTCACCTATAACTTTAATGCTTACTAATCAGACACTTAGTGGAGTCAATGTGCTTACCTACTTTGATCAGCCCAAGTACTTACAAGAGGTTTTCGAAGAGCTTCACCGTAGCCCTTACTTAAGTCCTGTTATTGGAAATATCACTCACTATAAAGAGGTTGCCCAAGCTCACAGAAAACTTGAGCTTGGACAAACATTTGGAAAATCTCTTCTTTCTTGGCAATAGTATTATTTGCTACTCACTTCTTTAGCGATGGCTCTATTCATGATAGCTTGAATTGATTTCAATGCTTCTGACTTGTCGTTTACTTTCTTTGTATTTGCAATCTCATCGCATGGAGCTGGTTTTATGACATTTCCAACTAAGTAATCTGCATGCACTAAAGCTCTATTCATAAATGTTCTCTGTCTTAATTTTCCAAACTTATTTAATGAATTCTTCTCTTTGCTTAAGTCACAAAACACATTAGATTTCTCTCTACTTTGTTCAATCATGACCATTTTCGCAACATCTTTCATTGACAGCTCTCTATAAGAAATCCGCTCTAGATCACCTAGTTCATCACCTTTAGAACCTTCATATTTCTTAGAATGCTCAAGTTTTTTATTCACGGTTTTTACAAAATCCTCAAAGACTGTATATGACTTTCTTAAGTCTTGATTTCTCAAAGAAAAATCTAATTCGTCTTGGTCCTTAGTCGATAAATGTGCGCCAAGTAAAATATCAAACCCCATATCTCTTTGCTTCTTGCCATAGGTTAACTTCTTAAAAACTCTATTAAATTTCTTATCAACTTCATTTGGATCCTCAACAATTTGTCTTTTTGAGATAAAGTCACCATCTTCAGTGATAAGCATTTTTTTATAACACCCTTTTTTAAGGTGATCGTTTGAGCTAAAAGCTTGTAATGAAATCAGTGCTAAGAAAAGTGTAAGGTTTTTCATAAAATCTCCTATGATTTGATTACCAACTTAATGAGCAAATTTGAGGCCAGTGTAAACGCCTGATTTTATGATGTGTTGCTGTCTAAACTCTAAACAATAGAACAAGAAAAAGTCGATAGAGAACACTCAGTCACTAGTTTATGGAATAGGTATTTTATTAGATTATTGATTTATGCCAAAGTAAAAACTTTCTAAATACTCCTCTAGAAGCAAGGACGGGGAAAAGAAAATAAGCGATAACAGAAACAGATGCTCCTAATACAACGTCAATAATATAATGATGATTCAAATAAACCGCTGAGAACCAAATACCTAACATTAAAACAAAGCAAGGTATGAATAACTTTTTATACCGACGTCCGGCATGAAGCAATAAAACGACAGGGTAAGCTGAATGAAGTGAG
>Ga0114957_1004519_pt1 | contig 11934 bp, 9 predicted proteins | sample BantaG_FD_87175 | JGI IMG/M metagenome (GOLD analysis project Ga0114957, IMG submission 87175) | Marine algal microbial communities from Bantry Bay, Ireland - BantryBay_4 metaG | ecosystem: Host-associated > Algae > Red algae > Unclassified | place: Bantry Bay, Ireland | collected 2014-11-21 | reverse complement strand
GGTGGGGGCGGCGGGCGGGGCGGCCCGCCCGCTCCCGGAGCCCCCACGCCCGGCGCCCCCCCCCCCGGCCTCCCCCGGCCGGTATCTGCTCCCTCCCGGGCCGCCCCTGCCGTTGTTTCACCAGCCCCCCCCCCCACTTATCCCGGGCACAAGTGGCTCCGGCAAACCAAGCTGACCGGGGACGCGCCCTTTGCGCCATGGTCAAGCCCGCTGTTTTTCTGGCCACTCACCACCCCACAATCCCCTCGGCCTGCCGCGTGTTTGACCTGGCGGGACCGTCAACGGCGGACACGTCGCGGCGGGTGCGTGCTCACCTGCTTCGCCTGTGGAGCGTGCGCGCACGAGTGTTCGAGGATGAGGACACGGCCAACCTGTGGGCGACGGGGGTTGTTGACTGCTCCGCCCCGGCCGGGGACCCCGCTTCCTCTTCCCCTTCCGCTTCTGATGACCCTCCGCAGTCTCCCTCGCCCCCCGTCACTACCGATATCGGGCGGCAGGGCACCCTTCTTCGCACTTTCTTTGACGGTGTCGAGTCGCTTGTCGACCTGGCCGACCTCTCAAGCGCCACTGCCTTCTTCTTGGCCCTCGGGGGCTCGACAAGTGCGAATGGGGTGCTGGTGCAAGGCCTTCCCCTGTCGACGGACGCTCCGCAGGCTCTTCCAACTCCACCCTGTCCCCTTGGTAAGCGGCGGCGGCTGGCACTGCCTGCCGCCCTTTCGGCCGCTATGCTACCGGCTGGCGCCGGCGCCGACAATGCTGCCTGCGCTGGTGGGGGGGGCCAAGAGCGGCGGCGTGTTGCGTGGGCGTACCTGGGCGGCAGCCGGGCTGGGCGGGCGGGGACTGGCAGAGCAGAACGCTTGTCTGTTGCTATCCGCCCCGCCCGCGTAGTGGTTCCCCCCCATGTCGGCGGCGACCTGCGGCGCGTTTGCCAGCTGCTGGTGGGTGGCATCAGTGTCTTCCTCACGGGGCCCCCGGGGTGCGGCAAGACGCACTTGGTCAACGAGGCGGTGGAGCTGATGCGTGATGCCGGTCTGTCCGTGGCCGCTTGCGCCAGCACGGGCGTCGCCGCTACCTTGGTCGGCGGCACGACCGTACACTCCTGGGCCGGCTTCTGCAACGGGGACGCGGACGTCAAGTCGCCGCTGCAGACAGTGTTAAACGAGGTCATTCCCTTTGCCGCCAAGGCGCGGATGTGCGCCTCGATGGTGCTCGTCATCGACGAGGTAGGCACTCTTTCTTCGGACTTCATGACGCGGCTCGACGAGGTGTTGCGAGCGGTGCGACGGCGGTCGTCCCCATTTGGCGGGTTGACCTTGCTCACCGCGGGGGACTTCTTGCAGCTCTCACCGCCGCGGGGCTCGTACGCCTTTCTGAGCGATGCGTGGCGGGACGCTTTCGCGAACCGTGCCGTCGTCCTCAAGACTCATTGGCGCCACATGCAGGACGCGAGGCTGCTAAGCCTCCTGTTGCGCCTCCGCAAGGGGCGCCACACCGCCGCCGATATGATGCTGCTGGCCACCCGTCGCACCGCCGTGGCGCCGCCCGGCGTCATCTGCCTCTTCTGTCACAAGGCAGACGCTGATGCCAAGAACGAGGAGGAGCTTCTGGGGCTCGCGGGGGAGTCAGTGATGCTCACCGCGGTCGACAAGGCGCACACCAAGTACTTGTCGCTGGCCCAGGCCACGACGCTGCTCAACTCGGCCGTCAAGCTCCTGCCGGTGCTGACTTTACGGGTGGACGCAGCAGTGGCCGTGCCAACGAGTTGTTTGGCGGGGCAGGGCGTGCCGTGCGGCTCGCGGGGCGTGGTCACGTGCTTTCGCGCAGTCGGCAACCGCCGCTACCCGCGGGTGCGCTTTCAGCTGCCGAGTGGCGGCGACAAGACGCTTGACGTCATTCCATCTTTGGTGCACACCGTCGCGCTCGATGGCGCGACTCGGGCTGCCACGCGGAGCCAGGTGCCTCTGGTGCTGGCGTGGGCTTCTACAGTCCACGCGGCACAGGGCTGGACGCTGCAAGAGGCTACCGTAGACTTGACGTCCGCCTTTGCCGCTGGCCAAGCACTATCGGGGTTGTCTCGGACCCCTGCTTTGGAGCGTCTCCATATTATTGGGTTCGATGAGGACAGGATCATAGTAGATGGCATGGCCTTGGCCTTCCATGAGTCTCTGGTTGACTTATAATAAAACGTGGTGCGTTTGCTCCCGTTTGTTGCGACCGCTCTACGTACCTCCAGGAACGGTCGGGTCGTAGTGCTCAAGCGCTGACCTCGAGGCAAATCCGTTGCCTCGTCTCTGTGTGTGCCGATACCAGCAGGAACAAGACTTGAGCGATCGGAGATGTGTAGTAATGGTCACGAATCTGATACTAATTATTCTGCTGCAGACACTGACATCTAACTACAGACATGAACGTGAACTGGAACGCTGCTGTCTGGAGCCCGTGTGTCTGAGGGCGTGTCAGGCGGCCGAACGACCGATATTTTGCGGACTCGCGAGGCACATCCACGGCGAACGAACGAATGCCTTCCCAGCGCCTTTGAGGCCCTGCCCGCCCTTTACAGCAGCACGAGAGGCCCAGATCACGGGGACTCTGGGCTCTCCGGGACTGCGGCTGTGTGGCAGGCCCAGAAACCGCCGACAGGCCAGAGGTGGCTGGCAGTGCCGCCGAAGCGAGGCCCCTCTCCCCTCACCCCCTTCCATTCAGTGCGGACACTGTATTTCGGCCACCCCCTCGACAGGCTGCGGGGCTGAGGGGGACTCTCCTGTCGGCGGCACCGACCATCACCCCACCCCCTCCTCAACACCCGCCCCACTTGACCCCTTTCTTTCTTGCCGCGCTCGTGGAGGTGGCCGCCGGCGCTTCTCTGTGCCATTACTACTCGCTAAGAGTCGGCCAGTCACGCGCGCTGTCGGCCCGCCTCCTTCAGCGGTCCCGCCACCGCCCACCCACTCCCGGAGCCGCCCCACGCGACGTCACCCGCGGTCGGTCGCTGCCCTCTCGTGCGCTTTCTTCGGCGTCCTCTGCTCCCTGACGTTCTCCCCTCTTGCCTCCCGCGCGCTACGCCATACCTCTACCTTCTCCCCGGCGGCTGCAGCCGCCGGCGGCGCCGTTCACTTCCCCCGCCCTCTTCCTCGCTCCCTCTAAGGCATTCTGGGGGCGATGGCCCATCGCAGTGGCCAACGCCGCCACCGTCGCCGCGCCCCCGCCGCCTGGACGGACGAGTCTTTCCAAGGCTACAAAGCACCCCACGAGCATCCAGCGCTTCCTCCCGGCTCTTGCAAGCCGCCCAAGTCCATCTTTCTCCCTCGAGCTGCACTGCGGGAGGTGGTGAATACGCTGCTGGAGATTTGTCCCGACGCCCATGACGGGAGCGACTGTCGGTTTTACCTGCGCATGCGTGAAAAGATGATCTCTCTGCCCTTCGCTTGTTACACCTCACTTGGCTTGTTTTCCGTTCTGTCAGGTGTCTTCCGTACGCTTGAGGGGGATCCCCCGCCGACGCAGGCGTTTGCTGTTTTTTTGCCAATGGTGCGTCCTATTGTGCGCAACTTTTGGCTTGGGTGCGTGGCGCGCAACAACGCCACGCCGTACGACCAGTGCCAACAGCACTCCCCTAGGGGTCTTGCATGCCGTGACTGTGTTGCGACCCACCCGTACATTGATTCAAGCCTGTAGAGCACTCTTGCAAAGTAGGCGACATCCGTCTTTCCTTCCTTGTTCTGACCCTCGGAGATCCCCCGCCGACCCACCGTTCCCATCACCAACACGAAAGCCACAAACGACGGCAGCGTCCCCCCTTTGACATTCGCCATGCCCCCCACAGTCCACGCCGCACGTGCCCTTCATCGAGACGTGCAACACGACCTTCCAACGAATGGCCGCCCATACGGCCACAAAGACACCAACAAAGACAGCATCCCCCCCCCGACCCTTCCCCTGAAGCGCCCACCATCGCCGCTGGCGACAGGTTCTCGCCGCCGCTATCCACCCGCACGGCTTGAACAGACGCTGCCAACGCGGCGGCCTCGTCGCCGCCACTGTCGTCCTTTGGCGAGGACGTCTTTCCCCCGATGCACAACCTGCGTCTGGCACGCTGCTGCCACGCATGCTTGCCATCACGGTGGAGAGGGGGGTGCGCTGCCGCCCCGCCGCCGCCGCCCTCATGAGCACTCCGTCGTTCTTGCGGCGAGGACCGCGGCGGACAGCGACGGTTCCGACGTAGAAGCAGGCGCCGCACTCGCCTGCTCACGGCGACCGCCCAGGTCGCCGAAGAGACGGCCTTGTCGCCGCCATCGCCGTCCATCCACCGTGGCACGGGCGACCCAGCCCGCGGCGCTAAAGGCTGCGCGCGGTCGCGCCGCCGCCGCGCGTCCTTGCCATCGTGCTGGAGGAACAGGGGCACCGCCTGTTGTCTTCCGTCGCCGTTCATGGTGGTGGGGGAGGTAGCGGTGGACAGCGGCGACAGATGGCGCTGGCGGGGTGTGCGCTGCACTCGGCGATGCGAAGGGCACGCTGTAAATGCTTTCGGAATTACAGGAGGGACTCGCTTGAGCGGCGAAAAATCGCAGGAATCGGTCTCCAATTGGCTTCGGTTTCTTATGGCCTGATTGGCGGCGGAGGGCCCTCCCCCTGGTCCAACGCCATCAGGCGATGCCGCCTCCCCGGCCCCATGCCCATAGGCAGCCAGAGAGGATACTGTATTCCTGCCTGCCGGCCGCCTCACAGCTGGGAACGCTTCTTGTCGGCCCCGCCCGCCACCCCACCGTGCCCTTGCCACCCGCTCTGTGTGGTACCGATACCTCTGACGGCGATTCCCTTGGCTGCTTCTGGATTCTCCCCCTACCCGTACCACTGGCCCCCCGCCACCGCCCACCTGCCACGAGCGGCGCCCTCCCCCCGGCCTGACGTGCTCCCTGTCGGCCACGCCACCAACTCGTTGGCTCCAATTGGTCCCCGCGCCCAACCATGGACGCCATTATGCGCTCGGTGGGCATGGAGGTGGCCGGTTCTGTCTGGGCGCCGCCGCCTCCCTCCCCTACTGCTGATGGCGCTCCGGCTCACTCTTCCTCCTCGCCCGGTAGTGGGACCCTGGCAACGTCCGCTATACCTGCCGCCCCTCTGCCTGACTTGGGCGCCACCCGATCCGGCTCTCCCGTGCCACTTCTGGCTGCCCCACGCGTGGCTGACGGGGCCCCAGTAGCCTCCGCCATGGCACGCACCGTCCTGGACGCCCTCCAAGACCACGAGGAGGGTTTCGAGCGGCGCCTGGCGCTGGCGCAAGCAGCAGAGCAGCAGGCAGCGCACGTTCGCGCGGTGCCTCCGCCTGCATCGCGCACACGCGCGCAGAGGCGCCAACGGGAAGGACGCGGCACCACCTCAGGCGTTGCGTCGGACGGCGGCTTTGAGCCGGCGTTTGAGTTTGCTCCCGTGCCAACCGACGCCGCACTCGCGGCCAACACGGACACGTTTGAGAGCCGCTTTATGCACAAGATCACTTCCCACTGGCCGCAGACAATGGCCACGTTTAAGCGCCGGCGCCTTAATGATGAGGGCGAGGACTGCCCGGGCGCGGCGGAGGGCTCGCTGTCGGGTACAAACGCCACCGTCAAGACGTGGGCGACGCGAATCCGTGTCGCGTGCGCTTTCGCCGACTTCGTCGCGCGAACAGTTTGCTGGCATCCGGGCGACGAGTGCCCCAGCGACGAGGAGCGGGATCGTGGTGTCAAGAAGTTCTTTAGGTGCATGTCACCAGTCACCCTGCGCGTCATCCTCTCTTTTCTCCGAAGCCGCAAGCGGGGGCAGGCTGTAGCCGGCGGCGGGCGCGAGGCGGGCGTTGGCGGCAAGCCGCTTACAGCTGTGACGCTCAAGGACTACACGAACGGGCTGACCTTCCTCTTTGCAGAAGCCAAGCTGGACGGCCCGCACGGCGTGCAGACCCTAGTGGTTGACTGCAGCGGTCGAACTTCGCCATGGCAAGCAAAGGGCCAGGCAGAACTAGACAAGGAGGAGGAGATGCGCGCGGACCCCGGCACGTGCATTGGGAACCCGATGACGACCGACGAGCTCCGGAACTTCCGCGGTGCTACAAACAAGGAAGCGCGCATCAACGGCGAGCGGTCGCTCTCTGCGGCCGCGGTTACTCCGGAGGTCATGCGCGCGCTCCACAGCGAGCTGTGGGCGCGGCACGCCCCGGCTGTCCCGGCGTCGGTAGATGTCACCGAGGCAGCTGCAACCCCTTCCGCAGAGGCGACCGGGCAGCGGCACGTCTACACGCCGCCTTCGGATGCCGATGCCGACCAGCTGACCTACATCTTTTACGTCATGCTCTTCATCTCCATCGGGCGGCCGGTCACCGTCATGGACCTTAAGTTTGAGGATGTGCTCTTTCCAGACATGAAGATGGCCGAGAACCAGGAGTTCTTCAACATGTACGTTGTGCTCTGCTCCTGCGCATTGTTTGCTTTGGTGGGCTGGAGAGCCCATGATGCGCGTCACGTGTTGGCCATTGTGTCTGCCATTTGACAGTTTTCCTGACGTTCTTGACCAGCCGCTGTTGGTTCCCTATCGTCCCAGATTCCCTCTCTGTACCGGACTCGGTATGCATTCTTTCGCAATGGGATTCTGTTTTCGTTGTGTGCCCCCAACCTTTCCACTTGTGCAGACACAAGCACCACAGATTCCTAAACGTGTGCCTTCGTGTCGTCAAGACGGGCACGGGCACCACGGACCCCCTGTGGATACGCTTCTATAGCTATTTTGCTCAGGTCACGGCCGCAGACGAGGCCGAAATCGGCCAGTCGGCGTACGTACACTGCAACAGCGAGCACCTGAACTTCCCCCAGCTGTTCAACGGCTTGGTGCACTTCGCGTGCTCGGCGCCAGGCGTTGGTGCCGACGTCAACCGGCTCGGTCAGCAGTACCTCTTCCCTAGCCTGCTGCAGAGGAGCGTGAGGGGAACGGCAGCGTTGTTTAAGAAGCGGACGGAGACCGAGGTCAACGGCCGCTTCTTAGCAGACCTGTCGCGCATCGGGCGGGCCTACATCAATGGGGAGCGAGCCTGTCGCCTCTATGGCTTTCGCCGCGGCGGCGCCCAAGCGTTGCTCAACGCAACCGGTCTCTTCGAGCAGGTCATGCGCTTGGGCGGATGGCGGCCCGACTCCAGCTCTTTCTTCAAATACATCACGGCCATGAACAGCCGCGGTACCCTGCGTTCAACTTTGCGATCGTTCCGCGTGGACGAGGTGACACAGGTTGTCGCGCAGGTCATGGCGACCTACAACCAGTGGACGGCGGCGGTGGTGCGTGATTTGTCGGCGCGCGTCCTTAAGCAAGATGGCGGTGTTGACGAGGAGCGCGTCGCCAAGATTGAGGCCAAGCACGTGAAGAAGCTGTGCTCTATCATCTGCCAGTGTGTCTTTGTTCTGCGTCAGGGGGCGGGCGAAGTGGACGGTCTTACGGATGATGATGAGGATAGTGAGTGAGCGTGCTTACCTGGTCAAGTGCCAAGCTTTGATTTTTTCTCTATCCCCTATCCTGTCACATGACCGTTCTCCAGCAAAAGAAATATGACCGCGCCACTGTAGAGATAAAAGCAAAAGCTCGTCCCTGTGGCAGAGACTCCCGTCCCATCTGTGTTGCTGTCTTCCTCGTATGCTTGAGCTGACGTTATAGTAGGTAAATTTCGTTAGTTGCGAATGCTCAAGTATCACCCACCCTCGAAATACACTCCCGTAAATCGGAATGTATCTACACTGCCCGTCCTTGAGCAGTGCGGAGCGTCGCTTGGCACAGCGCACATTACCTAGGCCCTTTTCAGGCCTTGCGGTTCCCTATAGTCTCCATTTACTTGACGTTACCAGCCTGTCCGCTTGGAAAGTTAGACTAAGTACTCTTAAACATTTCTGCAATAGTACTCTGCACGCAGAATCGAACCCTTGCGGGCGCGATGCTAACGTGACGCGCAACCACTTGGCCACATGGCCTTCGCTGAGAGTGCCTGAATGCTACAAGATTATATAGGACGGTTTTGGATTTCTACCCGTCTGTGTTGAGCACACCGAGCGTGGTCGGTGCCATGCGGACGTCGTCGCCGCCGCTGTGAACGAGGCAACTACCTTTCACCGCTGCACACGGGTGGGGCGGCTGACGTCTTGGATTTGCTGGTGGCGGGGATGGCCGCGGCGGCGGCGGTGGGAGTGGGAGTCGTCCCCGACGCGACCTACCAGGCAAAAGCAACGGGCAGTGGCACACGGGGGCGGACGTGGTCGTGTCGAATTGGTTGATGGCGCGGGTGGTGACGGCCATGACCAGGCCCCCCGCACCCGCCCGAGGCACGGCCGCCACCAGCCGGCGTCCGGCGCGGTGCTGTTGTCCGCCACCCTCACCACGATCGGCGGCCGGAGCGCCGGTGCTGGTGCCGGGCGGTGTCGCAGGACTAAGGGGCAGCAATGAGCAGCGAAGCAGGCGGTATTGTTTGAGCTGCTGGACATAAGCGTAGCGGCGGCCTCGACGCGGGCGGTGCCCCAGGATTGGCGGCCGTCGGCCGCTGTGCCGGCAGTGGGCATCGTCGCCGCCGCCGCCGGCGAGGCCGGGACCAAGCGGAGGAAACAAGCAGCAGAGAAGGCGGTTGTGTCAGACCTGTATATTATGGGGGTGGTGGTGGCGGCTGCGCTGGTGGTGCGCCAAGATTGACACCCAGCGGCGAATGCACTGTCAGTGGGTGTCGTTGCCGCCGCCGCCACCTACAGGACGGACAGCAAGTGGCAAAAGCACGGGCGCGGGGGACGCTGGTCGCACCGTCCGGTCTGACGACGGTGCATGCGGGGTGGGGGTTGCGTGATTGATGGCTGTTTCTTTAGGAGGACGGTTCCTTTCTGCTTGTCCTTGGCGCTTATGGTAGTTGTGCGAACGCTGGGTCGGCCAGGAAACTCGGTCGATCAGATCATCTTCTTGCCCCTGATGGGCGCCGCGTACTACACATGCAAACACGCCGTAGGCGTGGGCGGGCTCTGGCGTCCCAGCGGTGGGGACGCGGCCAAGGGGGCGGCGTCAGCCATGGCGGGAGGCCATCCAAGCAGGAGAGCGCTGTGGAGAGCGTTGGGGTTGGCGGCAGAAGACACCGGCCTACGCTTGGCCGGAGGCGATGGCATGGAGAGGATCCCGCCCGAATAACGACTGGGGCGCACAAAGGGAACAGCGGTACCCTAGACGAGTGGGCAGGAATAGGAGGGGTGTGAGGTGGGGCCGACGACAAAAGTCTCCGTCGGAGCCGCTTGTAAGCACGAAGAGGAAATACAGTGTCCGCACTAGCCCGGAGGGGATGCGGGGAGGGGTGTCGCCTCTGGCCTGTTGGATGTTGCTCAGCCTGCCACATCGTCGCGGCCCCACACTGTCAGTCCCAGTGATCTGGGTCGCTCGTGCAGCGAAAAAGGGCGGGCGCAGCCGTGACATGCCATGCGCTCGAGTCTCGGGATCAGAAGCTGACGCCACTTGGCAGATCTGATCCGGTGATTGAGTTTGATTCGAAGTCAATGTTGAATCTGTGCAGTGCCTCATCACCAAGTCCACATCACAGCGAAAATCAGTAGTTTCCCACTCGATCAAAATCTGACATGGCCGCCACACTACATCCACTACGCGCGCAAGTGCACTCCTTGCCAGATCTGGTCTGCAGACCGGAGCAACAATGGAGGCGGCCATGACGTGACTCCGGCTCTCTCTGGTTCATATCTCTTTCTAAGGAGGACCAACCACATACGTCGCTCAATGAGAAAAAAAGCTGCGGAGGCAATATGCTGAGGTGCTTAGTCTCAGCACCCCCCGCTTCGAGACCCCGACCTGGCAAAGCAGTCTACAAGGACTCAAGAAAATAGGCTATGTATATTTTTTCCTCACGTTCTCCGTCGCCGTGGCTAACAGCTTGTCAAAGGGGGGCGTGCCGAAAATAATGTCAGCGTTAGTTACAATAGTGGGTACCCGCCGCGCCAAGGCCCCCAGCAGCGTACGCAGCGTATTAATGCGGGCCTTGGTTGGCGTCCGGATGGGGTGGTTGGGCGGCCAACCTACCGCGTCCGCGCTGTCGTTGAGGGCGTCCGTCAACCTGGTGCGCTCGTCAGCCGACAGGGAGAACGACTGCATATCCTCGAAGGTGGCCTTGTCCGGCGCCTTGATCGCTCTCGGGAGCAGGCTTTGTAGCCAGTGTATCTGCTTGATGTAGAGTTTGACCTTGTTCTTCACGACGTTTCGCATCCGCTCCGTCTTCTCCGCGTTGATGACGCCCGCCGTACCGCCGTCGCGCACCACCTCAGCCGTCCGCGTCACGCCCTCCTCATACACCTTGAGGCAGGCATGCGACACAAACAGTCCTTGCTTCCCGACCGAAACATGGCACAGCTTGACTAGCTCTATCAGCTGCTCAAATAGTGGCTGCGAGACGAAAGTCGCGGTGAGCATTTCCGCCGGCATCGTCCAGTCATGCACGAGTGCAGAGTGGAAGTCGACGGTCGCCCGTATCTCTGTCGACGCAGCACCCCCTCCGGCCGTCGTACCCGCAGACACGGGGAGCACAGCGCCGCAAGCGTTGCCACGCTTTGGCGGTGGCTCCGCGATCGCGGACCCACTTGGCCGCTTGCCTTGACCTGCCGACGCCGTCATCACTTCCGCCGCCTGCAACATAGCCGTCTGTCCGTTGGCTACTTGCACCAATGCGGCGTCCAACTGGGTGTTGGTCGTTGCCTGCGACTGGGAGAAGTTGGTTAGGCGGGAAAGCACCTGGTCGACAGTGCCCTGCACGGCAGCGACCTGCTTGGAGGTGGCCATGTGCTTCTCCCGCTCTTCCTCTTCCTCCATCAGCGACTGCACCATGCGGGCGGCGAGCAACGCCGACGACCGACGACCACCCGAACGGCCCCCGCCGCCATCCGCATCGGCGGAGGGGGTCGTCTGCAGCGACGTCGGGGAAGAATGGTGGCGACTAGGCGACGGAGGGTGGCCATCCAGTCGGTGGGGTATGGCAGAAGGCGAGGGGTTGCAGCCGTCTCTCATGGGAGCTTCCGTCGAGAGCACCCTTGGGGGCATGGGCACGCCGTCACTCGGTGCAACCGGGAAGAGAGAGAGAACTGGGGCGTCTCGCGCTCGCGCCGACGCCAGTGGAGCCGTAGGTTGGTCGACACCGACGCCTCGCGGATGCTCCACGGCGGCCTGAAAAGGCGACAGGCCGGCACGGCGCACCAAACTTTGACTCCGCACGTGGACGGCCAGCCACTGCAGGTCGGCACCCCACGCGGTGCTTGCCGCCGCGTTGAATCGGCGTAGGCTCGTCTTGAGGGACTCGTCCGAGTCATTGTCGCCGAAGGGGATTGTTCGCTCGGAACACAGGGCCTTCAGCGTCGCCCTCGTCGTCTCCGTGCTGTGCAGTACCTGCGACAGCACTGGTTGGATGAAACCGGCGCCGCGGTTGCGGCCAGGGGCGGCGCTGCTCCCTGTCCAGGCTCCAACGCCGCGGTGGAGCTCAGCTTCCAGCGACGCGGCACCAGCACGAGCAATCTCGTTGGCTGCTGGTGACTCCCGGGTAGTGGCCGCTTGGCGGCCTGTCGCACCCGCGAAAGCGGCCGCAGCCGCTGCACCAGCTGCCCCGCGGCTGCCAGCAGCACGGGCAGTAGCCCGGAGGGAGCCGGAGGGTTTCCCCCTGTGAGGCGCAGCCTCGGTGGCGAGTGCAGCCGCGCGGGGCGAAGAGATGGGCAAAGCGGCAGGTAAGCCGGTAGCAGCCAGGGGGGATGCAGGTAGTGGGCGGTCAGGCGGGGTGGCACGCGGGGTGGAAGTAGTCGGGGTGGCAGTAGGCGGGGGGGGGGCAGGCGGGGAGGGCCCAGGCGGGGCCGGCAGAGGCGCAGGGGGGGGCGGGGGCCCGGCCACCGAGGCGAGCCGTCCCTGTGAAGG
>Ga0114957_1004518_pt1 | contig 11935 bp, 11 predicted proteins | sample BantaG_FD_87175 | JGI IMG/M metagenome (GOLD analysis project Ga0114957, IMG submission 87175) | Marine algal microbial communities from Bantry Bay, Ireland - BantryBay_4 metaG | ecosystem: Host-associated > Algae > Red algae > Unclassified | place: Bantry Bay, Ireland | collected 2014-11-21 | reverse complement strand
CTTCCAGATTTTTTTGTAATTTTGAATATTCCATTTGCTGTTGTTTTTAGTGAATAATTTTGCTTTTATCTCCACTAAAATACAACAGCTTTTTTTATTGCAATATAGAAAGCTTGTTCGATACTCAGTTTTTTTTTCAATAAATTTATTGGAATAAGTTCTTGTTCATAATTATATAATAGCTATTTTCAGATTATTTTTTATCCGATTAAATAAAAAAACGTAGATGTAACCTGTGTTAGCTGCAAGCAAAAAGAAAAAAAATCATCCTTTCAAAATATCAAATGGAGGTTCAAAATATAATTTCAAGCAAAAAATGAAGGCAAAAGAAACCTACTTAAAAGGAAAATCTGTTTTCACAATTTCATTAATAGTAATTGGAATAACGATACTGACGGTTTATCTATCAGGAATAAATTATAATCGAACGATAACTTCAAATTTGTATTTATCTCTTGGAATAATCGGAATTTGCCTCTTTATTTTTTATGACTTATGGACTTTATAAAGGAGTAGGATTGGTTGACAATTTTCCCAAATACAAAGATTTTAAATCGGGAGATATAATTTCTTCATCGGGAGAATTACCAGGTATGCCAAGCGTAGATATTGGAGAAGGAATTGGAGGAATACTACTATCAATAATTTTATGGATTGCGATGACAATTTTTTTCGTCACCGTTTTAATAATGCTTGAAGCTATTTTTTGGTTTTCGCTATTCGTAATTTTGACAATGTTATATTGGGTATTTTTCAGAGCATTAAAATTAGTTTTTAGTAAAGTAAATGAGACAAAAGGAAATATTGGAACATCAATGATTTACTCTTTAGGATATACAGTTTTATTCACAGGGTGGATTTTTGGAATAACATATTTAGTTGAAACATTGAAATAAAAAAAGAAGCCAGCAGCGAACAATGCATACTCGTTCATTGTCAGCAAAAGCTGCCAACGACGGGTATGCGAAACCGTTCTGCCTCATATAGAAAAAAGAAAATCCAAACAACTCGAAAGAGTGGAATTTCGTAAATTTGGAATTTAATAACAACTACAAAATCAGAAATGAATTACTTTGAAACTATACAAGAACTTACGAAATCAATACCAGCATCAATTGTAGATTTTTCAATTGAAAGAGTAAGAACTTCACCACCGACACAAGCATCATCTAACTTCATCACAAATAAAGAACAAGGAGATTGGGCAGAATTGTTGATTTCCAGAGCCATAAATGAAACTTTTGAAGGATTGGTAGCAGTACGATATGGAAAGTCAGATGATTTGGTAGCGGGTGAAAAAGGGTTCGATACATTTTATAATGAATTCCAAGACGAATTGGATACAATTGGGAAAAGACCTGATTTGTTAGTTTTCAAAGAAGAAGATTTTAGAAAAGACCTTGGATATGATGTAAGCAAATTGGAACATTCATCTATAGAAGATTATGTAAAATTAGCAGTTGCGGGCTTAGAGGTCAGGTCAAGTGCTTTTTTGATTGACAAGTATGAAGCATTAATGCAGCATAGAACTCAATCAAATTTGGAAAAAGCCTTTCAAGTTAAGGCAAAAATTATTGATGAATATTCTGATATTTTAATCCATCCAAAGAAAAAGAAGTACCTTGATATTCTGAACAGCATCAATAAAGAAACCATTCTTGCAGTCTCTTTCAGGAGACCGAGTTGGAACTCAACTGAAAGACTTTCAGAGCTGACCATCTTATTTAAAGAATTGAAAGGTGCTATCTCTATTGCACAAAAGCGAGATTATTTGAGCATAACACCAAAAGTCGAAGATTTAAAAGTCGTCTATAAATGGATTGAGAAATTTAATGTTCCACATTTCTATTTTCAAGTTTTCTTCGACAAAGTATATGGTATTGCATTCAAGGAAATTTTGTCATTAGTAACCGACTCAGAAAAGGAAGGCGAGCATTACGAAATAAGCAAAGACATCAAAAACCAGAATAAAACGACCATTAAAATAAACACAAGAAAAACGCATCAAATAGTTTATAAAGTTGACGAACCTGAACATAAAAGTGTTCGCAGAGAAATGGGAAGAGGGCGGTTACTATTCTATGTTAGCTTTGATAAAGGAACAGCTTACTTGGATATTGAGAATATTAAAGATTTACTAAACATACAAAACACTTAAAAGTGATATTAGAGAAAACATACTCAAAAAAAGTAGGCATATCTCACAGAAAAAAATATGCTCAATTCTTTACACCAGAGGAAGTTGCGGATTTGATGATTGATTGGGTTTTGAAAAACCAATCGCTAAAAAAAGTACTTGAACCGGCTTTTGGACTTGGGGTTTTTTCCCGTTTATTACTAAACAAAAAGCCAGATTTAGATATAAAAGGATTTGATGTTGACCCAATAATTCTGGAGGAAGCAAACAATTCGTTTCGTGAATTCTCTAATGTAAATCTAATTTTAGAGGATTATCTTTTCAATGATTGGAAGAACAAGTATGACGGAATTTTATGTAACCCACCCTATTTTAAGTTTCATGATTACGAGAATAAAAAAGCCTTAGAAGAAATAAGAAAAAGGCTCAAAGTAAACCTGAATGGATTTACAAATATTTACACGCTATTCTTACTTAAATCAATCTATCAATTAAATGAAGGAGGTAAAGCGGCATATATTATACCTTCGGAATTTTTAAACTCCGATTATGGAATATTTGTTAAGCGATACTTGATTAAATCCAATGCGTTAAAGCATATAATCATTTTTGATTTCAAAGAAAACGTTTTTGATGATGCACTAACTACAAGTGCAATCCTACTTTTATCAAAGGATAACAATTCATCAGGTGTAAGCTTTACAACAGTAAAGAATAAGCAGCAGTTTGATAAAATAAAAAATCAAATCAAATCAAATCAAACTAAGATATCTTCAAAAACGATAAGCAATACCAACCTTGACCCCGACATTAAGTGGCGAGCTTATTACCAAGAACAATTGAGCAAAAAATATAAAAACCTTGTGCCTTTTAAAAAAGTGGCGAAAGTAGTGAGAGGAATAGCAACAGGTGCAAATGAATATTTTACCTTCAATAAAGAAAAAGCAGAAAAGCTAAGTATTCCAAACAATAGCTTACTTCCATGTATAACGAAATCAAAAGATGTGAGTTCGCCATTTTTTACGACAGAACGATTTGAAAAATTAGCGAATGCTGATGCTAATATTTATTTATTTAACGCAGGAAAAACTCCAACTGACGAAAGTGTTTTGGATTATATTAAATTAGGTGAGGAAAAAGGAGTAAATAAGAAGTTTTTAACATCACGAAGAACTCCATGGTTCATTAATGAAAATAGACCTCCATCACCAATTTGGGTAAGTGTATTTAATAGAAATAATGTCAAGTTCATAAGGAATGAAGCTGAGATTTCTAATTTAACTACTTTTCATTGTATCTATCTTAAATCTGATTTATTCAACAATATTGATGTCGACTTAATTTTTGCTTATTTATTAACTGACATTGCCAGAGAAATTTTCAGCGATAATAGAAGGGAATATGGAGACGGATTAAAAAAGTTTGAACCAAATGATTTGAATAATGGTCTTATGTTAGACCTATCTCAATTGACAGAAGAAGAGAAGAACGACATAAAAAGTCTGCATCATACTTATCGAAAGTCTGTAATTAAAGGAAATGAAAATAAATCCCATCTCGAAGAAATAGAAAAAATATTAAAGAAGAAATACGAGGCAGAACAAAGCATCCAACGGCAATAAGCCCTATGCGGGCTTACTGCGTGGATGCCAGACCATTTGCGTCACTAAAAAAAATAAAAAATTGAAGAATTTACTGATAAATTTAAGTTTACTGAGTTTATTTCTGATTGGGTGCAAAGAAGAAATCAAAATAGATTATGCAACAATTGAAAAAGAAATTGAAGGAGTTAAAACCATTGACGATAAAAGAAATTATTTAGAATTAATTTTTAAAGAAGACCAAAAAGTAAGAGGTAGCCATGGTTCAGAAATCATGATAAAACATGGTGTAAATTCAAAAAAATATAATGAATATGTAAAGAAGCAAATAATACAGGATGCGATTAACCTTGTTAAAGTCGAAAAATATTTTGAGAAATTCGGACATCCTATATCTACAGAAGTTGGAGAGATTGCAACAGTAACACCTTGGACGGTAATTCACCACGCTCAAACATATCAAGAAAGAGAACGAAATTTTGAAATTTTTTATAAAGCATATTTAAACGGTAACTTAGATGCCGGAGCAATTTCTATGTTCTTGGGAAGAATGTATGAAATGAAAAATAGAAAAAGGTTTCAAATGAAAAATCCGTACAAACCAGAAGATAAAATTAACGAACTAATAAAGAAACTAAACTTAGAAAAAAAGAAAGCGAACGCACATTATTAAAGGCTGATAGTCGTGGCAACGCCCGACGATCAGCCTTTGTTGAAATCGGGATTTTTTTATGAAATATGGTGGAAAAGAATTTAAGTAACGGTCAAAAAATATAATAGGTAAAAAAGCAAAAAGCCATCTCGAATCATCAAGATGGCTTTTTGTTTTTTTTAGAAAAAAAAATTACAACTCCTCTCCTTTAGAAGTAAATATTTTAAAATCAACAGTAACATATTGCGACCTAAAATCAGATAAAACGTTCATCAATTCAGCAGTATCTCCATCAAATGAAAATCCAAAAGTTCGAACCGAACTTTGTGAAATATCTTGATTTAAAATAGTCAACTCATTATTTTCTACTGAAAAATATCCGTAATAACCATCAATATAATATTGACTTCCTGACACATTAATTATTTCATCAAGAAATCCACTTGCGACCGAATCAGCATTACCATCATCAGAAGCAATGTAACCCCAAATTGTATTTTGAGGAACTTTATAAAGTCTTTTTTCAGGAACAACTATTCCATTTAATTCTTTCATTTCCAATTCATAATAATCATTTTCGACGGTCAATGTTCCTTTATTTTGAATCACATTTTTCAAACTGATAATCATCTCATAAGATGAAGAATCAAGAAATCCAATTTCCACGTATGCATCAGCAATAAAAATTGGAGCAGGACAATCTGGCTCAGGAATATCATGAATCGTAAATGAAATATTATTTCCAATAATCGAAGGTGCAACATCAATTAAAGTATTTTCGCAAGATTCTGATTTAATCGTTTCTACATTAAGATTAAAAGTGCGATTATTTTCCTCTAAAGATTCCCAAAGTAAAATCTTAAATTCATCTTCAATCGTAATATTTACATCCTCTACGATTTTATCATCTTTACATCCAAATGTAAAAATTAAAAGAAATACGATGGCTACTCTACTGGTTCTTTTCAACATTATTGCTATTAGCTTTTGTGAAGTGATTGGGAAAAAATCTACTTTCGAGAAGTTATAAAATAGCTTGAGTGGCTATTTCTTATTTCAAAAACGAAAGGAATTCTTTTTTGCTGCCTTCTACCTATTTTTTGCAAAATAAAGATTGTATTGGTTTTAATTATTTCGGGAAATAATCATTGAGGTAAAGTGCATTAATAAATTTACATTCTTGAACTTTGCCTGAGTAACGGTTCAATAATAAATCACGATTCTTGGCTGCTCCTTTTGTCTCTAGTTTTTACACTAGACCTACCTTTGCCGGCAGCAGGCAGGCTCATACTTTCAAAGCAAAAATTAGCTCCCCAAGAATCGTGATTTATTAATGTACTGTTACTGAGAAAGTTAGTATACAAATATATAATTTCTTACTCCATTTTGCAGAACTATGTTTTATATTATGGTCTATATTTTTTTTTTAAAAGTATTAAATGTAAGTTTTATCCAAATTCAAGTTGCGTTTATCCATCTTTTTTATTTTTGGGAAAAAAAAATTCTTCTTTTATATTCCTTTTGAAGTAGTTTTAAACTGCTTCCAACGTCAACTAATCATAAACAACTAATCACATTTAAAATTGTCATTATTGTAATTATGATTAAACTACAAAACATCACTAAATCCTACACTACAGGTCAAAATACTTTGCAAGTTCTCAAAGGTATCGACCTCGAAATCCATGAAGGAGAATTTGTTTCTATCATGGGTTCTTCTGGTTCTGGAAAATCTACTCTACTCAATATTTTAGGCATTTTGGACGAATATGACGGAGGCACCTACACTTTGGATGGTACGCTGATGAAGGATCTAAGTCAAAAACAAGCTGCTCAATACCGAAACCGATTCCTTGGTTTTGTTTTCCAATCATTTAATTTATTGAATTTTAAATCGGCTGCTGAAAATGTTGCTTTGCCTTTGTATTATCAAAAAGTACCTCGCAAAGAACGACACGCAAGAGCCATCGAATATCTAGATCGAGTAGGTTTAAAAGATTGGGCAGATCATTTACCCACTCAACTTTCGGGTGGTCAACAACAGAGAGTTGCCATCGCAAGAGCATTGATCGGACAACCAAAAGTGATCCTCGCCGATGAACCAACAGGTGCATTGGATACCAAAACTTCTCACGAAGTCATGGATTTTTTCAAAGAAGTAAACGCTCAAGGAATTACAGTTATCATCGTAACGCATGAGCAAGATATTGCTGAAATGACAGACCGAATAATTCACATGAAAGACGGTTTAATAACGGTGAATGGTTGATACCGCTTGGTGCTAGCACTTAATGGTATTAACCATTCATCATTCACCATTAATTTAAAACAATGATTGATACAGATAAATGGCGGGAGATATTTAGCTCACTTGGTAGGCACAAGTTGAGAACATTTTTGACGGCATTTAGTGTCTGGTGGGGAATATTTATGCTCGTGATTTTGTTGGGAGCAGGTACTGGATTAGAAAATTCTCAAAGAAGGAATTTTGCTGATGATGCGATGAATAGTATTTTCATTCGATCAGGTCAAACTTCAAAAGAATATAAAGGTCTTCCAGCTGGGAGATTTATTCGATTTAATTCTGATCAATATGAGCAAGTAGCAAATATAGAAGGTGTGGGAAATAGTACGGGAAGGTACTTTTTATGGGGAGAATTTTTTATAAAATATAAGAATGAAAGCCTATCATTTGATGTACGATGTGTCCACCCTGGACATCAAGTTATTGAAAATACGACTGTAAAAGAAGGAAGATATATCAATGATCGAGATATAGATTTATTTCGAAAAGTATGTGTCATTGGTGATTTAGTTGCTGAAGGTTTTTTTAAAAATGGAGAAAATCCAATTGGGGAAAATTTAAATATAAAAGGAGTTGAATATAAAATCGTTGGCATTTTTACAGATGCTGGAAGTGATCGAGAACGAAGAGTCATTTACTTACCAATTTCAACTGTGCAAAGAATTGAAGGAACAGACCGAGTACACATGATGATGGTGGAAGTAGGCAATGCAACATTGGAAGAATCTTTATTGATCGAAAAAGAGATTCGTGAAAAACTCGCTATCCTCAACAAATTTTCACCAACCGATAGAGAGGCCATTCGAACTTTTAACCTTGCCGAGGCTTTCCAAGAATTTGAAACCATCTTTGGATTTATTAAAGGATTTATTTGGTTTGTAGGTATTGGGAGTATCATTGCAGGAGTAATTGGAGTGAGTAATATTATGTTGATTGTGGTAAAAGAGCGAACCAAAGAAATAGGTGTGAGAAAAGCACTAGGTGCAACGCCAGCTTCCATCGTAACCATGATTGTTCAAGAATCCATTTTCTTAACAAGTATTGCAGGTTATTTAGGCTTGGCATGTGGGATGTTTATAGTTGGAGGAATTCAATATTTGATGGAAAGCAATAATGTTGATATTGAATTTTTTTATAATCCAGAAGTAAATATGAGTATGGTATTAATCGCCTTAGTTATTCTCATTTTGAGTGGAGCGGTGGCAGGTTTGATTCCAGCAATTCAAGCAGTAAAAATTAATCCAGTAGTTGCGATGAAGAGTTGAAAACGTTGGACGTTCGCTTCGCTTGATGTTGGACATTTTACGTTTTCCCATAATAGTTACTCGTAAAACGCCAAGCGCAGCGAACCTAAAAAGTGAAACGAAACTCATTATAAAAAGGGTTCTTTGACAAGCCCCGTGTTTTAAGTCAGACCAATGTCGAAAATAACACTTCCTGCGGTCGTTTTTATTTCCAACTTTGGTCTGACCACGGGATTTGTCAAAGAACGAAAAAAGAAAAATCCATGTTCGATTTAGATAAATGGCAAGAAATATTCAACACTATTCGCAAACATAAATTGCGAACTTTTCTAACAGGACTTGGTGTCTTTTGGGGGATTTTTATGCTTGTTTTTTTAATGGGAGCTGGCAAAGGTTTAGAAAATGGAGTCATGGGAATGCTTGGTGGTCATGCAAAAAACAGTTTATATGTTTGGACACAACGAACCGCCAAAGCATATAAAGGTCTTCCACCAGGAAGACAAGTTCAATTAACGATGGATGATATGAATGCCATTGATGCAAAGTTTGGTGATAAGATTGCCTACCTCGCACCTCGAATGTGGATGCCATCAGGAGAAGTAATTCATGGAGATAAAAAAGCAGCTTTTGATGTAAGAGGAGATGCGCCTGATTTGTTGCAAATAGATGCTATCAGAATGGTCAAAGGTCGATTCATTAATCATCTAGATATTAAGGGCCGGCGAAAAATTGCCATTATTGGTAAACGAGTCCGAGATGTTTTGTTTGAAGGAGAAGAGGAGCAAGCAATTGGACAAATGGTAAAAATCCAAGGAGTAGAATATAAGGTAGTCGGAACTTTTGAATCTGACCGAAAAGGAAATGATGGAGAAGAAGATGAAAATTCAATTTTACTTCCGATCACCACCGTTCAGCAAGTTCGAAATCGTCCAAATGATATTGGTTGGTTTGTCTGTGCGATGTATCCCGATGTAACGGTTTCCTCTATTGAAGAAGATTTAAAATTATTACTAAAAGAAAGACATAATATTGCTCCTGACGATATGATGGGAGTTCGATCTGATAATGTAGAAGAAGAATTTCGAGAAATCAATGGACTATTTATTGGGATAAAATTTATTGTTTGGGTAGTCGGAATTGGAAGTTTAATCGCAGGAGTAATCGGTGTCGGAAACATCATGTTAATTGTAGTAAAAGAACGGACTAAAGAAATTGGAATTCGAAAAGCAATGGGCGCAACTCCTCGCTCTATCATCAATATGATTTTATTGGAATCTGTTTTTATTACATCCTTAGCTGGATATTTAGGTTTGCTGGCAAGCACCAGTATTATTGTTTTGATGAATCTAGGCATAGGGGAAGGATCTAAATTTTTTGCCAATCCAGAAGTTGATATAAATGTAGGAATTGTGGCAGTAATAGTTTTGATATTTGCAGGTGCATTCGCTGGCTTAATTCCAGCAATGCATGCAGCTAATATTAACCCTGTTGTTGCACTTAAGGATGAGTAAATTTTAATGGTGAATGGTGAACGATGAATGGTGAATACCGCTTGGTGCTAACTGTTTATAAATGAACATTTGCTGTTATTTCTTTTCAAAAAAAGTATTAAATAAACTGTAAAGCAACGGTTAACACCTCTTGGGTATTAATCATTCACCATTAAAAATATAATTATGAACAAAGGTTGTGTAATATCTTTTGGAGCGATTCTTTTACTTTTCACAGTAGGATTAGTTTATTATTTTAGTACTAAAGATTCAAAAGAACAAGAAAACATTGAACTGACTAAACCTACGATTGATAATATTTTGAAAAAAACGGTGGCGACTGGTTCCATCAGACCTCGCAAAGAAGTCAATATCAAACCTCAAGTTTCAGGGGTCGTTGATCGACTGTATGTGGAAGCTGGAAATGTGGTAAAAAAAGGAGATAAAATCGCTCGAATAAAATTAGTGCCAAGTCAAGTTAATATCAATAATGCACAAAGTAGTGTTCAATTGGCGAGCATCCGATTTAAAGAAGTTCAACGAGAACTCGAAAGACAACGAGATGTTTTTTCCAAAAAACTAGATGTGGAAAATGCCAAAGTCAGTTTTGAAAATGCGCAAAAAGAAGAGGAAAGGCAGAAGGCTTTATTTCAAGATGGAGTCATTTCTGAGATTGATTATAATCGTTTTAAACTTGATTTGAATTTGCAAAAAGCAGCCTTGGAAAATGCCAAAATTGCTGCTGATAATAATTTAAAACAATTCGAAAGTGAGGTGGAAATACGTCGGCAAGAACTAGAATTTGCCAAAGACAATTTAGCTTTACTTCGAGAAGGAGCGACTAAAAATTCTAAGCAAGTTTCTAACATTGTGGTATCGACTGTCGATGGGATGATTTTGGATATTCCAGTAGAGGAAGGTTCCTCTGTGATTGAGCGAAATAATTTTAACGAAGGAACTAATATTGCCTCTGTGGCAGATATGAATTCTTTGATCTTCGAGGGAAAAGTGGATGAGTCAGATGTTGGAAAATTAAAAGAAGGTATGCCTTTAGAATTAACGGTAGGAGCAATCGAAAATGAAAAATTTAAGGCTGAGCTAGAATACATTGCGCCCAAAGGTGTAACGGAAGAAGGTACAGTAAAATTTGAAGTGCGAGCTGCTATCCGACCTACTTCTGAAACTTTTCTTCGAGCAGGTTACAGCGCAAGTGGTGATATTATTTTGAGTCGAAAAGATAGTGTTATTGTCATCAATGAAAGAGATTTGATTACTTCTAAAGATTCCGATTCTACTTTTGTTCAGCTTAAAATGGGAGATAATGATTTTAAGAAAACTCTAATTAAGATCGGATTATCTGATGGGATTTTAGTAGAAGTGAAAAGTGGTTTGGACACTACTCAACAGATCAAAGTACTTAAAAATGTAACTGAGAATAATTGATTTTTAATATTGTGTTCCCTAATCATGAGGTGACTTTGAGTCGAATGTCGTCAACTTAGTGGGGACTACTATCGACTGGCTTCGAGTCAACTTGTGAATAATTCAGCAACACCTTGTCTATATTAAAATTCATTTTTATCATAAAAAAAGTGATTGAATTATTTCGATCACTTTTTTTTAATAGGGTTTGCATTTGAGATAATGCATTCATATTGTTCTATAAAAATAAATTTATGAGAGCGTTTTCAAGCGTTTTAGTAAACCTTCTTTGTAAGTTCTTCCGATCGAAAAATTATCTTCATTAATTTTTATTTGGCTGGTTGATAAATCTATCGAGCTAATCAAACTCATATTAATAATGTGTCTTTTATTTACTCTAACGAATCGATGTGAATCCAGCATCTTTCTCACTTTGATCAACGACATTTTCAAAGCATACTTTTTCTTTTCAGTCGAAATCACGCAATAGTTTCCTTCAGACTGAATAAATTCGATATCGTTAATTTCAACTCTTTCGAGTATATTATTTTTTTTAATAAAAACACAATCTTCCAAGATCATCTCTTCATCACATTTATCAACTCCCTTTGAAACTGAATATTCCGAATGGGTCATATTTATCATAGCTAATTCAATTTTATTTTGCAAAGTCAACTTACTAAATGGTTTAACCAAATATCCAAAATGTTCCATTTCCATCTCTTGCTCAAAATGTTTTTGCTCCTCCGGACTAGTCATAAAAATCACCCCAACTCCATACTTTATCTTTATCATTTTTGCTAATTCAATTCCATCCAAATCTCCATTAATTTTGAGATTCATTAAGATCAAATCAGGGTTATTTGTTTCTACTATTTTTAGAACTATATCAGAATTATCTACGATACCAATTAGGTCATAATCTAATTTCTTGACTAATGTATTCACTTTAGATGCAAAAGATGGATCTTTTTCTACTACAAGTATTTTTATGTTCGGCATGTTTCTAGTGAGCTGTATTTTTCTCTAAATTTTATAAAATTTTATGTTTCATTTAGCGAAATGAAAAACAATTATAACTAAG
>Ga0114957_1004517_pt1 | contig 11950 bp, 12 predicted proteins | sample BantaG_FD_87175 | JGI IMG/M metagenome (GOLD analysis project Ga0114957, IMG submission 87175) | Marine algal microbial communities from Bantry Bay, Ireland - BantryBay_4 metaG | ecosystem: Host-associated > Algae > Red algae > Unclassified | place: Bantry Bay, Ireland | collected 2014-11-21 | reverse complement strand
TTGTACTCCTCTTTTGTTATTTCCAAACCAAACTGCTTGAAAATCAAACAACGTAAAAACATCCAACTCTCTAAAACCAGCTTTTTGTAAAACCCGTCGAGAAGCCAAATTTTCACAAGGTTCAGCAGCATTTATTTTTTCCGAATTCATTTCTTAAAACCATATTTCAACGAAGAGAGAACAGATTTGGTGGCGAACCCTTGTCTTCAAAAAATAAATTTCTCAAAATGCTCTAAACATTTTTCATAATAATTTCTTCCAATTGAGCAACAGTTTTTGTACCTGCTTCGTGCCATAATTTTTTTCCATTTTTAAAAATCATAAAAGTAGGCACGCCCATCACACCCATGTCTGCGCCCATTTTAGCATATTTGTCCACATCAATTTTGATGATTTTTGCTTTGCCAGAAACTTTTTTTGCGACTTCTTTTAGCACAGGATTCATCGCCATACATGGGCCGCACCAAGTAGCATAAAAATCTATGAGGACAGGTTGGTCGCTATGGAGGAGTTCTTGGAAAGTGGGTTTTTTACTCATGAAAATTATTTTTAAAAAATCGTTTTTAATTTGAATTGGTTCTCAAAAATCAACGAAACAAAGTTACATTTGCAAATCTAATTTTTCACGCATTTTCTAATTAATCTTTGGATGACATACCTACAAATCATAAAAGAAATCAAAGCCAAAAAATATGCACCCATTTATTTATTGCATGGGACTGAGTCATATTATATTGATAAGATTTCAAAATATATTGAAGAAAATGTGCTGACGGAAGGGGAGAAGTCCTTCAATCAAATGATTATGTATGGAAAAGATACCGATCATAAAACCTTGATTGACACTTGCAGTCGCTATCCGATGATGGCTTCTCATCAAGTCGTGATTTTGAAAGAGGCGCAAGAAATGAAGACGCTGAAAGAGTTGTTGCCGTACATCGAGAGACCCGTTCCCACCACAATTTTAGTCATTTGTTTTAAGCATAAAAAATTTGATGGGCGAACTAAGTTTGGAAAACTAGTCAAGAAGAAAGCCTTGATTTTTGAGTCAAAGAAATTATATGATAATCAAATTCCTGATTGGATTCAATCTTATTTAAAAGATAAAAAATTAAGTATCTCTCCTTCAGCGGCAGCTTTGGTGGCAGAATATTTAGGAGAAAATTTGTCGAAAGTAAGTAATGAGTTGGACAAGTTGGCGATCAATCTGGCACCAGGAACGGAAGTCAATGAAAAACATATTCAAGAACAAATCGGCATCAGTAAAGAGTATAATGTTTTTGAATTGCAAAAAGCTTTAGGAACAAAAAATGTAGTCAAATCCAATCGCATCATCAATTATTTTATTTCCAATCCGAAAAAAAATCCATTGGTTGTTGTCGTCGGAACCTTGTTTAATTTTTTCTCAAAAGTATATTTGACTCATTTCCTAAAAAATAGTTCGGAAAGAGAAATGATGGAAAAATTAGGCGTACGTCATGCTTTTTTTCTAAAAGATTATAAACTCGCTGCCCGAAATTATCCATATCAACAATCGCAAAATGTGATCTCCATTTTGAGAGAATATGATTTAAAATCAAAAGGCGTTGACCGAGTCAATGCGACAGATGGAGACTTGATGAAGGAGATGGTTTTTAAAATATTGCATGCGTAGGTAAGGTAGCTGGACTTTCCAAGTCCAGAATTTAGGATAACATAATTTTCTAAATACTCTCAATTTTATGGACTTGGAAAGTCCAGCTACGGAAATATTTCCACAACATTCTCCGTCTCAATCCTTGACAATTCCTTCAATTTTCCTTGCTCCAATAATTTTGGTAAATCCCCCAAAGGTGTTCCCACTTCCGCTTTATAATTTACATAATCTTGAAAAATAATTCCGCCCACATTCCGAGAATTATACGCACTCCGAAAACGAACACCACCTCCGCTAACTTGATAGTTATACGCCAAATAATCAATCACGTTCGATTGTTGATTAATCCAATAATGAAAAATATCATCGTGATCTCGACCACCACCTTCTTGTTCAAAACTGATTTTTAAAATTTCGTAAGTCTTACCTTTTATAATTGTCGTTCCTTGATAGGATTTTTTTACCGCTTTGTCTTGCAATTTATAAGGAAGGGTAGCGAAGTAAATCACAGAATTTAAACCATTGGAATATTGATTTTTTTCTTTTTCAGAAAGCTCTATTTCCACACCATTTACTTTTCGATTCAAATTTCCATTTTCCAAAATATCGATGATTCCTTTTCCATTTTTTTTACTCGTTACCGAATATCGAAATTGATTTTTGTTATTCTTAAAAGTATAATTTTTGTCTCTGAAGGTAAATGAATAATGTGCCGTTTGATATTTTGCACCGCCATGTGCCGCAATTGTTTTTTGCAAAATCATTTCTGCCTGAGAAAGTTGAGGGGAAGATGAGTTGGTATTTTTGGTAGAGTTGCAAGCGATAAAAAAAATGGCAGTTATAAAAATGAATACAAAATTATTTGTCATAATAAATTGGATTTTAATTTTTATTCAAAAAAATACCAAGCTAAATAATTGATTTTAGATTGTTTTTTCTTTTTCGGAAAAATACAAAATTCTATTTTTAGCCGACAATTTTTAAAATTAAAAAATAGAAAGAAAAGGTCAAATAAATTTTTCAATTATTAATTTATATTTATAAGTAGTTGATTATTAGATGTTTATGGTGGTTTTTATTTAGGTGATTAATAAAAACGCTATTTTTTAAAAATATTTATCTAAATCAATTTGCATTTTTATAAAAAAGAAACATACCTTGCGGTATAAAAAAATAACAAATGTTTCATTTAAATGTAAATACAAAATTTTGGTGGTGGCACTTCTCTAACTTTCAACCTGAGTAAGTTAAGTCATTTCTATTGCGTTTATTTTGCAACGAAAAAAGTGTCTAACCGTTTACTCGGTTAGACACTTTTTTTTATGTCAAACTTAAGCCCCTGTCTCCCAAGGGGAAACGATAAAATTGGACTTGGGGATTATGATAAAGTGCAATTTTTTGAAAGTAAAATTCTATTAATTAAAAAATAAATTTCCCATTTTCGTTCTCCTTTAGGGGACAAGGGTTTAAACTATCAATAATGTTAACAGAACAATTAGAAAAAATAAAATTAGAAACAGTCGCTAAAAGATTCTTAGCTGATACCACCACGCCTGTGAGTATTTATTTAAAAATCCGAGATCATTTTGAAAGTTCATTGTTGCTAGAAAGTACAGATTTTCGAAGCGCAGAAAATTGTTTTTCATTTATTTGCATGGAACCGATTGCGAGTTTTGAAGTAACTGGAAAAAAAATCGAAACCCTCAGCGTCGATGGCAAAATTGGAAATGAAGCAATAAATGCCAACGATGAAGTGCCTGCTCGATTGAATCAATTTATGAATCAGTTCGACATCGAGAACCCCGAAAACTACAAAGGGATCAATGGGTTTTTTGGATATATGTCCTTCGAAGCAGTTCAATATTTTGATACGGTGACCTTCGATGATTCGAAAAGAACGATGGATATTCCAGAAGTCAATTATAAACTATTTAGATATATTATTGCGATCAATCACTTTAATGATGAATTATTTATTTTAGAAAATATTCCACCAGGAGCTGATTCTGAAATCGCAAAAATTGAAAATTTATTAAGCTATCAGACTTTTGGAAAATATCAATTCAAAACCGAAGGCGATGAAACTTCCAATATTACTGATGATGAATTTAAAGAAATGATAACGAAAGGAAAAGAGCATTGTCAAGTTGGTGATGTTTTTCAAATGGTACTTTCTCGACAATTTCAGCAAAAGTTTTCAGGTGATGAATTCAATGTTTATCGTATCCTCCGTTCCATTAATCCTTCTCCTTATCTTTTCTTTTTTGACTACGGAAATTATAAAATTTTTGGTTCTTCTCCCGAAGCTCAAATGGTTATCAAGCAAGATGTCGCCAGCGTAAATCCAATCGCAGGAACGTATAAGCGAACAGGCAATGACGAAGAAGATCGAGCGCAAGCTCAACTCTTATTGCGTGACCCAAAGGAAAATGCGGAACACATGATGTTAGTTGATTTGGCTCGAAATGATTTGAGCCGACATTGCACCAAAGTGAAAGTGAGTGAGTTGATGGAGATTCAATATTTTAGTCACGTAATTCATTTGGTATCTAAAGTGGAGGGAAAATTACCCGAAGGCTACAACCCAATCAAAGTGCTCGGAGATACTTTCCCCGCAGGAACTTTGTCAGGTGCGCCAAAATATAAAGCCATCGAATTGATCGGTCAATACGAAAACCAAAACCGTTCTTTTTACGGAGGTATGATTGGCTTCGTAGGATTCGATGGAGACTTAAATCATGCGATTACCATCCGTTCTTTTTTAAGTAAAAATAATACACTTTATTATCAAGCAGGTGCTGGAGTTGTTTCACTAAGTGATGAGGAACATGAGTTGCAAGAAGTGAATAATAAATTGGGCGCATTGAAGCAGGCATTGAAAAGAGCGGAGTCACTTTAATGCTTAATTTTTAATGGTGAATGGTTAACACAGCTATTTTGACACTTAGCAGAATTAATCATTCACCGTTATTTATTTTTTTTCCAAAAAAAAAAGAATTATGAAAATACTGATGTTGGATAATTACGATTCCTTTACCTATAATTTAGTCCAATATTTGGAAGAAATTATTGATGGGAAAATTGATGTTTTTCGAAATGATCAAATCACTCTGGAAGAGGTTGGGAAATACGATACGATTATATTATCTCCAGGGCCAGGTGTTCCAAAAGATGCTGGAATATTGATGGAAGTAATAGAAAAATATGCGACGACAAAAAATATATTTGGCGTTTGTCTTGGTATGCAAGCGATAGGAGAATCCTTTGGAGGCGAATTAGCCAACTTGGAAAAAGTCTATCATGGCGTGCAAACTTTGATTATAAAAACCGAAGATGAGGAACCCATTTTTAAAGATGTTCCAACTGCTTTCGAAGCAGGTCGCTATCATTCATGGGTAGTGAAAAAAGAAAATTTACCCGACTGTTTGGAAGTGACCGCCATTGACAAAAAAGGAATCGTGATGGCGATGAGTCACAAAGAATATAATGTTAGAGGTGTTCAATTTCATCCCGAATCAATTATGACTCCAGATGGAAAAACGATGTTGCGCAATTTTATTAAACATTCTAAAAGCATAATGAAACCAATGTCTAACAAGGTATTTACAAAAACGTAATTTACCCTTCATCATTAAGCACTAACCATTTTTAAAAATGAAACAGATACTCACTAGACTTTTTGAACATAAAGAATTAAATCGAGATGAAGCCAAAAAAGTACTCGTCAATATCTCCAATGGAGCATATAATGAAGCACAAATTGCTGCATTTATCAGCGTGTATTTGATGCGATCTATTTCCGTAAATGAATTGTTAGGATTCCGAGATGCATTGTTAGAATTGTGCCGACCGTTTGATTTGGAAGGCATGGAAAGTATTGACATTGTTGGGACAGGAGGTGATGGGAAAAACACTTTTAATATCTCCACCTTGTCTTCAGTCGTCGTGGCAGGCGCAGGTTACAAAGTAACGAAGCATGGAAATTATGGCGTGTCTTCTGCTTGTGGTTCATCCAATGTTTTAGAACATTTAGGATATACGTTTACCAGCGATACTAATATTTTGAAAAAACAATTAGACGCTGCGAATATATGTTTTTTGCATGCGCCACTTTTTCATCCAGCGATGAAAGCAGTTGCGCCAGTCAGAAGACAATTAGGTGTAAAAACTTTTTTCAATATGCTTGGTCCATTAGTTAATCCAGCGCAACCAACTCAATCTTTGTTGGGCGTTTATAATTTGGAATTGGCTAGACTGTATCAATATATTTTTCAAACAACTGATCGAGATGCAACTATTGTTTATTCGATGGACGGCTACGATGAAGTGTCACTAACTTCGCCTTTTAAGTTGCGAAAAAATAATACTGAGCGACTACTTCAACCAAGCGACATTGGGAAAACGACTTTGCTACAATCAGATTTGCACGGCGGAGGCGACGTACCCTCTTCCGCCAAAATATTTATGGACGTACTTTCAGGAAATGGAACGACTCCTCAAAATGATGTAGTCAGCACCAATGCAGGAATTGCGATTAATTGTTTGCAACCACAAAAAAGTATCGAAGATTGTATTGCCGAAGCGCAGGAATCATTAATCGAAGGAAAAGCATTAAATCAATTCAAACTACTATTAAATTAGCACCACGTAGAGAGACTTTCCAAGTCCCTACTCACCAAAAAGGAAAAAATACAAATCCCTACAAATCGTAAAGTTTGATAAAATTTAATACGTAAATAACTAATAATGAATATTTTAGAAAAAATAACAAATAATACGCGTATCGTCGTAGAAGAACGAAAAAGACTTTATCCAATTACAGCATTGGAAGAAAGCAGATACATGGCACGTAAAGTTTTTTCCCTAAAAAGTAATTTACAAAAAGGATCATTCGGAATTATTTCAGAGTTTAAAAAACAATCTCCCTCCAAAGGAGTAATTCATAAAGAGGCAAATGTCGAAGCAATCGTTAGCAAATATGCAGCTGCAGGAGTGGCAGGTTGTTCGATTTTGACAGACGAAAAATTCTTTGGTGGAAGCAATGCAGATTTAGTACATGCTCGACAAAAAGTGGAAGTTCCAATTTTGCGAAAAGATTTTATTATTGATGAATACCAATTATATGAAGCGAAAGCAATAGGAGCAGATGTGATCCTTTTGATTGCAGAATGTTTGGAAAAAAATGAAGTCGCTCAATTGGCAACCAAAGCCAAAAGTTTAGGTTTAGAAGTATTGATGGAAATTCATTCTGAAAAACAATTGGATAAATTGCATGAATGTATCGACATCGTCGGAATCAACAATCGAGACTTAGAAACCTTCAGCGTAAGTATTCAAACCTCATTAGATTTGTTTGATAAAATTCCTGATGATTTTGTGAAAATTTCAGAAAGTGGTATCTCCAATGCTCGTTCCGTAGTTCGATTAATCGAAGCTGGATTTCAAGGTTTTTTGATTGGAGAAAATTTTATGAAAATGGAAGATCCAGGATTGGCTTGCAAAAATTTTATTGAAGAAGTTGATTCGCTACTGCCACAAGAAGCACGTGGTGGTCTGCTTTAGCTGACCTAAAAAATACCCACAATTTTGATTTTTTTTTACGGTCAGCTAAAGCAGATCACCACGTAGAATTTGAAATATGAAAATAAAAGTTTGCGGTATGAGAGAACCAGAAAATCTAAAAGAACTTCTCGAGCTTCCCATAGATTACGTCGGTCTAATTTTTTACAAAAAGTCAAAAAGATTCGTAGAAAATGATTTACCAAAATTAGATCTTAAAGGCAAAGAAAAAGTAGGTGTCTTTGTCAATGAATCGCTTGAATATATTATAGAAAAAAGCAAACAATACGATTTTGTAACAATACAATTACATGGTGTTGAATCGCCTGAGTTTTGCAAAAAATTAAAAGAAAAAAACTTCAAAATCATCAAAGCATTTTCAGTCGATGATGAATTTAATTTTTCCAAAACAAAAAAATACGAACCATTTTGTGACTACTTTTTATTTGATACAAAAGGAAAATTACCAGGTGGAAATGGCTACACTTTCGATTGGAAAGTACTCAAAAAGTACGAAGGAGAAATTCCATTCTTTCTCAGCGGAGGAATAAATGGTACACATAAAAATATACTTAAAGAATTGAATATCAATCAATTATACGCAATTGATTTGAATAGTGGTTTTGAAAAAGCACCCGCATTAAAAGATATTTCATTATTGAAAAAATTTATAGAAGATGTTAGGAACTAATCTTGGTCAGAAAAAACATGATGTTGACGAACAAGGATTTTATGGAGAATTCGGAGGCGCATTTATTCCAGAAATGTTGTACCCAAATGTAGAACATTTGCGAAAACAATATTTGGAAATCATGTATGAACCTGAATTTCAAAAAGAATTTAGAGCCTTGTTAAAAGACTATGTTGGGCGACCTTCGCCCTTGTATTTTGCCAAAAAATTATCTGCACATTACAACACAAAAATCTATCTTAAACGAGAAGATTTAAACCACACAGGAGCGCACAAAATCAACAATACGATTGGGCAAATTTTGTTGGCAAAAAGGTTAGGGAAACATCGAATCATCGCAGAAACTGGAGCAGGTCAACATGGCGTGGCAACTGCAACGGTTTGTGCATTGGCAGGGTTGGAATGTATCGTTTTTATGGGCGAGGTGGACATAGAAAGACAAGCACCAAATGTTGCTCGAATGAGAATGTTAGGTGCCAAAGTTGTCCCTGCTAAAAGTGGAAGTCGAACTTTAAAAGATGCGACGAACGAAGCCATTCGTGATTGGATCAACCATCCAAATGACACGCATTATATTATTGGTTCTGTAGTTGGGCCACATCCATATCCAGATATGGTGGCTCGATTTCAGTCGGTGATTAGTGAAGAAATGAAATGGCAATTGAAGGAACAGACGGGTAACGAAAATCCAGATACGATCATCGCTTGTGTCGGTGGCGGAAGTAATGCGGCAGGTGCTTTTTATCATTATTTAGAAAATGAAAAAGTGAAATTGGTGGCAGTCGAAGCTGCTGGTTTGGGAAATGATACGGGCAAATCTGCTGCGACAAGTGTACTTGGTTCCAAAGGTGTTTTGCATGGAAGTCGAACACTTTTGATGCAGACGGAAGATGGTCAGGTGGAAGAACCTTATTCTATTTCAGCAGGGTTGGATTATCCTGGAATTGGGCCGATGCATGCACATCTGATTCGGTCGGGGAGGGCAGAAGTTTTTGGCGCAACGGATGAAGAGGCATTACATGCTGCTCGGTTTTTAGCAAAAATGGAAGGTATTATTCCTGCCTTGGAAAGTGCTCATGCGTTTGCAGTTTTGGAAAAAATGAAATTTGAAAAAGAGGAAGTTGTCGTAGTGAATTTGTCGGGGAGAGGAGATAAAGACTTGGCGACTTACATTGATTTTTTTAAACTAAATGGATAAAAAGAAATGACTCGAATAGAAAAATTATTTGCAGCAAAGCAAAAAGATATTTGTAATATTTATTTCACCGCAGGTTTTCCTAATTTGAATGATACCGAAAAAATCATTTTGACTTTGGAAAAAGCAGGTGCTGATATGGTCGAAATCGGAATGCCTTATTCTGATCCTTTGGCCGATGGAGAGACGATTCAGCAAAGTGGTTCAGCTGCATTAAAAAATGGAATGACCTTACAGATTTTGTTTGAACAAATAGAAAGCGTTCGTCACAAATCTGACATTCCATTGGTGATGATGGGTTATTTTAATCAGGTGATGCAATATGGCGAAGCAGCATTTTTTAAAAAATGTAACGAAGTAGGTATCGATGGATTAATTTTACCTGACTTGCCAGCAGCTATCTATGAGGCTGATTATCAGCAACTTATGAAAAAGAATAATCTAAATAATATCTTTTTGATCACTCCACAAACGCCTGATGAACGAATCGTTTATTTAGATAGTTTGAGTTCAGGATTCGTTTATATGGTGGCTGATGCTTCGGTGACGGGTAAGCAAAAAGATATTTCTAATAAGCAAATTACCTATTTTGAATACATCGGAAAAATGAATTTGACCAATCCAAGATTGATTGGTTTTGGGATTGCAGATCATCAAAGTTTTTCAACTGCTTGTGCATATGCCAATGGTGCAATTATTGGAAGTGCCTTTATTCGAGCTTTGGAAAAATCAGAAAATATTGAAGCTACGATTTATGATTTTATTGGAATGATAAAAAATGAGAAGGAGGAAGTTTAGTTGGTTTAAATTTTTTTCAAAAAAAAAGATGGGAGATAGATAGTCAAAATTATTTATCTCCCATTTTTATTTTTTACAAAATAGACCATTAAATTTTGCACTCAAACTTGTACCGTTTCTTACCTTGCGCTCCAAAATAAAACAAATATGAAATTCAATTTTTGTCCTACTTGCAAAAGTGATTTGGCCTTAGGAAAAGAAGATTATATAGCCTGTGTAAATGAAGAATGCAGTTTTGTACATTATGAAAATCCAACTCCTGTTGTGGCAGCAGTTATTGAATACAAAGACGGGAATGTATTGTTAGCACATAACTCAGCTTGGCCTCCTAAAATTTTTGCGTTGGTAACTGGTTTTTTGGAAAAGCATGAACATCCCGAAATTGCGGTGCTGCGAGAGGTAAAAGAAGAGGTTGGTTTGGATGCCAAAATCAGAGGATTTCTTGGTCACTATTCATTCAAAAAAATGAATCAGATTATCATGGCGTATCATGTATATTCAGACGGAGAAATTGAATTAAATGATCCAGAAATTGATGAAGTAAAAATTGTTCCTTTCGAAAAAGTAAAGACTTGGGATGCTGGAACAGGATATGCGCTCAAGAAATTTTTGGAAAGTAAAGGATATACGCCAGAGGTGATTTCATTTGGATAGGTTATTCGTTTGACGATGAACGTTTTACATTTTATGGTCGTCCACACCATGGTTTGAAAACGTAAAATGTTCATCGTCAAACGAATAAAAGATATTATTTCTTAACCATATTAGGATTTAATAAATCATAAAACTGATCTAATTTTGGTAAAATAATAATTCGAGTTCTTCGATTGATAGCTCTTCCTTGAGCAGTTTCGTTACTTTCAAGTGCATTATATTCTCCTCTTCCTGCAGCAATTAATCTATTAGGATCGATGCCATAATTAGTTTGTAACACTCTAACTACAGACGTAGATCGTTTTACACTCAAGTCCCAGTTATCTTGAATACAAGAATTTTTAATTGGTTGACTATCTGTATAACCTTCCACCATCACTTCCAAGTCAGGTCGTGATTCTACAATTTTAGCAATTTTTCCTAGTACTTCATTTGCTCTTGGAGTAAGGTTGGAGCTTCCACTTGTGAATAACATTTTGTCAGAGAGGTTGACGAAAACAACTGTTTTATCAACTTTCACTTCTACGTCATTGTCTTCGATTCCAGATTTTAGCACTCCTTTTAAGTTTACCGCTAATGCCAAATTAATTGAATCCGCTCTGGTTTTTGCAGCTTGCAGGAGGTTGATATATTTATCTTTCTTTTCTAATTGTTGAAGCGTCTCTTTGATGTTGGCACTTGCTGATTGAGAAAGTGTTGTTAAGTCATCGACTTGCGAAAGTTGCTTGTCTCTCAGCACTCTAACATCATTGATTTGTTCTTTAAGATCCGAAATTTGCTCTTCTCTTAATTGTAGATTGCTTTTTGAAGTTTGAACTTGTCCTTTTAATTTTTCATTTTCTTGTTTGCAAGCAGATAGTCTCGCCATGTATTCATTTAAACTTTCACCGCACTCGCCTAATTGTTGATTGGCTACATCATATTCTGATTGGAGCGCCAACATCTTTTTTTTGCTGATGCAAGAAGTCATAAAGATTCCAAAACCTATGAACAAGAAAATTTTTATGGAGGTTTTCATATTGTATTGAATTAAATTTTGATTAAGAAATAGAAGTTTTTTGATATTAGTTTATTATTGCACGATGCCTAATTATAAAGGTAAAAAGTTTGAAGGAGTAAATTGTTTAATGTGATATGTAAATATTTTAAAATAAAAAATATAATATTCGTAATCAGAATAAAGGATTTAATTTACCTTGATGTTGTGATACTTGTTTGAGTTTAAGAGTGGTAGATTGATAGAAAGGAGTGTATATTTTAAGATGCTATAAAGTTACAAATTAGTTTTGCCAAAAGATTTAGTTGATCAGATAGTGGATTGATTAGTTTTTCCCGAATTTCAATTTTAAGAAAAACTGATTACCCATTTATCTGATCAACTTATTAAATATTCTGTAACAAAAGTTGTTTGATATTA
>Ga0114957_1004516_pt1 | contig 11953 bp, 5 predicted proteins | sample BantaG_FD_87175 | JGI IMG/M metagenome (GOLD analysis project Ga0114957, IMG submission 87175) | Marine algal microbial communities from Bantry Bay, Ireland - BantryBay_4 metaG | ecosystem: Host-associated > Algae > Red algae > Unclassified | place: Bantry Bay, Ireland | collected 2014-11-21 | reverse complement strand
TTGGCCGAACCTGGGGGCCGTCGTGGCGAATGATTGTAGCCTTTGGGCCAGGGAAGCCTAAGGCTTATGGCATTTATCCTGGAGGGCAATCGGGGCATCCAGGGAGTCGGTTTTATGATAATATGCTGGAGGATTGGGCGGAAGGGAGGTATTATGAGTTGGAGTTGATGGATGACTGAATAAACCCAAAGGGTAATGCCTGACAAGGCATTAATGAAGGAACTGCGAAAGCGGACGGGTGAGCTTTTTAATATGCAGATTTTTTGATAGTGGATATATCGAGGCTTAATTTAATAAAAACAACAATTATGAAATTTATTGTAGCGTTAATTGGGATGATGGCTTTGAGTTTTTTGGTGGGATTGTACTTGCCTTGGTGGAGTATGGTCGGCGTTTGTTTTGTGTTTGGAATATTTTTGAAAGGGTCTGGATGGCAGCATTTTTTGTGTGGACTGGTCGCTATGCTTTTGCTTTGGGGACTCGGTGCTGGATGGTATTTTCATACAGATAGTTATATTATTGCGCATCGAATGGGAGAATTACTGGGTGGAATAAACGGTGCACTGATGATGTTGGTGACCGCTATTTTGGGTGGACTGATGGGCGGTTTGGGTGCATTGAGTGGTGGGTACTTTAGGAAATTATTTGTTAAATAAACTTGCAGAAAGAAGGGGAACATCCGTATCTTTACTAGTAGAAGGGCAAAGCATTAAACAACTACACCCCGTTAATTGTCATAGGTAGTAGGCGATAATTCGTTCAAAAAACGTTAAAAATTTAAATTAGATGGATCCATATCAACAGGCAAGAAAAACCGTTCGCAAAAAAAAGGCTTTTTATCAACATCTAGGCGCCTACCTTGCCGTCATCGGTTTTCTATTTACGGTCAACGTAATGGATGGACTGTGGGAATTATGGTTTATCTATCCGGCGGCTGGCTGGGGAATTGGACTGGCTATACATTACCTAAATACCTTCGGTTTCCCGTTTACCAAAGGCGTCATGTCACCCGAATGGGAAGAGCGAGAAATTGAAAAAGAAATGGACAAACTAGAAGGTTTCCCCGAACGACCAGAACCGGATGAGGAATTAGAACTAAAAGAATTCAAAAAACTGAGAAGTGAATGGGACGATCAGGAATTTGTGTAAACGTATAAATAAGGTGTTTGTCAAGGACTCCAATAAGGTTTTATTCTAACGCTAAAAGCGGTTATATTTGCTGCATTTTTAAGCTTTAAACATACTATCAAAAAATGTTCGACACCTATATTGACCTCATCGCCCGCAACACGGGGATACCTACCCATAAAATTGCCGCTACCATAAAATTACTCGAAGAAGGCGCTACGATTCCGTTTATCTCCCGCTACCGAAAAGAAGTCACGGGTTCTTTGGATGAAGTAGCCATTGCGACCATTCAGGAACAGTTGCAAAAATTCCGCGACATCGACAAACGTCGGGAATCCATCATCGCCTCCATCGAAGAACAAGGGAAAATGACCCCTGATTTATTAAAGAAAATAAAAAATACCTACGACCTCAACGTGCTGGAAGATCTCTACCTTCCCTACAAGCGTAAACGCAAAACTCGCGCTTCCATCGCTCGCGAAAATGGCTTGGAGCCACTGGCAGAGAAACTATTTCAACAGGAAAATTTTAATATTCAAACCTTTGCAACTAGCCTGCTTTCTGATAAAGTAAAAACAATAGAAGAGGCCCTTCAAGGTGCCCGTGACATCATTGCTGAAAACGTCAATGAAACCGAGGAGGCTAGAACAAGCGTCCGCCGTAGTTTTACAGAAGATGCTTTTATCTCTTCTAAATTGGTGAGGGGTAAAGAAAAAGAAGCAGCTAAATATCAGGACTATTTTGAGTACACTGAAAAATTAAGCCGCTGTCCTTCTCATCGCCTGCTCGCTATTCGACGTGGAGAGGATGAGGGTTTTCTTCGTGTAAAAATTAGCCCCGAAGAAGAAAACACACTTTATCATTTAAGTAAGCTATTTGTTGAAAATAATTCTGAAGCTGGACAACAGGTGGCGCAAGCAGTAGAGGATGGGTACAAGCGATTACTTGCGCCTTCTATTGAAACGGAGTTTCGAAAACTCGCTAAAGGTAAAGCGGATGAGGAAGCGATTACTGTTTTTACAGAAAATCTGCGCCAGTTATTACTCGCAGCGCCACTCGGACAACGAAGTATTCTAGCCCTTGACCCTGGATTTCGTAGCGGATGTAAAGTCGTCTGTCTGGATGCACAAGGCAGCTTGCTTTACAATGGAAACATCTATCCACATCCGCCGCAATCAAAAACAGAACAATCCGTTTCAGAAATAAAAAAATTGGTTACTAAATATAAAATAGACGCATTAGCTATCGGTAATGGAACTGCTGGACGGGAAACGTATCAGATGTTTTCGACAGTGGATTATGGCCGTCCGGTAGATATTTTTATGGTGAATGAAAGTGGTGCTTCTATCTATTCTGCTTCCGCTGTAGCGCGTGAGGAATTTCCAGATAAAGATGTGACCGTTCGGGGCGCGGTGTCTATTGGTCGTCGGTTGATGGATCCGTTAGCAGAATTGGTAAAAATTGATCCTAAATCTATCGGCGTGGGCCAGTATCAGCATGATGTACAACAAACTAAACTCAAGGAGAGTCTGGATCGAACGGTGGAGAGTTGTGTAAACTCAGTCGGCATCAATCTTAATACGGCGAGTAAACACCTGCTCACTTATGTATCCGGTCTCGGCCCTACCCTAGCACAAAACATCATTGATTATCGTAGTGAAAATGGTGGTTTTAAACAGCGAAAGCAATTATTAAAAGTGCCGCGTATGGGTGCAAAAGCTTTTGAACAGGCTGCTGGTTTTTTACGTATTCGCAATGGTAAGCACCCTTTGGATAATACCGCTGTTCATCCAGAACGATATAAATTAGTAGGACAAATGGCAAAAGATTTAGGAACGGATATTCCTGATTTATTGGAAAATAAATTGCTTCGTCAAAAAATTGATTTAAAAAATTATACTTCTGAGGAGGTAGGTTTGCCAACATTAAAAGATATTATGGGTGAACTGGAAAAGCCAGGACGTGATCCTCGGGGAGCAGCACAGCCTATCCGTTTTTCAAAAACGATTCAAAGTATTGAGGACTTAAAGGAAGGGATGGTCGTGACCGGAGTGGTCAATAACGTGACTAATTTTGGTGCGTTTGTAGACATCGGAATCAAGGAAAGTGGACTGGTACATATTTCTCAATTGGCCAATCGGTTTGTCAAAACTCCAGGTGATGTGGTAAAACTTGGACAAGAGGTAGAAGCTCGGGTAATGGGTGTGGACTTGGAGCGTAAGCGGGTTCAGTTGTCGATGAAGGAAGTTTGAAAGAAAGCTGGTTAGCTGGTAGCTGGTTGGCCCTCTTTTACAGGAAAAGAGGGCCAACTGGCCAACAGCTAATCGGCAATTATTATTTGTTTTTTATCGATCGTATTCTACTCTGATATCCTGTCGGTCAAATCGGGTCACTCTTACTTCTGTTCTACGATTTTGCTGGTGTTCTGCCTCGGTACATTTTACTCCATCAGCACAGCGATTCTTTAGGCGACTTTCGCCAAACCCCTGAGAAGTCAACCGTCCTGCATCAATGCCTTTTGATACGAGAAAAGCACGAGCAGCTTTTGCACGATTAGCAGACAGTGTTTTGTTATAAGCAACGCTTCCTCGGGAATCCGTATGTGACTCCAATGAAATACTCATACTCGGATAAGTGCGTAGCAATTGCAACAGTCGATCCAAATCCTTACTCGCATCCAGTCGAATATCAAACTTGTCAAAGTTGTAATAAATATCTTTTAACGAGATCACCATGCCTTCTGCGTAAGTCGCATTTGGATCACCCAAGAAATGATTATTGAGCATTCCCGGTGTCATCTCGTGCGCAGGTACGTAAGTCGTCACTGGCTCATAGATGGTACGAGGTACATACGTTACCTTTGGTACATATTGTACGACTGGTGGCGGCGGTGGAGCTACTGCTACTGGAGGCGCAGGGGTGGTAATGATCTTACGAACGCCCAGTTCCAGCTTTAACTCTAGTTCTACAGTAGGGTCACAATCTTCACGTTTTGGGAACAAAAATTCGGTGTCTGAATCGAAACCAGACTTCATACCCAAGAAACGATATTCGCAACCACACTCAATACAAAAGTCAAATTTTCCATCTGCTTCAACAACAAACCGTTCTTCCTCACCTGTACATTTATTCTCTACTCGGACGGTTGCTCCTGGCATCGCGTTCATGTATTTTTTGTTTAGAACAATACCATTCAACACCATACAGCTTTTAGCTTTCATAGGAACGCAATATCCTGTTTCACTCATTAGCTCGTCATAGGTTACTACCGTTTCTACATCCTCAAAACCTTTTTTCTTGGCTTTGATTTTGTATAATTTATTAGGCTTGATTCGATGCGTCAATGTTCCTTCTTCATCCGTATAGAAACTATTCGTGACGTCTTTTTCTTTATTTTTATTACCAATAACACTCAGCACATATTCCTGAGAGGCTCCTTCAGAAATGGCGGTTTCATCATGTAGCGGCTTTAATGCTAACATTAAATTACCGTCGGCTAATCCACCTTCTTCCTGAGTCATCGTGGTTTCTGTGATCGTTACTTGTGCTTTGTCGATTCTTCGGCTATTACCAGATTCAAAGACACACATTTGGTGAGCCATTCCACCCATAGCGAGCATTTCATCATCTGATTTCCATTCATAAATATCATCCTTTCCCATTCCGTCATGTCGACTAGAACTAAGGTATCCGTAGGTTTTATCCTCACTGATCCAAAATCCAAAATCATCTTTTTTAGTGTTAAATTTTTCGCCCATATTTTCACGGATACTCCAGCTTCCTTCATCCTCATGATCCACTTTTTGTGCCATATAAATATCCAGTCCACCAAGGCCTTTATGACCTTTTGACGAATAGTAAAGGGTTTCATCTTCGGCCATGAATGGAAAGATTTCGTTATCTGAGCTGTTTACCGTTGGTCCTAGGTTTTGCGGAGTCGTCCAACCGCCATCAGCAGAAGTCACTACGTATAAATCCAGTCCACCATAACCGCCGGGACGGTTAGAAGCGAAATACAATCGTCGTCCGTCTGGCGAAAGTGTAGGATGACAGGTGGTAAATTCATCACTGTTAAATTCGAGTTCTTCCATATTGGCCCAATAGCCATCGGCATCCTTGGTTGCCATATATACTTTTAGATCAATTAACCCCTTTTTACTTTTTCCGTCATTATTGTTACGAGTAAAGAACATCATGTTTCCTGGACGATTGAAGGTAGCGGTACCGTCGTGGTAGCTGCCGTTGATCGCACCAAATAATGGAACCGGTTCTTGTAGGGTTCCATCGTCATTTTTCTTAGCATAAAACAAGTCAGAAAAATTATCTTTTGTCCATACATCTTTACGGTTGTTCATTCTTGAAATACCACGAGTAGAGGTAAATACCACACCATCACGGTAAGGAATTGGACTAAAATCAAGATGTGTGGTATTAAGTTTTTTAACATTGACTATGTCGACATGATCGTTTTGATTGAATACCTTTTCCTCTTGACAGCTTGCGATAAAATCACGATACTCCTTCTGTCGCTTCTTGCCACGGTCTGCATATTTTTTATACCAACGTACCGCATCTTCACATGCGCCAATACTTTGCAATACCTTTGCGTAATTCAACAAATCTTCTGCTTCGTCTGTATCATTGATAAATTTAGAATACCAATAAGCAGCATTTTCTGGCTCATCATTCAATCGATAGCTATTCGCCATTCGACGTAAAACACGGGTATCTTTTTTCTCTTTTTTGCTAAGATGCTGATACATATCTACTGAGGTTTTATACCCCAGATCATCGTATTTTTCATCTGCCTTTTTCCGATCTTTGGAAGAAGACTTATCTTTACCGTTCTTAGGTTTTTCAACTCGAAGACTATCACCGACAGCCTGTCGTACATCCGTCATCGTCTGTCCCTGTAATGAAACAGTCATTACGCAAAATAATACAAACAACCAGTTTTTTTGCTTACTCATCTTATTAGATTAAAGTACTAAAGAATTATTTTTCACACTTGAACGTGCATAAATTAGAAGTATCGAATATTATTATATTTCGCACCATCAAATTGCAATGTATATTCCAACATCAATTCAAAACTTCCTGGCGAATAATTATTCAATTCGGTCAACGTCAAATCTGCTGCTATAGCAGCTTTCAATTGTTGATTAAAGCGATATTGTAAAATAAAATCAAAGGAATCTCCTAGTCGGTAAGAAGCACCTACCCACAAAGCATCCATAAATACGAAGCTCGCATTTAGGTCGAATTCAAATGGTGCATTAGGATTAATACTCACCAATGCCCCGGGCTGAAATTTTACGTTCTCCCCTACTCGGCTAACAAATCCACCCATCAGATAGTAAGACCGCAAAGAGTTGATACTCACCGACTGTGACCGAGCGTCTTTATCATAAATGGAGGTTTTCAATATTCTTGGTACAGAAGCACCTATGTAATATTTTTCATGTTGATAATAAACACCTAAACCAAAATTTGGATTTAAACGTGTTTCTCGTCCTTCACTAAAACGCTGATCGCCTCCATCTAATGGATCTGCTTTTGACCAATCGATTCTACCAAAATCCAATTGTCCCTGCAAACCGATAGCTAGTTTAGCTTCGTCGGAGACTTTGATTCGATAGGCATAAGACATATCAACGTAAGTCGTATTTACCATTCCGATTTTATCGGAAATCAGAGATAATCCTACCCCTACTCTATTTTTGAAAAAAGGTGCGTGACCGGCAAACGTAAACGTCTTCGGTGCGCCGTCAATTCCCTCCCATTGATTACGATAATGTCCCGTCAGTGTCAAAGCATCCCGACTTCCAGCATAGGCTGGGTTGATGGCCAATTTGTTGAACATATACATGGAATAATGCGGATCACCTTGACTAAACACACTACCTGCCACCAGCATGACCATTAGTATTAATAATAAATTTTTCATCTTTTTAAGTTTTTATTTAGTAGCCACTTGGCTAACCAGCAAAATATAATTTATCTAAAAATCGTAAAGTATCCTTGTGTCTCTTGACTATCTTGTGGATCTAGGCGAATGATGTAGAAGTAAGTACCGGATGGCAACATGGCACCATTATATGTTCCTTCCCAATCATTGGCGTAACCATTTTTACGGTAAACTAAATCTCCCCAACGGTTATACACTCGGATTTGATTATCAGGATAAGCATCTAAGCAAGGAACCACAAAGGCATCGTTATCGCCATCGTTATTCGGTGTCATAATGTTTGGTACCCAACAATCACCAGATTGATCTCTACCGTTCACTTTGATATTCACAACTGCAGTGTTACAGTCATCCGGACAGTTTGTATTACAAACCTGATATTCAAACTGATCTTCACCGAAGAACGCGTCATCAGGTTGGTATTCAAACATTCCTGTGGTTACATCTCCAACTAAGTTACCACTCACTGGCTCTGTTAAGATTGTCAATTCCCATTCTTCCGCGTTACCGAGGAAATCGTTTAGCAAGAGATTCATATTTCTCAAAGTATCTCCGAAGGCAACTTCGTAGAATTCACCCTGTGTTACGATATCTTCTTCACGGTAAACAACTACACTGTCCTGTGAGTAATTTTCACAATCGCCAGAACTTAGTGTCCACACATATACGCTACGACCCATCGGTACATCATCCACAATTGTTTCTGATTCAAATGGATCAATCAATCGAGCAGTAGAAGTGGTAGACCACTTACCAAAACCAACGGAAGGTTCGAGCGCATTAAGGTTCAGCGTTTCTCCTCCACAGGTATAAACTGTATTGTCATAAACAAAGGCACTTATTTCCGGTGACTCGCTTACGCTCACAATCACCTCATCTATTGAGTAGGCTTCACAAGTTCCCAAGGACAATGTCCAGGTAAACAAGTATTGATTGCCGAATACCATTCCAGTAATATCTGTGTTTGGATCCGTAGGATCAACAATCACTACACCCAGTGCTGCCTGCCCTGGTAGTTGTGTCCACATACCCGTTGCTTCTGTAGGCGCGTTGGCAGATAAGCTCAACTCCGTTGTACCACCACAATTATCCACATCATTACCAGCAAAGGCAATATCTACTGGTGTTAGATTAACGGTTACCGTCATTGTATCAGCATCGTAATTTTCACAAGCTCCTTGCGATAAGGTCCAGATGAAAACGTTTTCTCCTTCGATTAAATCAGACGCTTCCGCATTGAATAATTCAGGGTTGGCAATCGTTGCTCCCGTTGTAGAAGTCCAGTATCCCGTACCGCTCGTTGGTAATTCCGCATCTAGCATTACTACCTGAGAAGCACAGAGGTCAATATCCTCTCCAGCATCTGCTGCATTGTTTGGTATTGCATCTATCTGTACGGTTGTCACTTCCGAAGGTAACGCACTACATTGTCCTAAAGTAAAGACGACATAGTAATCACCAGTAGAAGTTGCATCCACATTTTCTAGCGTCAACGTAGGCTCATCCGTTGTGCCAACTAAGGCATTCGTAGGAGCATAGTACCAGTCAAAAGTAACTGTCATTCCCGGAGGAATAGTCAGTACACTACTTACCGTCAACACTAAGTCGCTACCTTCACACCATGGACCATTGTTGACAATAGTAGGTGCAGCTGGTCGTTCTTGTACGTGTACCGTAGTTGTTTCAGAAACTACTTGTGCACAACCGTTTACTTCAACTATTACATAATATTCACCCGCTCCATTTCCATCAATGTTGATAATAACCGGATTAGGTAAAGTAGAATTGAAGCCGTTAGGTCCAAACCATTCATAAGTTGCTCCAGCGATTATGTCAACATTCAAGTCCACGTTATCTCCGATACAAGCCGGAGCATCCATACTGGTTGGGTTGCTGGTTATAGGTGGTGTTACGTTATTAAATACGGTAATGAATTCTCCATTCGAAGGTTGTGAACTACAACCATCTACTGTTACTATTACTGTATAAATTCCAGTATTACTACCATCCGCTGCGGTAATAAAGAAGCTCGGATTATCAGTTGTTCCTAATAAGGTCAATACCCCATCTGCATCCGTGTAGAACCATTCGTATACAACTGGTGTACCTGTATAAGCGGTACTGGTCAGTTCTAGCAGTTCATTTTGACAAACGAAATCTGTACCCGCTGTCAACGTTGGCGTAACCGGTGTTGCATCCAGATCCACATTAACTGATTCTGCCGCCGTCGCACTACAACCGTTTGCGGTGGTGAGGGTCAGTGTATAGCTACCTTCATAATCAGGGCTAATGTTTGGTAATACCAAATCAAATGGGCCATCCGTATCGGTGGTTCCTGTATAACTGAAACCATTCGGCCCAGTCCAGGTATAAGTCATACTTCCTTGAATCGGTACGGTATTGATCGCACTCAGAATAACCGTTTCCCCTTGACAGTATGTTCCGTCGCCACTTATCGCTGCGATTACTGGCTCGGCGTATATTTCTACCTGCGTTACCGCAAAGGTTTCAGATCCACATCCATTTTCATTTTCAACAACCAAGTAGAATTCATGTAGTCCTGGTGTCAAGTTTCCAATAAATGGATTTTGATTTGTCGAGATCAACATACCCGGAGGTGCAGATTCAGGATTTCCATCATACCAGTAATAAGAACCATCATTCACTGTGCCCGCTGTCAATTGGATAATTGATCCACTGCATAGTGGACCGTTATTAGAAGCCGTTGCTTGTGGCAATTCATTTACGGTTACTGCTATTGCATCAGAAGGCGATGTCATACATCCATCTACCGTCACTTCTACGAAGTAAGGGGAAATGGCATCTGGCGAATTAGCCGCGATGGTCAGACTGCTTGTATTTCCAATCAGCGTTCCAGTGCCGTTGTACCAGTTGTAACTAATATCTGTTCCACTATACGCTTGCTGAATGTTTAGAATAATATTTTCATCCTCACATACTTCAGCTTGCGTCAAGATGACAGGTTGAGTAGGTTGTGTTCCAATAACTTCTACGTTCACACTTGCACTAGTCGTACAACCGCTCGCGCTGGTTACGATCACAGTATAAGTTCCATTATTGGCAACATCTACATTGGTAATAATTGGATTCTCAGCGACTGAACTAAAGTTGTTCGGGCCACTCCACTGATAGCTATTCGCATTCGTTGCATTCGCCATCAAGTTGATTGTTCCTGTTTCACAAGTGGCGTTGGTAGTCGCTTCCGGTGCAGCAGTAGGTTGATCGAATACATCAAGGAGGTAAGCATCAGAAGTAATGATACAACCATCTATCATCACGGTCACGGTGTAAGTACCCTGGTGAATATTCTCATTCACTGGACTGATGATAATCTGGTTACTGTTAGTCCCCGTCACATTTACGGTAGTAGGAATATTCCATTCGTAATCGACATCAGCCCCTACATAAGCTGGAATGCTTAATATAATCTGTCCTCCACCACATGCAGGTCCCGTACTAGCAACCTGTGGTTCTGCTATTGAATTTTCAATACCGGATACTTCCACACTACCACTAGTCGTACAACCAAATTCGTCCGTAACAATTAGGAAGTAAGAACCATTATTCGCTTCAGTTGCATTGGCAATGGTCGGATTTTCTACTGTGGCAGAATAACCGTTCGGGCCAGTCCATTCGTAATTGACAACCGCTCCGCTACCATTAGTAGTATTGGCGAATAAGGTCAAGTCAGATGGTGAGCAATCTGTATTTAAAGTATAACTATGATCTGGCGTTACGGTCGCAGGTTGATTCACCGTTACGGTAGTCGTCGATGTCGGATCGGACACACAACCTTGCTGTGTAATTACGGTCAATTCATAAGTCGTTGAATTATCTAAATTAAAGATAGTCGGACTTTGCTGAGTAGAAATAATCGTTGGGGAACCCGCTACTCGCCATTCGTAAGTAGCACCTGCTACTGAACCGGAGCGTAATTGAACATCTTCCCCTGCGCAGATAAATCCATTATTGGAAGCACTTGCAGTAGGTAACGCAATTACGTTCACTTCGACTGGTTCGCTGAGCGGAGCCGTACATCCATCTACCGTTACACTTACGCGGTATGGACTGATGGCATCACCGTCATTCGCTTCTACATCAATGAATGAATTATTACCAATCTCTATACCTGCACCATTCGTCCATCGGTATTCAATGTTAGTTCCATTATACGTTTGCTGGATACTTAGCGTAAAGAAGTCGTCTTCACATACCTGAGCAACCGAAGTAGCAGTAGGCTGAACCGGTGTCGGTACAATGCTGTTAACGATCACACTCTCTGTCGTTGTACATCCGCTTTCGCTCGTGACGACCAAGGTATAAGTTCCATTATTACTAACCGATACGTTATTTAATACTGGGTTACCTGCTGTAGCAACAAAGCCATTCGGGCCAGTCCAGTAGAAGGAGGTGGCACCAATTGCGTTAGCCGCTAGGTTTAAAGCATCTCCTTCACAAATAGGAGTTGTAGTAGCGGTTGGATTTGAAGCAGGCGTTACAAATACATCAATCGTATAGGTATCAGAACTCAGTACACAACCATCTACGGTTACCGTTACCTGATACATACCTTCGTGAATATTTTGATTTGTAGGACTGATCACAATTTGAGTTGTGTTTTGTCCAGTTACGTTAGTATTGGTTGGTATGTCCCAGACATAATCTACATTAGCACCAACGTAAGCTGGAATACTCAGTGTGATGGTTTCTCCACCACAAGCTGGGCCGCTACTGGTAATAATCGGTTGTGCCTGTTGGTCAACGATGCCATTAACTTGTATACTTTCTGTAGTCATACATCCACCTTCAGTGACAACGGTGAGTGTATAAGAGCCA
>Ga0114957_1004515_pt1 | contig 11955 bp, 11 predicted proteins | sample BantaG_FD_87175 | JGI IMG/M metagenome (GOLD analysis project Ga0114957, IMG submission 87175) | Marine algal microbial communities from Bantry Bay, Ireland - BantryBay_4 metaG | ecosystem: Host-associated > Algae > Red algae > Unclassified | place: Bantry Bay, Ireland | collected 2014-11-21 | reverse complement strand
ATATGAGCAAGAACGGTTTGGGACTGAACAATCCCTGAAACCTTTTTGAAAAGATTATCGTTAATAGCAGCTAAGTGCGACTTAATGACATGTGGAGTATTATCAATGTAGTAAGCAACTCCCCACCCATCACAGTGTTGTTCACTTTGTTGCATAAGTGCGTTGTCTGCATCAACTAAAGATGAGTGCATTTTAGAACTGAAAATAGAGCGAAATCCAAATAATCGACACATAGCATTTATTGACTCGGTGAAATGCTTCAGTTAACTTAAAACTTTAGAAGATATAGCAAAAACTGCCTTGGAGAGCGCATGGATCAGTATCAAAAAATTAGACTTGAAAAATTAGAAGTTTGGAATGATAAGCAAGTTAAATATCCAGGTAAGTTTGAAAAAACACACCAAACAATTGATGCTCGAGAGCTTGAAAATGATATCCAAAGTGTAAAAATTGCTGGAAGACTAATGGCAATGAGAGTGATGGGAAAATTTTCTTTTGCTCAAATTCAAGATGAAAGTGGTAAAATGCAAATTGCTTTCAAGCAAGATGAGATTGGAGCAGATGATTATAAGTTATATACAAAAAAGCTAGATATTGGGGATCATGTTGGAGTTGAGGGTTATATCTTTACGACTCAAAAAGGAGAAAAGACTCTTAAGGTTCAAAAGGCAATGTTACTTTCTAAAGGAATTCGACCTTTACCAGAAAAGTTTCACGGTCTACAAGATGAAGAAATGAAAGCGCGCTATCGTTTTTTAGACCTTATCATGAGCCAAGAGACAAAGAAGGTTTTCGATACTAGAAATAAGCTTATTAAATTCATTCGCAACCATTTAGATAATAGTGGTTTTACAGAAGTAGATACACCTATTTTACAGGCAATTAGTAGTGGAGCAAGTGCTAGGCCTTTCAAAACACATCACAATGCTTTAGACATTCCTTTGTTTTTAAGAATTGCGCCGGAAACTTATTTGAAAAGGTTGATTGCTGGTGGATATGAAAAAATTTATGAATTAGGAAAATGTTTTAGAAATGAAGGAATTGATGCCAGTCACCTTCAAGAGTTTATGATGCTTGAGTGGTATTGCGCTTACTGGGACTATAAGGATAATATGAAGTTTATTGAGACCATGGTTCAAGAAATGGTGAAAACAGTAAATGATGGATCACTTAAAATTGAATACCAAGGACAAAAGCTTGATTTTTCAGGTAGCTGGAAAGTGCAATCTTATAGAGACCTTGTTTTTGAACATACAAAGATTGATCTTGATAAAATTGAGACATTTGAGCAATTAAAAGCAGAGATTGAAAGTAAGAACCTTGAAATGTCTCTGGATAAATATATTGGCCTTGGCGGATTAATCGATGGGCTTTATAAAAAGTTTTGTCGCCCTAAACTTATTCAACCAATGTTTTTAACTCATCATCATAAAGACCTTGTTCCCTTGGCCAGAAGAAATGACGATGATCCAAATGTTTTAGACATGTTCCAAGTTGTCGTAAATGGTTGGGAGGTTGTGAAGGCTTACTCTGAGTTGGTAGATCCTATTGAACAAAAAGAGAGATTGATGGAGCAGGCAGAACTTGCAAAGAAAGGTGATGATGAAGCTGTTCGAATGGAAGATGATTTTATTATGGCAATGGAATATGGTATGCCACCAATTAGTGGGCTTGGCCTTGGGGTTGAGCGGATGATTGCACTATTGACTGACTGCCCGAATATCCGTGATGTGATTTACTTTCCTTCGGTGAAGCCACCCAAGGGAGATGAATTAGATAATGAGTAGTTTAAACTTATAAAGCTTTGTAATAAAAAAGCTATTAAGAGAAGCTAGTAATTGTCTAAATAAAGCCTCTCTAGTATCCTCTTCAGTATAAAACTTTTAAATTGAAGTAGGAAAATCTATGTCTTACCCGTATGGTGAAATTGAAAAAAATTGGCAAACATTTTGGCGTGAAAACAAAACTTTTGAAGTAACAGAAGATACTTCAAAGCCCAAGTACTATGTTTTAGATATGTTTCCCTATCCTTCAGGAGCTGGGCTTCATGTCGGGCACCCTCTTGGGTATATTGCATCAGATATTTTTACACGTTTTAAACGACTCCAAGGCTATAATGTTTTGCACCCGATGGGTTATGATGCTTTTGGACTTCCGGCGGAGCAGTATGCTATTAAAACAGGTCAGCATCCAGCAGTTACAACTCAAGAAAATATTAAGCGCTATCGAGAGCAATTAGAAAACATAGGTCTGTCATTTGACTGGAGTCGAGAAGTTAGAACCTGTGATCCTAGTTACTATAAGCACACTCAGTTAGTTTTCATCAAACTATTTCATTCTTACTATTGTTCGAAAGATGATAAAGCAAAGAAAATTGATGATTTAGTTGTATTCTTTACAAAAGAGGGAAGTCGAGGAAATACAGCAGTTAATACTTATGAAAAAGATTTTAGCGCAAGTGAATGGAATAATTTTTCAGAACAAGAGCAGCAAAAAATACTACTGAATTACCGAATGGCCTACTTAGCTGAGATGAATGTTAATTGGTGTGCGCAGCTTGGAACAGTATTGGCCAATGATGAAGTTCAAAATGGACTCTCAGTTCGAGGTGGGTACTCAGTAGAACAAAAGAAAATGACTCAGTGGTGTTTGCGTATTTCTACTTATGCAGATCGTTTATTGAAAGGTTTAGATATTTTAGATTGGCCAGAACCTTTAAAAGAAATGCAGCGAAATTGGATTGGAAAGTCTAAGGGAGCGGAAATTGATTTTAAAGTAGAAAAAAATCCGGCTTCGTCGATAAAGGTTTTTACGACAAGGGCAGATACAATATTTGGTGTCACTTTTATGGTTTTAGCCCCAGAAAGTGAGCTGATTGAGACTTTGACAACTAGCGAGCAACAGTCAGAGGTTCAAGCTTATTTGCAAGAAGTAAAGAAAAGGTCCGAACTTGAAAGGATTGCAGATGCAAAAAAAGTAACAGGTGTTTTTTCAGGATCCTACTGCACTCATCCATTTACAAATGAAAAGCTTCCTATCTGGATTGCTGATTATGTTTTAGGTGGTTATGGAACAGGTGCCATTATGGCAGTTCCCGCTCATGATTCGAGAGATTATTCTTTTGCTAAAAAATTCGATTTGAAAATTATTCCACTTATTGAAGGCTGTGATGTTTCTAAAGAGTCATTTGATGCAAAATCAGGGATAGTCATAAATTCTGATTTTCTTAACGGGCTTGATGTGAAAAAAGCCATTAGTGTTGCGATCGAAAAAATTGATAGTGAAAAACTTGGTCAAGCAACAATCAATTATAAGTTGCGGGATGCAACTTTTAGCCGGCAAAGATATTGGGGAGAGCCATTTCCCGTTTATTATAAGGAAGATCTTCCATATACTTTAGATGAATCAGAGTTACCTTTAGAGCTTCCAAGTGTCGATGCTTATTTACCAACCCAAGATGGAGATCCTCCTCTGGCCAGGGCACAGAACTGGAAAACTAAAGATGGACACCCACTAGAATTAAGCACTATGCCTGGCTTTGCAGGATCATCTGCATATTTTTTAAGGTACATGGATCCTAAAAATGAAGATAAACTTGTTTCGAAAGAAGCAAATGATTATTGGAGAAATGTCGATTTTTATCTAGGAGGAAGTGAGCATGCAACGGGGCATCTTTTATATTCTCGTTTCTGGAACATGTTTCTATATGACATCGGGGATGTTTGTGAAGAAGAACCTTTTAAAAAACTTTTTAATCAAGGTATGATTCAAGGGAGGTCTAACCTCGTTTATAGGGTGAAAGGAACAAATCAATTTGTTTCGAAGGGCTTGAAAGATAAGTATGAGACACAGGCGGTTTATGTTGATGTGAATATCGTCAATAATGATGTGCTTGAACTTGAAGAATTTAAAAAATCAGGAGTCGACTTTAAAGATGCAGAGTTTATTTTAGAAGATGGTAAGTATATTTGCGGCTATCTACAAGAAAAAATGAGTAAGAGTAAGTACAACGTTGTTAACCCTGACTTAATAGTACAAAAATACGGAGCAGATACTTTAAGGCTGTATGAAATGTTTCTGGGCCCAGTTGAGCAATCAAAACCTTGGAATACCTCAGGTATCGAAGGTGTTTCTAGGTTCTTGAATAAGTTTTGGAGGTTAGTTTATAACGATGAAGGAGCTTTGAAGCTTAAAGAACAAAATGAAACAGATGAAGAACAAAAAATAATCCATACGGTTATTAAAAAAGTGACTCAAGATTTGGAAAGCTTTTCTCTTAATACTGCTGTTAGCGCATTTATGATTGCTGTTAATGATCTTCAAAAGTGTAAATCGGTGAACCTGAATGTTCTTAGGAAGCTCACTGTTTTACTTTCACCATTTGCTCCTCATATTTGTGAACAGGTTTGGAGAGACATAGGCAACAAGGAAAGTATTAGTTTTTCCCAATTCCCAAGCTTTGATGAATCTTTTCTTGTTGAGAATTCATATTCTTATCCAGTCTCTCTTAATGGAAAGATGAAGTTTTTAGTAGAACTACCACTTACTCTAGATAAGTCTGGCTTAGAGGAGGCAATCATGAAAAATGATAGAGTTAAATCTTTACTCGAAGGAAAAACGGTAAAGAAAATGATACTAGTCCCTAAGAAAATAGTAAACTTTGTTGTCTAAAGATATGAAAACAATTTATCCGAAAAATTTAGAAGAGTTAATAAAGCATGTGAAATCGAAGGCTCCCTCCTTGTATCTGAGTTCTAGAACTTCAACTGTTATACCTTTTGCATTCTTGGATAAGTACTTGGATAAAGAAGAGTTCATCGTAGATCTTTCTTTAATGCCAAAGTCGGTAAGCTTAGAAGGAAATCAATTCTATATTAAGGGAGCGTTAACGTGGGAAGAGTTAAATCAATTTGCAGCGTCAAAAGGCAAGCGTGTGATGACAACTCCTACTGACCAAAGTGCTTGTGTTTTGGCCGGTCTTGCGACGTCTTGTACAGGGGAGTTAGCATTTTCTTTTGGAACTTTGAGAGATCAGGTTACTGAGTTAAGTTTTATTAATAGTAAAGGAGAGCCTCAAACGTTCACTAAGAAAAGGGTAAAAGTTCCAGAGGGTTATCGTGATTTTCAAGAAAAATATCAAGAATTTAAAAATGCACCTTTCCCTTTAATTGAGAATGAAGTTGATTACCTCATAGGCTCAGAGGGACAGTTGGGCGTTATTACAGAGTGTAAGTTAAAGTGTGTCGACTACGAAGAAGATATTTTTTTGATCATTCCAGTCTCAAAGTGGGAAGAGGATTTTAGTACTCATTTAGAAATCTTAAGCAAGGTTCAAGGTTATAGAAGCGAAGTTTTGAGTTGTGAGTTTTTAGATTCGAATGCTCTGAAGTATGGAGAGTCTTCACTGAGTTGTGAAGGGGACGTGATAGTATTACAGGTCTTACAATCAAAGTTTGAAAAAATCTATGATGAGCTTTTGGCATCACTTAATATTGAGCTTGATAGTATTGTGGAGATGAAAGCTTCAGATTTTCATAAAATGAGAGTGGCCATACCTCGAAATATTAATGAAATGAACTCTAGAACAGGGGTTGTTAAAAAGGGAACAGATGTTCAGGTAGGCCTCGAGAACTTTGAAAGCTTACTTCATATATATAGAAAATTTTCTAAACTAGGTGTGAAATATAATCTTTTTGGTCACTTTGGAGATTGTCACTTACATTTTAATTTTCTACCAGCTCCGAGTGAGTTAAAAGATGTAGAAGAGTCCCTTCAAGTGCTCTATAAAGAAGTGAAGATCTTAGGAGGCTCACCCTTTGCGGAACATGGAATTGGAGTTATTAAGCGTGGATATATTCAGGACTATTGGGGCGAAGAGGTCATAAACTATCTTGGAAGCTTGAAAGAATGTTTTGACCCGGATCGAATTTTCTTTCCTTCAGGGTACATGGGCTGAATTACGCATATTCCGTGTATTCCTGCTACTTTTGGCATTTAAGAGACTTTTCTCTCAAAATATTTGACCTCTATAGTTAGAAAGTTTATCTTACATCGAAAATTTCAATGAATTTAAAATTGATTTAATTAAGGAGTTCAATTTATGAAGAATTTAATTTATGTAGCTTGTTTAGTACTTGTTTTTGGTTTTGGCTTTGCTTTCTTTACAGGGAAAGACAATGTTATTACAAATACTGCAAAGAGTACTGCTGATAGCGCAAGTAACGCTGCAAGTGCAACTGCTGAGATGGCAACTGATGCTGCAAGTGCAACTGCTGAAATGGCAACTGATGCTGCAAGTGCAACTGCTGAAATGGCAACTGATGCTGCAAGTGCAACTGCTGAAATGGCAACTGATGCTGCAAGTGCAACTGCTAACATCGCAACTGATGCTGTAGAGGCAACAGCTGGGGCTGCCGCAGGTATGACAGAAAAAGCTGGAAGTGCAATAGGTGAAGCTGTAGATGCAACATCAGAGACTGCAAAGAGTGCTGTAGAAGGCATTAAAGAAGCTTCAGCAAAAGTTACTGATGAAGTTACTGATACTGTGAAAAATACTTCAAGTGCAATCAAGAGAGAAAGCCTTGAAGAAAAAACTCGTATGGATATTGATGCTGAGTTGGAAAAAGAACTTGATGCAGCAGAGAAAGAAATTGATGCTGAAATTAATCAATTGAATGAATTATAAGTCCTGAATTATAAAATGAATAAGTAAGAAGGCTCAAAGAAATTTGAGCCTTTTTTTTTCAAACCTTTACCCATACCTTTGGAAGTAGACTGTATTAAGAGCTTCACACAATAAAGGTTAATTTTTTATCCAAATTTTACCGATATATAGTCATGCTAAAGTTAGTTACGTTTCTATTTATTTATTCAAACGTAGCACTGAGCGCTTTTAACTGTAGCTTATTACTACTTGGCCCAGCTTCAAATTACTCTCATTACCCTCATTTGGCTCTGATCAATGATGCTTCATATCAGCATAAAATCTGGGGAAGTTCATCACTTCATGAAAGATCAGTACTTCAGTACGAAACAGAGAATTTATTAAAGTTCGGAGAAATTAAAAATTATGAGCATAAGATAGCCCAAGGTGTTACTGGTGCAAAAATACTCGAAATCGAAATGCAAGCGTATGGAGTTTTTAAAGAAAATAAAGGATCTTCTGCAAATAACGAAGTTTTAGCATATGAAGTAGATAAACTTTTCTCCTTCGACCTAGTTCCTGTGACTGTACTTAGAACCTATAAAGGTAAGAGGGGATCTTTTCAATTATTCATGAGAAACACGACAATGGGAGAGAATTACAAAGGTAGTGTCGCTAGGAGTAAAATTGGAAAACTAAGAGTGTTTGATTTTTTATTAGGAGGGCTTGATCGTCATCCCGAGAACTACTTATTTGATAGTAAAGGTAAAATAATAGCAATCGATCATGAACAAAGAAGCAATGCTTTGACTAAAGACATTCGAATCGGTCATTCAGTTAAGTATTCTGAATATTGGAGTGGAGCCGTTTTTCTTAGAACAGAAGATGGAAGAAAGTTAGTTTCTCATTTGAAGAAAATAAGCAATAGGGAAATATTCCAAAAGCTTGGGCCATATTTAAAAATAGAGCACATACAAAGTTTAATTAAACGAAAGAAAGCTTTAGAGGATTATCTAAAGCGTCTCTGAAACTTAATTTTCATTCGGTATCATGAAGTTTATTCAAATAAGAGATTTCTAGATTTTTATTTTGAGCATATTCTAAAATGGCATTATTTCTCAACAAACAACTTGGGCAGCTTCCACATCCTTGCTTTGGGATGCCTTTGTAACAAGTAATCGTGTTCTCAAGTAAGTACTCTAGCTCACCTAGCTTTTCAGCAAGTTCCATCGTTTGAACTTTTGTCATTTTCACTAAAGGAGTTAGAATTCGAAACTCATTATGTCCAAAGTCAATTCTTAAAAGCTCCTGGAGAAGATCAAAGTATTTTCGATTACAATCTCTATAGCCTGAGTTAGACTCCTCAACCTCAATTACACCGGTGTAGACTTCGCTCGCACCAATGGACTCTGCGTGTATTGATGCAATTCTAGTTATGAGCCCATTTCTTCCTAAGACTAATGAATTTGGAGCTGTATCGCCTTCGTTGGTAATATTTAAGTCGTGATGAGTCAAAGAGTTAAATGTTATTTTTTTTAAAAAGTTTATAGGGATAATCATTTGTTCAACTTTCCAGTGATTGCAAATTTTCTTTGAAACGGCGATCTCACTAGAATGCCGTTGAGTGTAGTCAAAAGTAATAGCAAGAATGTTATCTTTGCCCCATTTCTCCATGGCAAGCTTTAAGCAAATACTGGAATCCATTCCTCCAGAGAAAACAACAATAGCTTTTTTAGAAACTTTATTTTTCAAATGGCTTAACCCCTAAGCTTTCAAGGTCTTTCCTGAGATGGATAAGTGGAAGCCCCACAATACTATTATAATCTTCAACTTCGATTTCTTCAAAAAGGCTAATGCCAGAGCATTCTAGCTTATAAGAGCCTGCGCAATCATAAGGTTCGTCGAGGTCAAGATAGGACTCAATCTCACTTAAAGAAAGTGACCTCATGCGCATCTTTGCAATTTGAGTTCTTTCAATGACAGCTTTCTTATAAAGAATACAATAGGAAGTCATTAAATGGTGAGTTTTTCCTTGCAGCTGCATAAGCGTTTCAATAGCATTCTTCTTTTCTCGTGGTTTGCTAAACTTTTTTAGGTCTAATAAACAGACTTGATCAGCACCAATGATCAGATCACTTGGAAACTTCTCTAAACAGGCATTAGCTTTTTCAAAAGACATTTTCTTTGAAAGTTCATTGACCTTAATTTTTGATTTATCAAATAATTCTTCATCAAAAGGAGAGCGCATACTTTGAAAAGTAATTGCGAGCCTTTGGAAAAGCTTTTTTTTATAAGGAGATTGTGTGGCAAGTTTAATTTTCATTCAAAAAGACTCTTTAGTTTTTTTTGTACATTAGAGCTTAGCTCTTGTCGGTTAATTTCATAGCCAAGCTCTTTAATTGAGCTATAGGTCTTCTTATTCATCCCGCAAAGGGGAGTACTTGTAGCTTCTTCATAACTGTTTAAGTTTAATGCAAGTCCATGTTGAGTAATAAAACGATTAAGACCTAGACCAATAGATCCGACTTTTTGATCAGCATGCCAAAGTCCAAGGAAATCACCTTTATAATGAAAATTTTGAGTTTGAGTGAGTTCATTTAGTGAAGAGCAAAAAGTATTAAGTAAACGCAGCATAAAGGTTTGAAGGTTTTTTTTATGATGAGTGAGACTAAAAAGAGGGTAACAAATGAGTTGACCTGGATGATGGAATGTTAAGCCTCCGCCCCTTTTTATTTTATGGAGGGGGAAGTTCAGCGAGTGAGCGAGAGAAAGGTCAAAGTCAATTAAGCCTTGTTTGGGCTTTCCTTTTCTTTTCTCAAGCCCTGACCCGTACGTGTACACAGCAGGATGTGAACAAGTTAGAAGGTATACGAGCTGGGGGTTAAGAAGAATTTTTTTTTGTTTCTCTTCTAAGATAGCAAGATACTTTTCATATTCGATATTACCAAGTTCAATGCACTCGATGTTATTCATTGTTGTTCTATATATTTAAGATAATCAGCTGCTTTATATGAGCTTCTTACCATTGGCCCACTGGCGACAAACTTAAACCCTAATCTGTAGCTCATTCTCTTAAGTTCCTCGAACTCTTCAATCGTATAGAATTTCTTCACATCCAGGTGCCTTCTGCTTGGCTGGAGATATTGACCAAAAGTTACAATATCAACGTCAACTTTTCGGAGATCCTCTAATGTTTCTTGGATGTCTTTAAAGTCTTCACCTAGTCCCACCATTAAAGACGTTTTTGTTGATATCTTTGGGTAGTTTTTTTTATAAAAGTCTAAGCAGTTTATTGTTTTTTGATATCCAGCTCTAGGATCTCTCACTTGAGAGGTTAGTCGCTCGACTGTTTCGATATTTTGAGCAATAACGAAAGGATCACTTGCAGCAAGAATGTGCATGAATTTTTCATTTGCATCAAAGTCAGGAATCAGAACTTCAATTTTTGTTTCAGGGTGATCTTTTCTGATTCTCTCAACAACGGCCGCAAAATGAGAGCTTCCATGATCAGGAAGGTCATCTCTATCAACACTTGTGATGACAACGTACTTGAGGCTCATCAGCTCAACCATTGTCGATGAATTTTCAATTTCGGAAGAGTTTAGAAAGCCTTTTGGGTTCCCTGTTTTTACATGACAAAATTTACAGGCCCTTGTGCATGTATCACCTAGAATCATAATTGTTGCGGTTTTAGCATCCCAACACTCACTTAAATTTGGGCACTTTGCTTCTTCGCAGACAGTAAATAAACCACGGCTTCTCAGTTCATTTTTAACTTTTAAATATGAATCACCTTTAGGGATTTTTGACTTAAGCCAACTAGGTTTTCTTGTGCTGATATCATAGGTTTTCATCTGACTCTTTTATAACACCTCTAGCTAGACTTCTTCAAGGAAATGTACCTTAGATGAGTCAAAGTAGAGGTATTGAATTCCTGTTTTTCGCTCAAAGTCAAAGACAAGGAGTTTGTAGTGATCCTTCTGAACTTTATGGAGAAAACCACCGTTGTAAAAGTAAGAATCAAGAACTTCAACTTTAAATGAAGAGTCTTTAGTGAAGCTGATCATTTCGGGACGAATAATTATAAGTTCTTCATCGGGAGAGTTCTCTTCTTTTTGAAATACAGGGAATGGGTTTTTCTTAGAATGAAGAAGAGCATTGTGGGGGCCCAAGAATTTAGCACAAAATAAGTTGGGAGGGAAAGAGTAAAGACTTGCTCCTTGTCCTGAAGCAACTAACTTACCGTGATTAATAATTAGTATCTCGTCACTAAAACAAAGTGCATCGTTTATTAATTGAGTTGCCCAAATAATTGTGACTTGAAATTTCACAAGAGCACTTTTTATTAACTCAATGACAATGGATCTGTTTTGAGGGTCAATGCCATAGAAAACTTCATCAAATAAGAGGACCTTTGATTTTTTTAAAAGACAGTAGGCGAGGGTCACTCTTTGTTTTTCACCTTGAGAGATATCTTTGATTTGAGTGTGATGAGTGTGGGTGATGTTAAAGTCGTAAAGAAGGTCTCTCGCCGCACTAAGAGATTGGTCATCAAGTTCGCCTAGGACTTGGAGCACGGTTTTTGATTGAGCGCTTAGAATATATTTAAGAGCTTCATTGTAATGGGTTACTAGTTGTGAGCTTTGAATCTCCCCCGATTGAATAGGAGTTTCCTTTGCAATGATTTTTAATAAAGTAGATTTTCCGGAACCACTTGGTCCAAGCAAAGCATAGAGCTTACCTGGAGAGAAAGAATAAGATAAACTGGAAATGCCACTGATTTTTTTAGAGTTGTATTTGAAGGAAATATTTTTAAGTATGAGAGCGGGAGAGATTTTCATTCATGAAAAGTTTTATCTAATAAGCCTGTAATCTTTTCTCTCAGTTCATCAATATTTATCTCTTGAGTTGTTGAGTTCAGGTTAAGTTCAGTCTTGATAACTTCTGGAGCAAGACCGATAATTTCCCCAAGAATTTCTGCAGACGTATGTGTTGTAGCGTGGGTGTTAATTTCATCTTTCATAACTTGTGGTCAGCTCCAATTCGAGTTAATTAGTTGTTCACTCTTAAAGCATATTGAAAACTTATCTACAAGCGATATAAAAATCTTTTTCTCTAACATCTTAATCGTTGCATGGAGTCAGGCCTTTCAAGTTCTCGACTCGTGATGTGCATGAATTAGTTTCTAGACTTGCCATTTTTTGAACGCAGGAGTCGATCATTGTGACTGCTGCTGGGCGGAAGTTACCAGAAGACTTAAAGCCTCCAAAAGGAAGCTGTGAGCTTGCTCCAACAGTTGATCTATTGAGGTT
>Ga0114957_1004513_pt1 | contig 11968 bp, 6 predicted proteins | sample BantaG_FD_87175 | JGI IMG/M metagenome (GOLD analysis project Ga0114957, IMG submission 87175) | Marine algal microbial communities from Bantry Bay, Ireland - BantryBay_4 metaG | ecosystem: Host-associated > Algae > Red algae > Unclassified | place: Bantry Bay, Ireland | collected 2014-11-21 | reverse complement strand
CCGTAAAAATGGCAACCTCAAAAAACATTTGTAAGGCCGATGGAAATCCCAGACCTATTATCTTATTCATTACTTTTTTTTCAATCTTACGAAAGTTGAAACCCGTAACGTAATCGTTGAATTTCTTCTTGCTTTTTAGTAAATACCATAAATAAAGTACCATAAGAATTCGAGCTACCAATGTTCCTATGGCAGCTCCTACAATACCCATTTTCGGAAATCCGAAATTCCCGAAAATCAAAACATAATTGAGTACTATGTTGATTACATTAGCCAAAACAGTGGCGTACATGGGGTATTTCGTCTGCGAAAGCCCTTCAGAAAACTGTTTGAATGCCTGAAAGATAATCAACGGTACCAACGAAAAAGCCACTAAATCTAAATACGGCATGGCAAGGATAACAACCTCTTCGGGTTGTTTCATAAAATGCAGCAAAGGCTTACAAAGCAGGATGATACCGAAAAGGCTAATTGCCAAAACGGTACACAGCACTAAGCCGTGTTTTAGAGCACTCTTACCATTGGCCTTGTTGCCCGCACCATCAGCTTCGGCTACTAGAGGTGTTATTGCAGTCGAGAAACCGATTCCCAAAGACATCGCAATGAAAATAAAGCTATTTCCCAAAGATACTGCCGCTAGCTCGGCAGTACCCAGACGCCCAACCATAAGGTTATCTGCAAACTGCACAAAAGTATGGCCTAACATTCCCATAATCACAGGGACTGCAAGCTTGGTATTGTAGTTAAATTCTCTTGTATATTTTTCTAAAAAAGAGGTAGTCATTTGATTGCCAAGTATCGGGTACTAAAATTTACGTTCAATAATCTGTTTCATACTTACATTCTCATAATTACGAAGTACAAAATCAAGTCCTAAATCTAGTACCTGTCCCATTTTTTTACATTTCTTAAACTCTTTATCCAAGGTAAAATCATAGATTTCTCCTTTTAACAAATCAATATTTTCCTTAATCGATATACTATCTTCCCGGCAAATTTTCCGGAGTTTCTTGATACGGTTTCCAGAACTTCTGATACGCTTGGCAACTATAGAACGTTCTTCTACCTTGTATTGGTCTACCGAATACCGCTGCAATTTGGCCCGCACCAATTCGACCATACGATAGTTTTCTTTAAAAAACTGAGGGCGATATACTTTTAGTTTGCCTTCAAAACACTGTTGATCAAAATCAATGGCTCGAATTTTATAAACGACATGGTCGAAATCATGCGTGGGTACAATAACATAATTATACGAACGCATATCTCCTAAAAGGCGAATCATACAGCGTTCATTAAACTTTACAAATTCTTTTGCGAGTTGCGCTTTTTCGGATTCGGTACATTTTGGCAAAAAATCTTTGATGAAATCATCGCCCGGTATTCCGGCTATATGCTCCTCGATAAGGGTATCTTTACACACTAAAAAATTCAGATTATAAGGCGAAAGCATATGTTCAAGCTCCAAACCGTAAATCCGGGAAGCATCCGTTTTTTTTACATAGAAATACGTGAAGTTGTCATTGAGAATATTCCTTATTTTTATTCGAAAGGGTTTTGAATTTCCAAAAGTGCAGAAATCAACCGCATCAACGTTCAAATATTGATTGATACTCTCACTACCGTCAGAATGCAGTATAGAATAGACCTTTTTTAAACTTTGGTCAATCTCTTCGCGCTCTACATCAGAATAATATACCCGAACCCAAAGGGTATCTTCATCGTCCTTGTCATAAACCACGACAGATCCAGAAAACCGAAGCAGATCATCATAAAAAATAGGAATTTCGATTTTCCTATTGTATTGCTCCAAATAAACGTCCAGGCTTTCGTTGACCGGATAGGCTGGTTTTTTCTTGGACATTAACTTTTCTTCTGACATAATCTTGGGTTCTTTGTAACAAATCTACTCTTTCTTCGTCAAGTTAGTAGCAACCTTCTAAACCCATCGCCATTTTGGAAACAATTCTATCTGTACAGCAACTCACAAAAAAATACGGTTCTCTCACAGCTGTGAAAGATTTATCGTTTACTATTGAAAAAGGAAATGTATATGGTATTCTCGGCCCCAACGGTAGTGGTAAGTCAACCATATTGGGCATTGTACTAAATGTAGTAAACCGTACCGAAGGTGAATTTTCTTGGTTCGATGGCAGTATAGACACTCACAATGCCCTTAAAAAAGTAGGCGCCATTATTGAAAGGCCCAACTTCTACCCCTATATGACGGCGGTTCAAAACCTGAAATTAGTTTGTAAGATCAAGGATGTACCAGAAGACAGAATTGAAGAAAAACTTGATTTGGTTGGTCTTTTAGATAGAAAGGATAGTAAGTTCAAAACGTATTCTTTGGGAATGAAACAGCGATTGGCGATAGCCTCGGCATTGCTTAACGATCCCGAGATATTGATTTTAGACGAACCTACAAACGGATTAGACCCTCAAGGTATTCACCAAATAAGGGAAATCATCAAAAAAATTGCCTCACAAGGTACTACCATCTTACTGGCTTCCCATTTATTGGATGAAGTCGAAAAAGTATGTAGCCATGTGGTTATACTGCGAAAGGGAGAGAAACTATATTCTGGCCGTGTAGATGGCCTGATGGCAACCCACGGATTCTTTGAACTAAAAACTGAACAACAAGATAAGCTATTAGCGTATCTAACAGCTCACAACAGTTTTGGGGAGGTAAAAGAAGAAAACGGATTCTTGACCGCTTTTCTTAATGAGGAAATGAGTGCCGAAGAACTGAATAAAACCTTGTTCAAAAAAGATATTTTCCTTTCACATTTAGTCAAACGAAAAGAAAGTTTGGAAGATCAATTTTTGAGCCTAACCAAAAACCAAGCAAACTAAAAACGGATGTTACGATTACTTCAAATAGAGTTTATTAAACTATGGAACAATAGGACAAGTAAAATACTCATTTTCACTTATTTTATTATGATTACCTCAATTGCTTTGGTATCAATGATAAAATTTGATTTTGGAGATATTCATTTTCAACTTGCTGATCAAGGTATTTTCAATTTCCCCTATATATGGCATTTTAACACCTTTTTCGTAGGATGGTTAAAGCTATTTTTAGCTATTGTTATTGTTTCTATGATGGCAAATGAATACAGCAATAAAACCATAAAACAAAACCTTATTGATGGGCTGTCTAAAAAAGAATTTGTGCTTTCCAAATTTGTGACAGTGCTACTATTCGCATTAATTTCGACCGTTTTTATTTTCGTTGTATCCTTGATTTTAGGGCTGATTTACTCCGATTACAACGAAGTCTCTATCATATTTTCGGACTTAGAATTCATCTTAGCATATTTTCTAAAGCTTACGGGCTTCTTTTCATTTTGCCTATTTTTAGGAGTGTTGATTAAACGTTCGGCATTCGCCTTGGGATTTCTTTTTATTTGGCAAATTTTAGAGCTAATAACAACTGTTGTTCTCGAACAAAAAGTCTTCGGCACAAAAAGTGGAATTGCCGAAACAGTTATGGGTTTCTTCCCGCTGCAATCAATGTACAATCTTATCGAAGAGCCTATTACTAGGCTCGGCGTAATACAATCGGCCGCGAAGCAATTAGGGGCAGATTTGAAACTGGATTACCATGTTGAGTGGTACGAAATGCTGATTGTTTCTGGGTGGATTTTCCTATTCATCTATGGCTCCTATGCACTCCTCAAAAAGCGCGATTTGTAAAAAGTAACTAATTTTAAGAAAATGATTTACTAGCAACTGGTCATTTTATCTTAAAACGCTAATTTTCAATCTATTTAGAGGGTAAATAAGGGCAATAGACCCCTAAATTCTGCGTTATCAAAAGACCAAATTGCCAAACCAATGATGCGTCTTTTTTGTTCCCTCCTATTTTTTTTCGCTGTTAGTATTTCTTTTTCACAAGTTCCAGCTCAAGAAAGAGCGGCCTTAATCGCCCTATACAATGCTACTGACGGGCCAAATTGGACTAATAATACAGACTGGAATACAGCTGCCACTGTTGATACGTGGTTTGGAGTTGCAACATCTGGAGGCCATGTAACCGCTATCGGTTTAAATAATAACGGTTTAGATGGTACCATTCCAGTTGAAATTGGGGATTTGATACATCTAAGCTTTCTTGCCCTAGATAGAAATGCAATAACAGGGAGTATTCCTTCTGAAATTGGAAATTGTACGGCACTTAGGAGGATTTCACTTGGTAGAAACCAGATTAGCGGAGCTCTTCCATCAGAAATAGGGAACCTCGTAGAGATTAGAGACTTACTTTTGGGCGACAACCAAATCTCGGGAAACATTCCTCCGGAAATCGGGAATTTAAATGAACTCATCAACCTTTATTTAGACGACAACCAACTGACCGGATCAATACCTACTGAGATGGGTATGAACTCTAATTTGCGACAGTTTAATTTGAGAAACAATCTACTTACCGGAAGTATTCCTGCCTCTTTGACTATGATAGCACCCCTTTACGAGGTGCAATTCCAAGACAATCAGTTAAGTGGTCCTATTCCGGATTTTACGGCCAATACAGATGCCGATAACTCAAGCGACGATATAGAGCTATTGGCCATTCGAAATAATCTTTTTCAATTTGGGGATTTTGAAAATCAATTTTCAGTTTACTCAAGTAATATCGGGCGGTTTTGGTACAGCCCCCAAGAAAGAATAAACACCGTTGATGTACTGAATCACAGTATTGGTGATAATATTACATTGACTACCACCGCTAGCGGTAATCAAAACCATTACCAATGGTTAAAAAACGGAGTGGCAATTCCTGGAGCAACCGACAGCCCCACGCTCATCCTCAACAACTTACAAACATCAGATACGGGTGTATATTACTGTGTTATAACAAGCGATATAGTTTCAGGCTTAAGCCTTCGCCGTAATGACATTACCCTCAATGTTAGTGGAGCCCCGCCCTCAAACGCTTTTATAACAACTTGGAGAACATGGGGTCCTGGTGCATCAGGCCCAAGAGAAATTATCATACCCACTTCTATCGGAGAAACTTATGATTATACTGTTGATTGGGGTGATGGTACTACTACTACCGGAGAAACAGGAGACGCTACTCATGAATACGCATCATCTGGGACCTATACCGTCAGTATAACGGGACTTTTTCCAAGAATTGAATTTACCGACCTTGGTGAGGATAACGAAAAACTTTTGTCAATTGAACAATGGGGCGATAATCAGTGGTCATCAATGGAGAATGCTTTTTATTATTGTGTTAATATGGTAGGTAATTTTAACGATACGCCAGACCTTTCAAATGTTACAAGTATGGCTAATATGTTTACTAACTGTAGATTGTTCAATTCAGACCTGAACAATTGGGATGTAAGCAATGTGACCGACATGACGGCACTTTTTAGTGGTGCGAGAGCCTTTGATAGTCCAATTGACAGCTGGAATGTGAGCAACGTAATATCCATGCGAGCATTGTTTACCGGGGCGAGCGCTTTTAATACAAACATTGGCAATTGGAACACCTCGAACGTAACCGATATGTCGAACATGTTTGCATTTACTGACGCTTTTAATCAAGATATTAATTTTAAACCTGGTATGGGTGTACCGGCAGGTGATGCTTGGAACACTGCTGAGGTTACGAACATGTCAGGAATGTTTTGGGATGCAATGGCTTTTAATCAGGATATTGGTAATTGGAATACTCAAAAGGTGACCACATTGTTCTCTATGTTTAGAGATGCCTCTCTCTTCAACCATGATATGGCCTCGTGGGATGTAGGTAACGTAACCGATATGATCTCAATGTTCAATAGTGCAATATTATTCAACCAAGATATTAGTGCGTGGAATGTAGGTAACGTAACCAGTATGACTGCAATGTTTGCTAATGCAACTTCATTCAACCAAAATCTGGGTACTTGGAATGTTGAGAATGTAACCACAGCTGCAAGTATGTTTTTTGGTGTTACCCTTTCTATAGCCAACTATGACGCGTTGCTAATTGGGTGGAACGGCAGAATTTTACAGTCAAACGTCCCCTTCAGTGGTGGCAATAGCCAGTATTGCGCTGGTGCCGCAGCTAGGGCAAATATGATTGCAGCGGATACCTGGACCATTACAGATGGTGGATCTGCATCACCAACGGTGAACGATTTAGTAGACCAAAATGAAACGGACTCATACACTTTACCAACAATTACAGGAACTAATCTAACTGGATCTGAGGCATATTACACGAACCCTAATGGTACAGGTACACAATACAACGCCACAGCCGTAATCGATTATGCCTATTTTCCCAGTTATCCGCAAACGCTATTCATTTTTGACGGGTCTGGAACTTGTTCAAGCGAAGAGGAATTTTCGTTAACCTTGACAACTTCTTCACCTCCGGGACCCACAGTTTCTATCGTTGGTATTGATGAAAAGTGCGATAATGATACAAGCACCGTTACCTTATCGGCAGTAGTAAGTCCGGCCGCAGCTTCGGGCAATTATTCTTATGAATGGTACGAACAAGGCAATACAACGGTTATGGGCACCAATGCAACATTTGATGTTTCCCCTCTTACAAGTACTACCTATGTGGTAGTTATTACCGACGATGGGCTACCCACTGGAAGTAATTCTGGCAATGCAACCCATACAATTGATGTTATCGGTACTCCACAATTTACTCAAGTTCCCGATACGACGGCCTGCACTAGTTACGGATTGCCTCCGATTACGGGAACCAGTCTATCAGGCAGCGCAGACTATAATACCGGTACAAATGGTTCGGGAACGGCTTATGCCCCAGGAACTATTATCAATTTTGCGGATTTTCCAACATACCCTGTAACTTTCTATGCTTATGACGAAAATGCAGGGAGTTCTGTAGTCTGTTCAAACGAAATGTCATTTATGTTAACACTTACAGCGTCAATTACCGCGGACCCGGCTACAGATGTAACTGCTTGTGATAGCTATATACTTCCTACGTTAAGTCCGAATAATAGTTATTGGTCAAATTCTGAAGGCACCGGCACGAATTATACTGCCGGAGAAAGCATTATGGCGACCACTACGCTTTTTATTTACGCTGACAATGGTGGTTGTACCGATGAAAATCAGTTTGCCATCACGATAAATTCCATACAAGCACAGCAATTCGCCAATGCCGCTGGATGCACCGACTATGTTTTAGAGCCTTTAAATACGAACAATTTTTATTATACTGCTCCTAATAAAGGTGGTACACGACTTTTTCCTGGAAATTCGATTACCGCAGATACTACGGTTTATGTGTACGCAGAAACGGGAACAGGACCAAACGACTGTAACGATGAAAGTTCATTCTCCATAACCATTGTCGGCCAACCGCAACCTTACAGTCTGGAAAATGTACAAGCATGCGAGAATTATACGCTGGAAGCATTACCTCCAGACTATCGTTATTATGACCAAATGATGGGTAACGGAAGTGAATTTTTCGCGGGAAATGTTATCACGAACAACACAACACTTTACATATATACGGGTATGCCCGGCTGCTCGGCGGAAACAGATTTTAACATCAGTTTAGACCCTCCAACTACCGCTAGTGAATTGGAAGATGTACAAGTCTGTGAAAACTACGTATTACCCGAAATTAACAATGGTAGGTATTTTACACAGCCTGAAGGTCAAGGCAATGAACTATTCGCTTTTGGTGTAATCGACAGCACACAGACCATCTATATTTATAATGAATCGGGCGTGTGTACGGCAGAAACTGATTTTATAGTTACCATTGACTGCTCTGAACCTAAGGCAACAACTTGTGTTTCCTTCCCTAAATTTTTCTCGCCTAACCTCGACGGAGCCAATGATTTTTTCGAAATATTCAGTGATACGGATTGCGTTGTTAATGGAACTGTATCAATCTATGACCGTTACGGAAAACTGTTAAGACAGTTCGATGCGGCAACCGATAATTGGGATGGCACTTTTAATGGCATAACCCTACCAAATACCGATTACTGGTATCGCTATACCGACAATGGCAATGGTGCTACGGTTAAAGGCCACTTCGCTTTAAAAAGATGATGAAATCACTATAAACAGTTAGTTTTCAGTACAATATAGTCATTAGATTTGCGTTAGGTAGCAACCAACGCCAGCCTATCTACGAAGAAGTATTTACTAATTGTCCTCGTTTTCCTATTTACATCGCTCCAATCTTTTGCGGCTGATATTATTGTTGACATCAATGCCGCTGCCGGTGGTGATGGTACAAGCTGGGCAACGCTTACAACTCCATTAATCTTGCATTGGCCGGTGCTGCCGCAAATGATGTCATTAACATCGCAGAGGGGGTTTACAGTCCGTTGACAAGCCTTGATATAAATGTTGCGCTGACCATTGTGGGGGGATTTCCTACCGGCGGCGGAACACAATACGTTACAGTGCATACTACAGAAATCAGAGGGGATGCCGTTCCTGCTAATTTATTAAATCCAATATTTGAAATTCAAGCTACAGCTACTACCCAATTCAATGGCATATCCTTTACAAATGCACTTAATGCAATCAATACAAGATCTTCGGTAGCCATACTCTTTAGTACATTCGATACTATTGGTATAACAGGTGACAATAATTCATGGCTAGTCTTTATTGAAACTAATTTTGATATCGGTTATATTCGTATTAACGATTCGAACATTCGAAACAATGCTGCTAGCATTACACGCTCTATCAACGCTTCAGACGAAACAACAGCAGAAATTAGCATCGTCAATTCCGTAATTGAAAATAATATCGGAAGGTATTTCGTTGAACTCGACGAACCCGAAACCACTGCGCTCAATATTACATACTGTGTGTTTAGGGGAAATGACTTGGACCAGAGCAAATTTGAAATTGATATTGATGCAATTAATATAGCTGTAGCTATTACAGGTTCAACTTTCGAAAACAATAACAACGGAGTTATTGACAATGCGGCAGTTCGATCAACAACTCAGATTTTAAATTCTGATTTCAATGAAAATTTGGGAGGTGATATCATAATGTTCGATTTACAGGATACTGATGCGACCGTTCGTAACTGCCATTTCAGGAGAAGCCAACTGCCCTTTAAATGGAACAGTAAAGATATATGACCGCTACGGAAATCTTATCGTACGGTTCGATGCGGCAACAGACCATTGGGACGGTACATTTTACGGTATGATAGCGCCAAGCACGGACTATTGCTACCAGTATTTAGAAAACGAATACTGCGTTGTAGTCAAGGGGCATTTCTCTCTGAAACGCTAGTTCAAATTACCTTCTAAAAAATATTCTTTTTCATCCCCTATTCCTTATTTTTAGGGGATGAAATTCAAGATAGAATCGGACTTCAAACCCACGGGTGACCAACCACAAGCAATCAAGCAATTGGTTGATGGTATCGAATCAAAAGAAAAATATCAAACGCTCTTGGGCGTTACCGGTTCTGGAAAGACCTTTACGGTTGCCAATGTAATAGAACAGGTACAGCGCCCCACATTATTACTCGCGCACAACAAGACCCTAGCGGCACAATTATACTCCGAATTCAAGCAGTTTTTTCCAGAGAATGCAGTCGAGTATTTTGTATCCTATTACGATTATTACCAACCGGAAGCTTTTATTCCTACCTCAGGCCTTTACATAGAAAAAGACCTATCGATCAACGAGGATATCGAAAAACTGCGATTGAGTACCACCTCATCGTTATTATCTGGCCGTAGGGATGTTTTGGTGGTAGCCTCCGTTTCGTGTCTGTATGGTATCGGAAACCCAATAGAATTTCAAAAAAACGTCATCAATATCAAAAAAGACCAAGTAATCGCACGCACCAAATTCTTGCATCAATTGGTGCAAGGCTTATATTCTCGCACTACGGCGGACTTTAGAAATGGTAATTTTAGGGTAAAAGGTGATGTAGTAGATGTTTTTCCAAGTTACGCAGACCATGCCTTTCGAATTCATTTCTTTGGAGACGAAGTGGAAGAAATAGAGGCTTTTGACCCTTTTAACAACAATATAATCGAGGTATATCAAAACCTCAATATCTATCCGGCGAATATGTTCGTCACTTCGCAAGACGTGCTACAAAATGCAATTCATCAGATTCAAGATGATATGGTGAAACAGGTCGATTATTTTAAGGAAATCGCCAAACCCTTGGAAGCCAAACGCCTAGAAGAACGCACCAGTTTTGATTTAGAAATGATACGGGAATTGGGCTATTGCTCTGGTATTGAGAACTATTCGCGCTATTTGGATGGCCGAGCACCAGGCACCAGGCCCTTTTGTTTGTTAGATTACTTTCCTGACGATTATTTAATGGTAATCGATGAGAGCCATGTTACCATTCCGCAGGTGCACGCTATGTACGGTGGTGACCGCTCTCGAAAGGTCAACTTGGTAGATTACGGTTTTCGACTGCCTGCGGCGATGGACAATCGCCCCTTAAAATTCGAAGAATTTGAAGGGCTACAAAACCAAGTACTCTATGTAAGCGCTACACCTGCCGATTATGAACTAAAACTAAGTGAGGGTATTTTTGCAGAACAAATAATTCGCCCTACCGGACTCTTAGACCCCATTATTGAAGTGCGCCCCAGTTTAAATCAAATAGACGACCTCGTTGAAGAAATTCAACAACGTGTCGAAAAAGATGAACGGACCTTAGTAACGACCCTTACCAAAAGAATGGCTGAAGAATTGGCCAAATACTTAACGCGAATAAATGTGCGCTGCCGCTATATTCATAGCGATGTAGATACCTTAGAACGCGTCGAAATCATGCAAGACCTGAGAAAAGGTATTTTTGATGTACTCATCGGGGTAAATCTGTTGCGTGAAGGACTTGATTTACCGGAAGTTTCTTTGGTCACAATTTTGGATGCTGACAAAGAAGGTTTTCTGAGAAGCAATAGATCCTTAACACAAACTGTGGGTAGAGCCGCTAGGCATCTCAATGGAAAAGCGATCATGTATGCAGACAAAATTACCAAGAGCATGCAAAAGACAATCGATGAAACAACCTATCGCAGAGAGAAGCAAACCGCCTATAATCTAAAACATAATATTACTCCGAAAGCACTTAATAAAAGTTTGGATAGTGCCTTGGCAAAGAACTCCGTTTCGACCTATCATTTTAAAAAAGAAGAACTGAGAGCGGCAGAACCCGACATGGATTATCTTACCAAAGAGCAAATCGAAAAATTGATTCGCACCAAGAGAAAATCAATGGAAACTGCAGCAAAGGAATTGAATTTTATGCAGGCCGCCAAACTGCGCGATGAGATAAAAATGTTGCAAGAAAAGGCGTGAAAATCCAATTAATTTTTGCATTTTTAAGTAAAATTCGTTCAAATTCCAATAATTTAATTATTAGTTTACATAATCACACTTATATTTCTGGAATAAAATTAGTTAACTATTATTTTTAGACAAGACTAAAACGATAAAATGATACGAATATCGCAGTTTAGCACCTTCAATCTGAATGCGCAGCTATTCAAAAGAGCTATTTATCGTCATTTGTAATTTTTCATTTTTCGGTTAAATTTTTAAGCGCACAACAGCTAACCTCCGATGACATAAAATCAGCCGCTAAAAGCAAACTTATCGAGTTGATTTTTGATTTAAAATCGTTTTTAGCTTTGCCGAACGATGGTCATTTCGCCGATCAGGTTAACACAAATCTAAAGTGGTGCGATAGCGTTTTTCCGGCTTGAATTTTGATATCAAAAAGATTTCCGCCGAAGATGCTCCCCTACTCTTTGCCGAAAAGAAATACCATAAAAAGCAAAAACGATTCGCTACTATTTGCAAATAGATGGGCAAAAGGAAAAGCAAGACCGCTGCGCTGCAAGATGCAAGATGCAAGATGCAAGATGCAAGATGCAAGATGCAAGAATTTAAATAATATGATTGATTGAGTCAGCTCTAGTCTCTTTTCTGTTTTCTCTTGCCTCAT
>Ga0114957_1004512_pt1 | contig 11971 bp, 8 predicted proteins | sample BantaG_FD_87175 | JGI IMG/M metagenome (GOLD analysis project Ga0114957, IMG submission 87175) | Marine algal microbial communities from Bantry Bay, Ireland - BantryBay_4 metaG | ecosystem: Host-associated > Algae > Red algae > Unclassified | place: Bantry Bay, Ireland | collected 2014-11-21 | reverse complement strand
GATGTTTTCCAAAGGCTCAACAATTCTCAATAATGCTCCAGCATTCAACCCTTCAGAGTTTATGAATACATTATAACTTGGCTCAGACTTCGCAGAATCATTTGATAAGTTTGATTTTTCTATTATAGACCCTTTATCACTAACATATGATTTGGTGATCACTAAATTAGCTGGTTTCCCATATAGGTTGTCAGTATTAGTATCTAAAATGCTTGCGCTTGCACTGTTAGGCTTCGTTTTACCTAAGTTGTTAGATTCAATCACTTGTTTGACAGTAGTTTTTGTAGATGACTGCTGTTGAGTTGAATTATTTCTTTTAGGTTTAGGGGAATCTGTGATGGTTTTAATTTCTTGAGTGTTTTTAGACTCAAGTTGCAGATCGGATTCAGCAATTGTTAACTCTTCAGTTATTAATGCCTGAGAAATAGGAGTCGATGGTTGAGCTTCTTGTGTTGGATTTTCAGTAACTAAAGGATAGCCTGAAGAATTTGTGTCAAGGTAATTTGACAAAAGAAGATAGGATATACCTCCGATAAGTAGAGTCAAAATTCCAGCAAACCAAAACCATAGGATAGAACGACCTGACTTTTCTTCTAGTGCGGGGGCTATTTTTTCCCACATACCATCCGGTACAGGTGCTTTTTGGTTGTACAATTTGTCTCTAAATACTTTGTCGATGTGCTTCATACGGCAATTTTTTGTAAATCTTCGATTTTCCTTTGCAACATTCTTCTGGCTTTAACCAATTGAGATCTTGAAGTGCTCACTTCTATTTGAAGCATCTCGGCAATCTCTTTATGGGCATAGCCTTCTATTGCATATAAGTTAAAAACTATTCTATATCCTTCTGGTAAATCGTTGACTAGCGTCATAAGGTCATCTACAGATAATTTTGAAAAAATCTGAGGGGCCATTTTATTATCTTTATCTTGGTAATCTTCTAGGCCGATGCTTTCTTTTTTAAATGATAGCTTGGCAACACTTTTAAGGGAGGTGTTGACCATAATTCTGCGTATCCATCCTTCAAAGGAACCTTCGCCTGTGTATTTCGAAAGATTGGTAAATACTTTAATAAAACCTTCTTGGAACATGTCTTCCGCTTCTGCACTGTGGCGCGCATAACGATTACATACCGCCAACATTTTGGCAGAGTACATATCAAAAAGATCCCTTTGAGCTGTTCTGTCTCTTTTTAAACTTCTTTCTATAAGGTCTCTCTCTGTCAAGCTATGAGGCTTTAATGGTGACATCAAGAATTGCTTTTCTATGAATAAGACCTGCTAATGCTATGTTTCGCTGCCTGATGTTCATAAGATTCTTTAAAATTCGTATTAAATTGCAATATAAAGATAAATCGCGTCATTTCAATAGGATGAAATAAAAAGCTCATTTGGATATTTTCCAAATGAGCTTCTATCATTATCGTAAATTAATGTTTAGTTATTCTTCTTCAGAAATAATTGCATCATCAATCATTTCATTTCCATCGCCATCATGATCTGTGAATCCTGCTGCTTTGCTAATTTCTTTAGCAGGTGAGGCAGTTACATTCTCATTGATTTCAATCTTTCCTTCTGAGAATGCACCATGATCTCCATCTGCATATTTTGCTGCCTTACTGAAAAAGTCATCTGTTCCATCAAGAAGGGAATCCCCGGCATCTAGTGTGTCCTCTGCGTATTTAGGAGTAGGATTAGCTGCTTCTTCTGCGGCCATTTTTTCAGCTTTTTCGATTGTTTCATCCAATTTTGTGCTAAGATCAGCCGTTGCTGCTTTTGCTTTTTCGATCAAGTCATCCTTTACATCCAATACTTTCGACCCTACTGATTCCGAAATAGAAGCCGCACCATCAAGTGCATCACCTCCTTTGTCCAGAACTTTTTCTCCTACAGATTCCGAAACTGACTTCGCCTTCTCCATAAAAGCCTCTCCAGTATCCAATACCTTATCACCCACATTCTCAGAAACACTGGCTGCTTTTTTTACGATTTCAGTTTCACCGAGTGTATCTGCAAGATCTTTCGCTTTATCCATAGCGTTACCTCCTAACTCTTTTGCTTTATTCGTTACAGATTCGGCTACATTTCCAACTTTACCTAAAATAGATCCTTCTGGTGCTTCATCTAACGCTCCTCTAGCTTTATCGGATAAAGATGCAGCTGTTGTGCTTACTGTATCTGTAACATTACTTACAGCTTCTTTTGCATCACTAAGCATGCTAGACCCTGAAACATCTTCTGTTACTTCTTTTACTTTTGATGCTACAGATTCACCAGCATTAGTTATCGTTTCTTTAGCCTTATTTACAATATCTGATTGAGATACATCTTCTACTACATCTTCTACTTTTTCCATAACACCTCCTGCCACATCTTTGGCTTTATCGATAAAGTCCCCAGCACCTTCGGTTACTGCATCTCTTAAACCAGAAGTTTTGTTTATAATAGATTCACCTGCATCACTAGCTAGGTCTTTACCTTTGTCTAAAATTTCTCCACCAGTTTCTTTTGCAAGGTCTACACCTTTGTCTACTGCTGATTTAGCAACTGATTCTGTTGCAAATAATAATTTTTTGATCGAACTGAAAATTCCCATGGTTTGATGTTTTTGCTATTTTTAGCTTTAAATGTTAGATATTACCACCAATATAGCAACATAACTATGGCAACACAAACAACATCGACGAAAATAAAAGAAACAATTACAAAAATTTCAGAGCTCCAGGCTGTAAAACGTCATTATAATAACACATTAGACGAGTTAGATAATGCTTTAGCAAAAAAGGATTCTATTGAAAATCAGATGATTAAAGAGCTTGAAGACATCAATAATTTAGAAAAATTAGGAGTTAAATCTATATTTCATAAAGTATTGGGAAATAAAGAAGAACAGCTAGAAAAAGAAAGGCAAGAATACTTACAAGTAACTTTACAGCATAAGGAGATTATAAATGCAATTGAAGTGCTTGACTTCGAAAAAAATGTACTTGAGAAAAAAGTTGCCTCTATCGATGATCTTAATAATGAATTAGAAGGCTTAAAAAAACAGAGAGAATCTGAAGTTTTATCAGTTCCAAGTAGCTTGAGAAATCAACTCATATTTATCCACAATAAAAAAGATGAGCTTAAAAAATATGAAGTAGAATTGAAAGAAGCCTTTTCTATAGGAAATAGTACAATGAAATCATTAGATACTGTATTGAGTTATCTGAAAAAAGCTAAAGATTGGGGAAATAGAGATATGATGACTAGCAGAAGAAATGGAGGCTATGTGAAATCAATGAAACATGGAGCCATCGATCGAGCTATGAATGAAATATCAAGAACAAAAATACTTCTTCATAATTTCAGTAAAGAACTTGCTGATGTCGGATATTCTAATCAACGTCTTGGACTGCAGGTTGAAAATATAGCTCGTTTCCCTGGTGTAATTTTTGATAACTTAATCTCTGATTGGATCGTTCAAAATAAAATAAAGGGAGTGCTTTCTACCGTAAGTAACTTGATGGATGATGTCAATTTGATTATGCAATCTATTCAAAAAGATACAAAACAGAGCATCGTTGAACTTGAAAAATATGAAGCGGAAGAAGATCGACTTTTAGAGCAGAATTAAACATATTATCTTATTTTCGTTTTTCGAATAAAGCCTTCTCAATCGGCTGATAGGTTGAGATTTATAGAATATTTTATTACTCACAAAAATGACTTCTAAAGAAAAGTATACAACAATACATTATAGAAATTATCTTGGCCTTGAGAAAATTCTTGATGCACAACATCTAAGATCCGAAGCAGTGGATGGAGAAGCCGCTCATGAAGAAATGCTTTTCATTATTGTTCATCAAGTTTATGAACTATGGTTCAAGCAAATCATTCATGAGTTAGAGTCTGTTCTTGTAATGTTTGATCAAGATAAAGTTGATGAAAAAAATATAGGAACATGTATTGGTAGACTTAATCGTGTAATTGAAATTCAAAAGTTATTAAATGCGCAAATAGCTGTCATGGAATCGATGACTCCATTGGATTTTCTAGATTTTAGGAATCATCTATTTCCAGCTTCAGGATTCCAAAGTTTTCAGTTTAGAATGATTGAGAACCTCTTAGGATTGCCAGATGAAGCAAGATTGACATATAATGGATGTCCATATTTTTCAGTGTTTTCTGAAGATAATCAACAGAAATTAAAAGATGTAGAAACTAAAGGAACATTGTTTGACGCAATGGCTTCTTGGCTTGAACGGACTCCATTCTTGAATGTTGGAGAATTTAATTTTCTTGATCAATATAAAGCTGCAGTTGCAAATATGATCAAGAAAGAACAAAACGCCATCAAGGGATCTGCCTATCTAGATATGCATGAAGTCGAGATGAGACTAAAAATGCTTGGCAATACAGATACTTATTTCCAATCTGTATTAGATGAAGAAAAGCACAATGAGTTGGTTGCAAATGGAACTTTAAGAATGAGTTATAAAGCTACTATTGCGGCGCTTCTTATTAATTTATATAGGGACGAACCTCTACTTCATCTTCCGTTCAATTTGTTGACTTGCTTTATTGAAATAGATGATATGCTTACAACATGGAGATACAGACATGCTCAAATGGTCCAAAGAATGCTTGGGAATAAAGTAGGAACTGGAGGGTCTTCTGGATTTGCTTATCTAAATGAAACGGCAATCAAGCATCCGATATTTAAAGATCTGCATAATATATCAACACTTTTGATTCCTCGGTCTGAGCTTCCTGAGTTGCCAAAGGAAATAAAAAAGCAGTTAGGGTATTTTTATTCAAGCATGGAAACTAAATAATATGAGGCACATACTCAATTATATAAATGGGAAGCTTTATCAGGCGGAATCGAAAGAAACATTGGAAGTGATTAATCCTTCTAATGGTAAAATGTATACAAGTGCACCAAGTTCTGATCATAGAGATGTTGAAGCTGCAGTCGAGGCGGCTAGAGTTGCCTTTCCAGGCTGGTCAGGATTGAGCATAGACAAACGATCAAGGTATATGATCAAGATAGCGGATCGGATAGAAGAAAAATTGGACGAATTAGCGATAGCCGAGTCCATAGATAATGGTAAGCCTGTCAAGTTAGCCAGAAAAGTAGATATTCCTAGAGGAGCTGCTAACTTTCGATTTTTTGGAAATGCGATTACTCAGTTTGCTTCAGAGTCCCACGATATGGGAACAGCGATCAATTATACACTGCGACAGCCACTAGGAGTTGTGGGGTGTATTTCACCATGGAACTTACCTTTATATCTTTTCTCATGGAAGATTGCGCCGGCATTGGCGGCAGGGAATACAGTTGTTGCCAAGCCATCTGAAGTAACTCCAATGACTGCCTTCTTACTATCGGAAATATGTATCGAAGTCGGTCTTCCATCTGGAGTTCTCAACATTGTCCATGGGCTAGGTGAAAATGTGGGTGCTCCATTGTGTGCACACCCAAAAGTGAAAGCAATTTCATTCACAGGGAGTACTAGAGTAGGGGGAGAGATAGCCAAAGTTGCAGCTCCAATGTTCAAGAAAGTCTCACTAGAAATGGGCGGAAAAAATCCCAACATAATCTTCTCAGATTGTGACTATAAAAAGATGCTAAAAACAACAATTAGATGTTCGTTTGCCAATCAAGGGCAGATTTGTCTTTGTGGTTCTAGAATCTATGTAGAACGATCAATTTATGATAAGTTCAAGAATGACTTTGTGGCGAAAGCGAAAGCACTTAAGGTAGGAGATCCATTGCTGCCTGAAACCAATACTGGAGCTATAGTGTCTAAGATGCATTATAACAAAATTCTCTCCTACATAGAGATTGCAAAAGAAGAAGGTGGTAAAATATTGTGCGGGGGCAATGCTCTTTATCCTAATGGATTAGAAGATGGCTTATACATTGAACCAACAATAATAGAAGGTCTTACAAATGATTGCAGAACAAATCAAGAAGAAATATTTGGTCCTGTAGTGACAATTATGCCATTTGATACAGAAGAAGAGGCATTAAATCTTGCTAACGGAACAGACTATGGATTATCAGCCACTTTATGGACGAATAACCTTACGAGAGCACATAGATTTGCTAAAGAATTAGAAGCTGGAATTGTATGGGTGAATACATGGCTTATGCGTGATCTAAGAACCCCATTTGGTGGAGTAAAAAGTTCTGGGATTGGCAGAGAAGGGGGATTTGATGCACTCAAGTTTTTTACAGAACAGAAGAATGTTTGTATTGATTTTGGTGAGGTAAAAAATGTTTAAATAGGTGAATGCATGAATTGTTGAATATAATCTTTGTAAAATGGGATTTCTAAGCTTGCAAAGATTGGCAAGCCCATTTTTTCATGGCAATTATTATTTCATATATACTTTAATTTAGATACACTTCCGCAGTTCGACGAAGTTTGTAACTTAGGTAAAAAATGCTTAAATGGGTGAATGCATGAATTGTTGAATATTTGAACAATCGCAGGTCTACGAAAACAGTAAATTCGACATGGTATCCAGCCGTGATAATTGCATGTTCAGATGAAGTTACAAACTTCATCCAACCTAGTTAATCTTAGTAAAATGGGATTTCCAAGCTTGCAAAGATTGGCAAGCCCATTTTTTCCATGGCAATTACTATTTCATTTAAACTTAACTTTACACGCACTTCCGCATTTCGAAGAAGTTTGTACTTAGTAATAACAAACAATTATTACGTATCGACAGCTTTCATTGTGTTTTAAGTGCAGGTGTAAGATTTTTTCATCTTTTCAAAATAACATTTAACTGAGATAATTGCATATTCAGATGAAGTCACAAACTTCATCCAACCTAGGTGAAATAGGATTTCCAAGCTTGCAAAGATTGGCAAGCCCATTTTTTCCAGGCAATTATTATTTCATTTACACTTAGATTTTACACAAACTGCTTATGCGTGATCTCAGAACCCCATCTGGTGTAATAAAGTGCAAGATGTTTCATCTTTCAACATTATATTTAGTCGTGATAATTGCATGTTCAGACCAAGTTACTAACTTCATCCAACCTAGTTAATCTTCGTAAAATGGGATTTCCAAGCTTGCAAAGATTGGCAAGCCCATTTTTTCCAGGCAATTACTTCTAACTAAACAAAGCCATAATATCATCCTGCGTAAGAGACTTTATGAAGCTCTCTTCTACTTGTATGATATCCTTCGCCATTTTACGTTTCTTCGCTTGCAGTAGCTGTATTTTCTCTTCGATAGAGTCTTTACATATCATTCTGTAGGCGAATACTTGATTCTTTTGTCCTATTCTGTGCGCTCTATCGATTGCTTGAGATTCTGCGGCAGGGTTCCACCATGGATCTACTAAGAATACATAGTCTGCTGAGGCAAGGTTCAATCCTACACCACCGGCTTTCAGTGAGAGTAAGAATACTCTATAGTCATCATTTTCATTGAACTGATCTACGACTTCTTTTCTATTTCTAGTAGATCCATCAAGGTATGAGTATGGAATCTGTGCAGCTTCTACCTTTTCTCTAATGAGGGACAACATTGATGTAAACTGAGAAATCACCAGTACTTTATGATTGCCTACCAACTCAGATAAACGCTCCATGATTACATCGATTTTTACCGACTCATTCGGGTAGTCTTTTTCCTCATTCAATAGCGCAGGGGAATTACATATTTGTCTCAGTTTAAGTAATGCTTCTATAACAAACATCTTAGACCGTTGAATACCGTTCTCACTGATCTTTTGACTTACATAATCTTTATATCTCTGTACAAATGCATCATAGATCACACGTTGTTTTTTAGTCATCTCAACATGGATGATGCTTTCCGTTTTCGGTGGAAGATCTTTTGCTACTTGTTCTTTGGTCCTTCTTAATAGAAATGGTTTTACCAGTTTTCGTAATTCTGTACTCACAGCTTGGTTTCCATACATATCTATGGGCTCTGCAAAGTTCATTTTGAACTGGTTGGCTGATCCAAAAAATCCTGGATTTATAAAGTTAAACTGTGCATATAAATCGAAGGTTTGGTTTTCGATAGGGGTACCGGTCATCACAATCTTATTGTTAGATTTGATGAGTCGCATAGCTTTATAACGCTTACTCGTTGGGTTCTTTATAGCTTGACTTTCATCCAAAACGCAATAAGAGAAATGATGAACCATGATATCCTCTATATCATTAGTAACCGTTCCGTATGTAGAAAGGATTATGTCGTACTTTAAAAAGTTTTTCAATTCAAGTTTTCTCTTGTTTCCGTGATATATTAAATAAGTCAAGTCAGGACAGAATTTATTTATCTCATCTTCCCAGTTAAATAGAAGTGATTTTGGAAGTACAATTAAGTTGGTACCCGCTTCTTGAGATTTTTTATATGCTAAAAAGGTGATTACCTGTAAGGTTTTCCCTAGTCCCATATCATCAGCCAAACATCCACCGAAACCAAAGTCATCTAAGAACTTCAACCAATAAAATCCAGTTTTCTGGTACGGTCTTAATTCTGCATTGACCGTTTCAGGAAGAGGGACTTCTTCTATATTATCGAAATCCATAAGAAGTCGCTTCCTATAGTCGATTTCCATCTTTAATTGGTCGTCGTTGATCTCATCAAATAAAGAATCTATCAGATTAAATTTCATCTTACTAATCAATAACTTTCCATCTACTACATCACTATTTCTAAACATAGCAGACAGACGTTCTATCCATTCTTCAGGTAGAAGTCCTTGTGTTCCATCAGTTAATTTTACGGTTGTATCATTATTTAAGATAGCATCTCTGAGTGATTTTAACTCTACAGATAATTCTCCGAACTTCATGTCAATGTCACCTTCAAACCAATCCATTCCAGAACTTAAGCTGATATTGATTTTAGCTTCGTTCGGGTTGTAATTTATCTTTTCGAGGTTCTCATAGCCAGTAATGTTGATCTCGTTTTCTTTACAGAATCTATATAGATCAAATATCCATGGTGTATTGATCACTGAGTCTAAATTTTTATAGAAAAAACCTAGATGAGATTGCTTTTCAAAGTCAGGATCAAATGCAGCTAAAGAATTAATAAAGTGCTCTTCTTGTTCATTGTCTCTTTTGATCGTAACAAGTCCATCATCGGTATCAATAATATGTTCTGCATCTATTTTAGGACGATATGTCTTATCATCTTCATATTTGATAAATGGCTGAATTATTAGACTTTCTGAGTTTTCCGAGAGGTCAATACTCTTTTCTAAAATCTCTATCTTTTTTTCAGCTATTACAAGATCTTCTCCAGTAAAATCTAGGTTTGCAACATGAGAAAGCTGACTTATTTGTTGGTTAAATGATTGCTTAGATTTAATTGAGTATTTTAGTATTGGTCGCTCTATTAATAACTGTATCAGTCGACTCGCTCTCAAACTGTCTATTACGTAAAACTGATTGTTGTGAAATAGCAGCAAAGAATTTATGCCTCCAATCAAAGATTTAATTGGAATTTCTTCTTCACCAAATAATATAAAGCCCTCCATTACATACTGAGCTTTATTTGATCGTGCCTTGACCAAAACTTTTGCAGTCATTTCTGAGAACTCAACATTCCTCATGTCGGCTCTCCGAAAGCTAAATTTTTCCTTCATAAAGTACAAAGGCACAGAAAGTAATGTCTCTTTATGCTTTGTAAGGAGGTTCAGCATCTTAGGATGTACAGTATCTGGAAATTGATTATTATAGAGACTTTTAATTTTCTCATAATCAAGAAAAATACTTCTTAATGAAGGATTTATTTGTGATGGATCATCTACATTGGTAACACTACTTACTATTTTTTCACTTTTTTTATTTGACTTCCCAGAGATGATATGCATTCTAATAGGAATAGTATCAGAATCATTATCCAAAAATATTGAAATTCCTTGGAGGTTATCATCTATGTTGTCATTTTCGCTTATAGCATTATATGGAGTAGTCGTGTTGATCTGCTCCAATTTTTTTACTAAGTATAAGTGATCAGAATAAGATACCAATTCTTTGTCTTTTGGCATAAACTCTGGTCCCTTATTGGTCAAGGTCAGAGTAAAAAATTTATCTACTTCTTCTGTACTTGAGAGACCATATTCGGTTGCAGCTACTTCTTTTAAGTTATCTACACTAGGAAAGTTTTTTAATAATTCTGGTAATCCTAATTCTATAAAAATATGATGAACTGCCTTCATTTGATGATTGCACAGTTCCATCACTTGTTTGTTACATGTGCAACGAGTAGTGACTTTATCTTTTGCCATCAAAAAGGTGACAGTTTCGTAGTCGTACTTTTCTTTTTCCCAGCGATAAGCCTTTTCCCCAATGTCAAATGAGAGCAGTTTTTCAGAAATAGTATTGTATTTAACCACCATCTCCACAGACTCTCTAACTCTCGGTGGATATTGAGCATCAAGCGTATATTTTGATAATAGATCATCGTCCATTTCTAGTTCGCTGGAGCTATTATGGATCGTGTTGGTTTGATTAATAATATTAATAATCGCAGCTGAGTTGTATTGGAATTTTTTCTTCAACCCATGTAGTGCAGCTACTTCGTGCTTACACATTCCGTTTTCATAATCACAATTACACTCTGTGTTGATATTACGGAAGTCCTGGCTTACACCATTGTTAATGTTAACAGTAAATATTTCTCCAGAACTGATTTGAGCGACGCCTTTATTGTTCTCGGTATCGTATTCTACTGATCTCAAAGCACCAATATTAGCCAGTGTTTTTCCTCTTTGCTGTATAGCTGGAGAAGCGAAATGCTCTATGTATTTATCTATATTGTCTAACCAGTACAAATTCGGTAATTTTTAATGATTTTGAGCTAAATGGCAAATATGAGGAGATAAAAATTAAAACAGTAATTATTCTGAAAAGAATTAAAAAAATAGTCATTTCTTGCACGAAAGCTATACTTTTAGGGCTTCTTCTGATGGTTAAAGAAAATGCTAAAAAATATCTGCCTTATGAATGCTATAGCTACTACTGATTTTAATTTCCCTGGACAAACAAAAGTATACAATGGTAAAGTAAGAGATGTATATTTTGTGGATGATAAATTAATCATGGTAGCATCCGATAGGATATCTGCTTTTGACCATATTCTTCCTAGAGCGATTCCTTATAAAGGTCAAGTACTAAACCAAGTAGCTAAACATTTTCTCGATGCCACTAGAGATATTGTGCCCAATTGGCTAGAAGCTACCCCTGATCCTAACGTAGCGGTCGGTCGTCAATGCGAACCAATAATGTTAGAAATGGTTGTTCGAGGTTATATGGCTGGCCATGCTTGGAGAACATACAAAAGTGGAGAGCGTATCCTTTGTGGAGAAGTAATGCTAGACGGGTTAAAAGAAAACGATAGGTTTCCAAGACCACTTATCACACCTGCAACTAAAGCGGAAGAGGGACACGATGAAGATATCTCAAAAGAGGAAATTCTCAAGCAAGGAATCGTTACTGCTGCACAGTGGGAACAACTTGAAGATTATACATTACAATTATTTTGGAGAGGCACCGAAATGGCAGCTGAACAAGGTCTCATATTGGTCGATACAAAATACGAATTTGGGCTAATCGATGGAGAAATTATTCTAATGGATGAGATCCATACACCAGATAGTTCTAGATACTTCTATGCTGATGGTTACGAAGATCGCCAAGCCAACAACCAACCACAAAAACAACTCAGCAAAGAATTTGTAAGAGAATGGTTGATGGATAATGGATTCCAAGGAAAAGAAGGGCAGATTATGCCAGATATGCCAGATGATTTTGTCAATTTAGTTTCAGAACGTTATATAGAACTATACGAAGTGATATCAGGTAAGAAATTTGATAGAGCTGAAGCGAGTGATGTGAATGCAAGGATAGAGAGGAATGTAACGGAATATTTGAAGGGGAGATGATACCAAAAATAACATTATCATTATATTACAACTTCTTCAAATAAGACAAGACT
>Ga0114957_1004510_pt1 | contig 11976 bp, 5 predicted proteins | sample BantaG_FD_87175 | JGI IMG/M metagenome (GOLD analysis project Ga0114957, IMG submission 87175) | Marine algal microbial communities from Bantry Bay, Ireland - BantryBay_4 metaG | ecosystem: Host-associated > Algae > Red algae > Unclassified | place: Bantry Bay, Ireland | collected 2014-11-21 | reverse complement strand
GGCTGGGGGGCGGGGGGGGGGGGGGGCGGGTGGGGGTGGGGGGGGGGGGGGGGGGGGGGGGGGGGGGGGGGGCGGTTTGTCCGCACCCCCATTTGGTGCGGGAGGCTGCCTCGGCCTCTGTACGGGGCGGCGTCGGGCGGGACGCCTCGAGAGCCGTGAACTGGGGCTGGCGGTCGGGCGTCGGGGCGGGGCGGCTCATCCGCTGCGTACTTTGTTGGGCCTTCCTTTCGGCGCGGGGGGCGTGGCGCTAGCGCGGCGTGCGCGGTACCGTCGTCGCGCGCGACCCCCTGCTGGGCGCGAGGCCACCACGCCCGTGGCTCTGCCATCGTCTTCTGGCATTCTCGCCGCCGTTGCTGCCTGCTGCTGTTGCACGCTGCTGGTGCTCGCTGCTGGTGCTCGGTGCGGCTGCCCGCTGCGGCTGCGTGCCGTTATTGCGCGCCGTTGTCGCGCACCGTTGCTGCGCGTCGTTCCTACGTACCGCAGCCGCTATTGTTGTGGTCACGACCGCCGCTGTTGCTGTCGCCGGCAGTGCTACTGCTGCCGTTGCTATTGGTGCTGCCGTTGAGGCTACTGCTGCTGTCTTTACAGCTACCACCGCCGCGGCCGTTCTTTCTTGCCTGGTCCCTTGTTTCTTGTTGTTACCTCCAACGTCGCTCCCCACCTTCCCATGGTCAAGTCCGTACGACGGTTTTTCATGACTCCCTCCCAATCCAAACCGTTGCTGCCCGGTTGCTCGACGCCCACCGGCGGCAAGGGACCTAAACCCGGCGGCCGCGGTGCACATTGGGCAGCGGGCGGCAGGCGGCGAGGGTTCGATCGCTCCCCGCCGAGGTGGTGGGTGCTGATTTCGTTGGTGGCAGCGGTGAGCGTCTTGGTCGGCGGGGCTTTTCTCAATGCCACTTACTTGTCCTCGCTGCTTCACCATTCAGCGGCAGAGCGTGACGTCCACGATGCGGGCGGGGGGGAGGGCGGGCAGCTGTCGGGCGCGAGCGACGAGCACGACTTCCACTCGCTGCCGCGGGAGGTCGAACAGGGGGGAGGAGGAGTGAATGGGGGCGCGAAAGACGAGGCCCATGTGGTGGCACCGACCAGTGCCTCGACCGCGGAGGGCGTGCCGCCCCGCCGACGTCCCACCGGCCGCCACATGTACCTGACCACGGCGGGCGAGTCGGTGACAGTGATGGATGACCTGTGCGTGGCGGCCAACGGCAGCACCTACACCATTCCTCAGCCCACTGTTTGTGGGTGGACGTTTGGGGCGAGCGGTTCCCTGCGCATCCCCCTCAAGGCTGCCTGCGCCAAGAAGGACGACGATGCGTTCAAGTACCTTAAGATCTCACCACCGGTGGTCGTGCCGCACCTCAACGGCGCCGTCGCTCCACCGTTGAAGCATCGGGTGCATCTGGGCGGGGAAACTGTCTTCTTGACGCTCGCGCAAGCGTCGACCAATCTGGCCCACCTCACCGGCTCCATGACCCACCTGTTCCACGTGCTCCGCCACGCAACCGACTATGGCCTGGCAGGCCGCCCGAACCGGGTGATAATTGTGGTGAACTACGTGGCGTCGCACTTGTATGAAGACCCAACCTCCTTTGCAGTCATTCTCCTGCGCGCCGCCGTCGGCGGCGGGCCTATCCACCTCGTCAAGCAGGGTCCGGCCTTTCCACTGCCCGTAGAGCCGCCGCTGGGGGATCTGGCGTTTGGGGGTACGCCGGGCGGCGGGCCTGTCGTGACTGTCGTGCTCAACAATCGGCCGGTTGTCGACGCGCTCATTGGCCCGGACGTCAATTCGCTGTGCATGCAGCGGGCGGTTTTGACAAACTTCCCTCGCGGCCGCTGGTTCATCCCCTCTGGCCAGCGGGCGGTGCCGTCGGCGCTGCTGCCCAGACCGGGGGCTTCGTCGGCCGAAGTGCACCAGGCGGTGACCGACGCGACCGTCTGGCGTAACGAGCAGGTGGAGGCGGAGGGCAACGTGCCCGCTGACGCGACGCCATTCCGGGCAGCGGTGTTTGCGGCGCTCTCGCCGCCGCTCAAGAACACCCACCCGACGATTGCGCGTCGCCTCACCTACCTCATCCGCCACCGCCGCCGGGCTTTTGACGAGCCGTCTGAGGAGCGCTTCCAGGCGGTGCTGGCGCTGGTCGCAGAGCGCCACGGACTGGTGTTGGATGTCGTCAACTTTGGGGAAATGTCCTTCACCGAGCAGCTGAATGCGGTGCTCCACTCGGCGGTGCTTGTTGGCGTGCACGGCGCCAACTTGGTCAACACCATGTATGCGCCACCCGGGGCGGAGCTGATCGAGATCTTCCCCTACCACTTCAGCCACAACATGTATGAGCGAGGCGGGGAGTCGGGCCTCGGCTACTCGTCCGTGTCGCTGGAAGAGAAGGGCCAACGCGATTTTGAGGGCATCAACAAGTACCCCACCGTCAAGGCGTGTATGGAGAAGAGCATCGATTGCAAGGTGTGGTACCGCGCGGACGAGCGGGCGCTGATGCTCAGCGACGGTGACGTCAAGGCGATAGAGGTCGCGCTGGAGGCGGCCATTGGACGAGTCAACTTGCGCTTGCCACAACCATAGCCTCACGGGGCCTTTGTGTACAGTGTATTTACATACTGTTAATGCACTTTGCAGATGCTCTTGGATCAATTCCAGGAACCATCGACGACGCCAGAGTGACAGCTGGGTGCAGCCGAGCCTTCCCGCACTGACGCGCCATGCTCGGACGTGCGGTGTCTCGCTGCTCGTTGCCAGCACGTCGACCCTGCCCGACAGCGACCGGAGACCGGATTTATGCCTTACCCGTTTGCTTCCTTTTCTTTGGAGCCTTTCTTGATTGGTGGCTCCACGCCTCCCTTGCCTACTCTGTGTTTCGCATTGAGCAACTCTTGCCAGGTTGACTGCTGCTAAGAAAGCGGTCTCGCCGGCCCATCGCCCCGGGCACTCCTGACTATGCGCATCGATGTGGACGGCATTATCGTCTACTTTCCCTACGAGTTTGTCTACCCTGAACAATATGCATACATGGTGGACCTCAAGCGGACGCTCGACGCCCGCGGCCACTCCATCCTCGAAATGCCGACTGGGACGGGGAAGACGGTGACGCTCCTGTCGCTCATCCTCTCCTACCAGCTGTACCGGCCCGAACTCGCCAAACTCGTCTACTGTACCCGTACGGTAGGGGAGATGGACAAGGTCCTTCACGAGCTCCGACGGGTGCTCGCCCACCGAGACAAGTGCTTTGCAGAGGACGCCCCTGCACGCGCAGCGGCGTCGCGGCGCACCTTGGCAGTTGGCCTCACGACGCGGCGCAACTTGTGCCTCCACCCCGCCGTCTCGGCGGCCTCGTCACGCGAGGAAGCCGACGCGCTCTGCCGTTCCATGACCGCCTCGTGGGCCCGGGGGGACCCGGAGGATATCGAGGACGTTGGTGGGCGGGCTTCTCGTCGGGGGGGTGCGGGCAACGGCGCTGTTGTACGGATGACCGACCGGGAGGACGAGGATGTAGAGGAGCCCCCCGTCGGCACAGCAGACGGCGGTTCGGCGGCCAAAAGCAACCTGTGCGAATTTTTTGAGGGCTACGACAAGGAAGGCACCGACGCCATCCTCCCCGCCGGCGTTTATGGCGTGGATGATCTCACGGCTTTTGGAAAGCAGCGGGGTTGGTGTCCGTACTACACCGCTCGCCACGCGTTGTCGTTTGCCAACGTCATCGTCTACAACTACCAGTATCTGCTCGACCCCAAGATTGCGGGGCTCATCTCGCGCGACCTTGCTCGGGAATGTGTGGTGGTGTTTGACGAGGTGCGTTGGACCGCCTCTGTGGTGTCCTTGTTTCTGTTATCAATGTCGGGCGCCACTGTTAGGTTTATGTATGTTTCAGTTGCTGGCTTGGCGGCGCTTTCTGGCTCACTTCATGTCCTTGTTTTGAGTGTGCCTGCTGCGCTCCCTTGTTTTTCTCTTACCTTATCGCTCCCCGCCCGGCGGCATTTTGGTCGTGTTCCGGCACGTACAGGCTCACAATATCGACAACGTATGCATCGACGCGTTGTCGGTTGCCATTCGAGGAGATACCCTAACGCGGAGCCTCCGCAACCTCGCAACACTGAATGCCCGTGTCGGGTCCATCAAGACCACGAACGCGGATCGGCTGGCCGACGAGTACGCGCGGCTCGTGCAGGGCATCTCCATCCAAGGCATTCTACCCGCCGCCCAAGACGACGCCGGTCGACGTCGTGCGACTGCTGACATCATCCAAGCAAGTCCGGTCATCCCTGCTGACGCCATCGAGGAGACCGTGCCTGGCAACATCCGCAAAGCTGAACACTTCCTCCGCTTCCTCCGCCGCGTCATCGACCACCTGGCCAAGCGGATGAAGCGGCCAGACGTTCTCCAAGAGTCCGCCCCAAAGTTCGTGCACGCGCTCCTGGTCGACGTGCAAAGCGATGCCAAGCCGCTCCGCTTTTGCTCGGAGCGGTTGAAGAGCCTGCTCACGACGCTGGAGGTGGCCGACGCGGCCGCCTTTGCGCCTCTGCAGCTCGTTGCAGATATGGCCACGCTCCTCGGTACCTACGGCAAGGGACAGTCGTTTGCACTCATCTTTGAACCGTTTGACGAGCGTCTGCCGAGCATCCCTGACCCGGTCCTCCAACTGTGCTGCTTGGACGCGAGTCTGGCCATGAAGCCGGTCTTTGATCGCTTTCAGTCGGTGGTCCTCACATCTGGTACCATCTCCCCGCGCGACATGTACGCCAAGGTGCTGAGCTTCACGCCGGTTGTCTCCCGCTCCTACTCCATGTCCCTCCAGCGCAACTGTATCTGCCCGCTGATCGTGTCGCGGGGGCCCGACCAGGTGGCCATCTCGTCCAAGTTTGACTGTCGCGGTGACAAGGCGGTCGTCCGCAACTACGGGATGCTGCTGGTGCAGCTGGCCGAGGCCGTCCCCGACGGCATTGTCGCTTTCTTCACCTCGTACACGTACATGGAGAGCATCTTGGCCATGTGGGACGACATGGCCATCATCAGTCTGCTGCTCGAGCGGAAGCTCGTCTTCATCGAGACGCCCGACACCATTGAGTCGTCGCTCGCACTTGACAATTACCGGCGGTCGTGCGACGCCGGGCGAGGCGCCATCTTCCTCTGCGTGGCGCGCGGCAAAGTCGCAGAGGGCATTGATTTTGACCGCCACTATGGGCGGGCGGTCGTCATGCTCGGTGTGCCCTTCCAATACACCGAGTCCCGCGTCCTCCGCGCCCGTCTCGAGTACATGCGCGACAACTGCGGCATCCGTGAGGGGGACTTTCTGTCGTTTGACGCGCTGCGGCAGGCGTCCCAGTGCCTTGGCCGCGTCGTCCGCTCCAAGGCCGACTACGGCATCATGGTCCTCGCCGACAAGCGGTACGTGCGGGCGGACAAGCGCAACAAGCTGCCCCAGTGGATCCTCGAGCTTATGCCCGAGGCGAATGTGGACCTCGACACGGACGCGGCGGTCAGCGTCTCCAAGGCCTTCCTCCGCGCCATGGCGCAGCCGCTGGACGAGTCGGCGCAGCTCGGCACCGCGCTGCTGTCCGAAGCGGACGTGCGGCGGTTGGCGGAGAAAGACAAGGTACGGACGACAGAACTGGCGGCGCAGAAGGAGCATGCCAAGGCCGCGGCCGCGACGGCACCCGAGCCGGTGGCCATGCAGATGGACGAGGACGACGACTTGGTCGACTACCTCGGCGCTGTTGGGGCCACCGACTTTGAGGACGAGGCGATGCAGGTATTAGAAGAGACGGAGGCACAGCTGCGGGCGCCATGAGGCGGCTCCTGCCACGCTGTGGCTGGTCAATGGTGGACGAGACCAGCTGATAAAGCTTGCAGGCGTGTGCGTGCGGCGAGGATGTGTAGCAGCGACAACATGCTCGCAGCGCCAAGCGGCAGGTGACGACGTGCGCGTGTTGAACAGATTTACAGACGCTCACAAGACAACGACGCGGCCGGCCACGACGATTTCACCTACCACCATTCTCACTCACATGCCCCGCGCAGCTCAATGCAGCCGCGCAAGTTCCTCCACTCGCTTGGTCAGGTCCTCCACCGACAGGTCGACGGCCTCGGCAACGACCGCCGCCTTGTTGCGGTCCAAGTCGAGGTACCGCTCGATTAGGTCCCCGTCAATGTACCCCCGTGCGGAGGCGGCCGCCCCGCCCGCCCCCAGGGCAGTCGTCCCGAAACCGCTGCTCGGACCGGCCGCTTCCGTGGCAAACGCCCGCCACTCACCGTGACGGAACCCGCCAATGCCCTTGACAACGTCGTTGAGAGCAACCTCCACCCGTCGCAACAGCGCGAAGTCCTCTGGGCTGAGGCGGACCATGACGCCGACCGCGCCGCTGACGGCGCCGTAAAGCAACGTCTGCGCGGCAAGCGCCGCCGCCGACGTGGCGTCCGCGCCCGCGCCCGCCGGGCGGTCCTCCCGCATGACCAACGACCCGGGGAGCAGGCGGTTGATGAAGTCGCCCGTGTGGAAGGTGCCGACCAGATCCAACTGCGCTCGCTCGTCCTCATTGACCGCCCCACTGCGGCGGCGAAGGGTGATCATGTTGAAGCCATTCTCCCCGCCCGTGTACACCTCATCGTCGAGCGCCGCGACGGCCGTCATCCAGTGGCAACCGTAATCGCGGGCAACCTCCTCCAGCCGCTCGCTCCCGTCGCCGCTGGACAAGAAGCGGAGCACGGACACGGATTTGATCATGTCGCCGACAATGACGAAGTCGCCCCGCGTCGCGAGCAGCAGCGCCACGGTGCTGCCAACGCACGTGTCGCGGAGCACCAGTGCCCGGTTGGTGCCGCTGACGCCGCCGCGCACTGCCCACGCGAGCAGGAGCACCGTGTGGTTGACGCCGGCAACAAGCATTCCGCGGATGTGGTGGATGCAGTACACCGCACCTTGCACGGGCAGCTCCGCACGCAGCCGCAGTTGCCCGCCCTCCATGGTGAAGACCAGTATTCTGCCCTTGGACGGCTCGTCCTCGTCGGGCAGCGTGTAGGCGGTGCCCAGCACGAAGCACTCCTCCCCAGCCGACCCCGCGCTACCGCCGTCGACCTCGCCAACGGCCATATCCAAGCCTCGTTCGGACGGCTCCATCGGCGACGACGTTGGGGGTAGCTTCGTCGGGAAGAGGGAGCAACCCATCTCGTTCATGTCAAGCTTGAACGAGTCTCGTGTCTCAAACGTCGTGTCGTCCAGGAGACGTAGGTAGTGGTCCTCTGTCTCGTCGCCAGCTTCATCCACCGCCAGGGCGGTGGTGAGCACCCCAAACATGTGGGCGGCCGGCGCATGCGCGATGCGGCGGGGGCCCTCGCCGAGGGGCACGGTGCGGATGTGAAGCTTTTGGATGTCGTCCACCGCCCCGAGGAGCAGGCTCGTCGGCGTTGCCACGGCCAGGCAGTCCGGGAAAGCCGCCGAATGGAAGCCGACGACCCGCGTCACGGCGCGCAAGTTGACGTGGGAGCACAGCAGCTTGCTGCCGCCCGCCGACGCGTGCACGACCGTCGGTCGGTCGCAGGCGGCAAAAACATGCGTCGCGCCACGCGTCGTGAAGGCGCTTAGCGACGCCGGCTGGGAGCCGACCGTCACCCGTTTGCAGTCACTGAGGAGCGCCTCCTTGGCGGCCGCGCTCAGCTGCGGCTGCACCTCAGACTGCATGCCGTCATCCATGAGCGCCGAGCTGGGCACGACCGTCGCGTCGACGCGGAACGTGAACAGGTGGCCGTCGCCAAGGGCGACAAGGAGGTAGTCGACCTCCTCAAGCGTCGCTAACAACACGGATCGGGCAATGACCTGGCCGCCGAGCGGCTCGGTGCGCAGCGGCTGCAAGGAGGGCAACGACAGCAGTCGCACGCTGACTTCCGTCCACATGCCAACCGCGGCCAATGTCGGGCTCTCCAGCGCCGCCGCTGCCGGCGTCACGTCCACGTCTGTCATCGCATCGTCCACGCGGCTCGATGACGCGCCCGCCGGCCCCGTGAGCAACGAGCAATCCACACACGACACCTCGTTGGGGAGGGTTACCGACGCGGCGACTTTTAGCTCCTTGCGTTGCACATTGACGAGGAGGGACACCAGCTGCCCGCCAGTGACGGCCACGAGCACCTGGCAGCCGGCACTCGAGGCTGCCACCACGCGCGCGCCGGCGGGGGGCTCCCACTGGGCGACGCGCTTGAAGCCGTCGGCTACATTGAGCAGCGCCACCACCGACGGGCACGCTTGAATGGCCAGGTCGCCAGACAGGTTACCCGCGTGGAGCGTCGGCGCGGTTGCTTCGAGGCCTGCCGGCGCCGCCTCGGCCATCTCCTCCCCGTCGACGAGCTCGAGCACCCGCGTCTCGCCGGTAAACGACATGAGCAGGAGCGAGTGGTACTCGGTCGCCGTGGAGCTGCGAAGCGAAAACATGGCCTTGATGCCCGGCAGATTCTCCGACGCCTGCTCCGTAATGCCAATGCCGTTGCGGAGGACGCGCAGGGAGCCGTCCTTAAAGGCGCCCGAGCAGGTGACGACTTGCCCCTGGCCCTGGCGCTCCAAGTCGACGACGCAAAAGTCGACAATCGGCCCCAGGTTCTGAAAGTGCTCCACCACCTCCACGTACGCATTGTCCGCCGCTTGGGTCCGTAGCCGCACCAGCTGGGAATCCCCAAAGTGCGAGCCAACAAAGACAAACCCATTGTCCAAATACGCGAGTGCCGACGGGATACTTGTCTCCCCAAGCGGCTCGAGCGACAGCCGCGTGACAATGCCCGGCGCCGCCGCGTTGGACTCGAGGATGAGCATGGACAGCTGGCCCTTGTGGTCGCCGAGCAGGTAGCGCGCGCCCGACGCGTCCATCCGCCCGACCGCCTTGATGATCGTTGCCGCGATGGGGATGCTGACGAGCGCCGCCACCGAGCCCGACCCACCGGCACGGCTGCCCCCGGATGGCACCGCCGTGATCTCATCGTCGGCCGCTGCCGACGCCGCCGCCGCTGCCGGCATGGCCGTCGGCGCTGCCGCCGCGCGCGCAGCAGACACGACTTCCCCGCTGGACGGCGGGAAGTAGGAGATGGTCTGCTCCCCAATGACCAGGCACCCGAAAAATGGGGGGGGCACCGCAATGAGCGTCGACGCGGTTTGCTCCAAGTTGGTCTGCCCGCCCGGCGTGTCGGTAAAGTCCTTGTCATCCAGCTTGACGCCGAGCATCTTCAAATGCACCGCGTCGTCGCCGTCCGAGTAGAGCACCGCCAGCACCGGGATGGCGGCGGCGCCGTGGAGAAACGCGATATCCCGCACCGTCTCCCCGAGCCGCACGTTAAACGCCTCGGCCGTCCAGCCGCGGGGGATGATCCGAAAGAGGTTTTCGTACAGGTGCATGCCGACGCACCGCCCGTGGGGGTCCGCCACGGACATGAGTGGCCGGTCCATGGCGCGGCCGAGGTTGTCCCGCGCATCCCCGCCGGCAATGGTGACGACCTCGCGGGTGGCGGGGTTCCACCGGAGCACTGCGAATTGGAGTTTGGAGGTGAGGACGAGGAGGTCCTCCGTGGCGGGCGCGCCCGGTGCCGCCGGGGGGTGGACCTGCCGCTTTTGCTGCGCCTTTGCGCTGAGCTCCCGCGCCGGGACGAGGCGCTCTGCGGCGGCGGCGGCGCCCGCCGCGGGAGGCAGCAGCACCAGCGACACGATGCGGCCGTAGAGGGGGAGCTCCAAGAGCGGCACCAGGCCAGTGGGGGCGAGCGCGTAAATCTCAATGCGGGAGCCTTTGGCGAGGAGCAGGTTGCGCTCACCGGGGCGGCCCATAAAGTTGCCGACCTTTGGAGAGCCGCAGGGCAGCGCACGGCGCACGGCACAACCAACAAGCGTGGAGGGGCAAGGAACAGATGCAGTGTGAGGACAGGTGCCAAGGAGCAAATGGGTTCCATGCTGCAGATGATACCAAGACAAGAGGGAGCAGAGGAGGAAGAGCAATAACGTACAACCGTAGCAGTGACGCTGGACGCCTTGTGGGCGGTGACGATGTAGTGATCCGACATCGTGACGGGTTGGCGGGAACGCCGCGACGACGGCCACCGGGAGGGACGGCGGCGGCACGTCAACGCGCTCAGACGGCCTATGGATAAATGGCTGTGTTTGCCAAACGCCGAGCCCACTCGTCAAGACGGCGTCGGCTAAAAAACCCCACCACCAGGACCCTCCCGACCGCTGTGCGACGCACGGCGGCGCGGGGCAGCGGCACTCGACTGGTTGACCCGACCCGACCCACGCGTGGGGACGAGGGCAAAGGCGCTGGCCGGCGGATGCCGCCACCCACGCGGACTTGCAGCCGCCCCTGGGCTCCCGTATTTGTGTGGCATTCCCGACCAGGTGGCGGGAGAGGCATTTCAGCCACGTGTCCCGCGGACGCTCTGCTCGGCGTGCGCCCGTCCTCGAGGCGGCGCGGCATCGCCGCTCGCCCGTGACGTGCGCCGGGCAGAAGCGCCGACGCGGGGTGGGGTTAGGGCGCACAACGGGCGGGTGAGTGACTTTTGGAGGGGGGGGGGATGCTCACGGCTGGGGGTAGACGCAGTTGGTGCTGGTTGCCGCAGGGCGCGGTGGCTGCGGCGTGCCAGAGGCGACACCCACGCGCGCCGCCCGCAGACGCGGGTCGCTGGTAGAGGCAGCGCAGCAGTGGGTGCGGGTGGACTGGGACGGTCGGGGAAGCTGGTGGGGGTGGCAAGGCACGCGGTCGCCAACCGCCAGCGTCGGCCGGCGCCACCCGGGCGGGACGGCGGGCGCTGCCCACTTACCCCCCGGGGAGGCCCTGCAGGCCCGCGCCCTGTCACCGCCACGCGTTTGATCCATCCCAGTGTGCCCCGCGTGGCGGTGGCGCGCGCGCCGCCGCGGCGGCGCGCCCCGGGGCGGCGGGGCGCCCCGCCCCCCAACGCACCAAGCTGGTTGCCAAAAAAAAAAAAACGCAACACACGCGGTGTGTGCACCAAACGGGAAAGGCGGCACAGCCTGCTGACAACACACCCCACTAGGACACGCTAGAGTACAAGACCAAGGGCCCCCCGCGGGGACGGTGCGCGCGGCGCGGTGGCCGGCGCGCGCGCCCCCGCGCTGCGCCGACCGGCGCTGCGTCACCCGGCGCGGCGCCGACCGCCGCCGCGCCGGCCGCCGCCGCAACGGGCAGGGCGGCACGCCCGCCCGCCTCACTCCTTGACAACCACGACCTTGTCCGCCGCCACGGTGGTCGCCGCCGCTCCTGGGTCGGCCGCCGCCGGCGACGCCGCTGCCGCCGCCGTCGCCGACGTGCCCGACAGCTGCTCAAAGGCGCGCTTGGTGTCGGCGTACGTCGATCCAAAGCCGACGCCCGCGCCAAAGCCAATCGTCGTCGCCCTCGACGCCCCGCCGCCTGTCGTCCACCAAACGACACAGGCAGGGCGGCGGCCACAGCCGACGCCCAAAGTGGGAGACGGCGGGGACCGCACAACAAAAGAAAAAAGCGAGGCGTCATCGGTCAGCACTACGCCCACGCACGGCGATGAGAGGGAAAGCAGGGAAGAACAAAAATACGGGGGCAGGGGACCAGGTGGCATAGGACCCCCGACACACACCCCCGCTGGCACGGGCGGTGGCGCGGGACGGACGGGCCGAGACGACACGCGGGGTGCTCCCACAGACGGCAAGCACGACACGCCCCAAGCCAACCCACCCCCCGAGCAATGCCACCCCACAAAAGCGCGACCACCCGCCACGTACGGAAAAGCACGAGCGCGGCGACGGCGCCGCCGGCGAGGCCGTAGGCCATCCGCTTGATCCCCGTCTCAATGGCCACGTCCCATTGCTCGCTAATCTTGTGCTCGCTCGCCACCATGATGGGCGCCGCGGCAGGGAGACGGACGGCCGCGGGGGGGGGGGGCGTACAACAAAGGCGGTGGAGTGGGGCGACAGGGACGGTAAAGTGGGCGGCGCGGGGCGGGGGGGG
>Ga0114957_1004508_pt1 | contig 11979 bp, 20 predicted proteins | sample BantaG_FD_87175 | JGI IMG/M metagenome (GOLD analysis project Ga0114957, IMG submission 87175) | Marine algal microbial communities from Bantry Bay, Ireland - BantryBay_4 metaG | ecosystem: Host-associated > Algae > Red algae > Unclassified | place: Bantry Bay, Ireland | collected 2014-11-21 | reverse complement strand
GCCGCCGCCAGCGCCGCCGCTGGGGGGGGGAAGGCTCGGGGTGCCGCTGGCCTCGGGGCCCGCGACGCTGCCCCCCCCCCCCTTACTCTTGCTCATGCCGAGAAAAGCGCTGCTAATCGTGGCAATGAGCGTGGAGCCGTTGGACAGCTCGGCAGCGACGCGGCGCGACAGGTCCGGCACGCCCGCATACTCGGCCATGTTCAGCCGGATTTTGCCCACGACCTTGCCGTCCCCGCCCGCGACGCGGACCGCAAACTTATACACCTTGTCGCCATAGGCAGACCCCTTTTTGAACAGCGTAATGTCCTGCGACAGCCGCTCGCCGGCAAACGAGGCGGTGCGTGACGTGCGGTCGACGCGCGCGGGTGCGGTTACCAGCTCCGCTTTGCCCGACCGCTCCCAGGAAAGGACAACCTCCGAGACACCCGCAAGGCGGTCGACCGACTCGGGCGCGAGGTCAAAGCGGAACTTGGCCGCCGCTTTGCCAACGTTGCGCACGGAGCGGGCCTTGCCAAGGAGCACCTTGGAGGAGGATTTGCGCAGGCCGCTGGGGGGCGCCCCGGAGGACGCCCGCGGAGCCGACATGGCCACAGAGGCTCGGGCGGGAAGCAAAGAGGGGCACAACGGGGAAAGATGCGGGGGGTACGGGGAAAAAGAACAAATGGAGGAGAGGAGGGGCGTACGCAGAGCTCAAGGTGCTTGACACCGATGCGTCCCAAGCTCGAGAAGGATGGGTGGGACAGGACCAAAAGGTCGAGAGGAGGGCCGGTACGGAAGGGGCAGTAAACGGACAGCAACGCTGGTAATGTCGTGGCGCGCGCGCACTGCGGCAGCAGCGGCGACGACGGCGGGCCGCGCGGCCAGCAACGGCCGTGGCAACAGTCGTCGACCACCCAACGGCCCCCCGCGGCCGGGACAAATGCGGGCGTCCGTCCTCAGTGCGTCGAAAGGGAGGAAGCGTCACCAGACAGGCGTCGAGGCGCGGCGGGCGGGGCGCAACCGGGGCAGGTGGCGGTCGTCGTGGTGGCACCCACACCCGGGGTACCCAGACACACGCCCAGCGTCGGTGGCAGTCGCCACCGCCAATCGTGCACACGTCGCGGCTAAGGTCGTCTCGGTGGCGCCGCTGTTTGCGGCGTGGCTGCAGCTGCCGCTCGTGCATGGCTGGCGGCTTGAGACCGACTGCCACGTGGTGTAAAGGGGTGAGGTGGTTACATAAGGGGCACGCTGTCAAGCCTTGCTGGTCCAACGTTATAATTCTAGTTTAGATTGCACATTCAAAAGCGAAACGGCTGAGCGGACAGCAATTGAGCAGAGAGACGGGGCCGGGGGGTACATTACTGAAAACGCGTTCGAGAAAATACCATGGACTTGTTCACAGCATGCGAAGAAGCCGCCGACGACCAGCCCACGCGACCCACCCCCCTCGCGCGGCCGCGCGTCCTCGGCAAACAAGCCACCACCAACAAGCACCGCCGCCGCCGCCGCCCGCGCCGCCGCCGACACCGCCGCGCCTCCCCCCCCCAGCCACAAGCAGACGAATACCCCCGCACCTCCAGGCGTGCACAGTATTCATGCCGCCTCCGACGTTTTGGCTCGCCGCTTGCAAGCATCTCCAGTATCTGTTAGATAACAAACGGAACGGACGGGCCACACAATCAAGGCACACATGAGCGCAACACGAGCAAGCCTTGAAAGAAAAGAGACGGGCAGGTCGGTCTCGCCCCGCACTGAATTCGACGCCGCCCGCCCCAAGCCTGTCGACATCGACCGCCGCGGCGGCCAGTGCGACCTCAGTTATCCCCCCCACCCGCGAGAATCGGCTGGCGGCGCGCCGCGTTCGTCACGTAGACTGGCCTCGTACAGCATCGACCCATGGTTAGCCAACATCGTAGCACCGTCCGGCTGCCGCCCCAGCCGCTGCCTCGTCTGGTCTGCCGCCGCCGCGGCCGTCTTCCCCCGCTCCTCTCCCCCAAAGACCGTCTTCACGGCTGCCGCCGTCAGCGCCCTGCTCCCCCGCACTGCCGTCCCTGGCCGCCGCCGCCGGCCCGCCGTCGCACCCGTCCCGGTCGCCACGGCCGCGGTCGTTGGGCGCTGCCGCCGCCGCCGCAGGAGGCCCGCCTTCGAACGCTGCGCCGCCGTCCCTGGCCGGCGCGTCGGCCGCGGTGCACACGCCCTTCAGAGGCGGCAGCGGCGACGGCGGGTACATGGACCACAGCCCGCCGCCGTCGCCACCGCCGTCGTAGCCACCACCCATCGCAGTCGCAGCGATGGCGGGCGCGACGGCGGCGGCAGCCGCGGCAGGAGAGGCGGCGATGGCGCTGCCGGCGCCCTTCCCCGCTCTTAACGGCGGCGGAGCTCATCCCCCGTGAGAAAATGGCGGGGGCTAGGAGTGGAATAGCTCCTCGGTGGGCGGGGCCGCCGTCAACGCGGCCGCCGCCTCGGCGTGCGGGGGGGCGGCGCCGCCTCGTACCACGCCATATCGCGCGCGACGGGCGGTGCGGCCGCCGGCGGGGCGGGGCGTCGGGTGCCGCGGTCCGTGCAGGTGACGTGGGGGCGGACGGAAGCCACGGCGGCCACGGCGAGGACACCAACAAGCGCGCGCTGGGGGGTGAGTGGGGCTGGTCGCCGCGTCTGCGCGGCCGCCGATCGCACGCCGGCTGTGGTGGTCGCGGGCGGTCGCGCACCGATGCGTGCGCGGGGGCGGTGTGTCGGGTGTGTGCGGCCGCCGCGGTGGTGACCCCGATGACAGCTGTGGTGCGGCCGTCGGCAGCTCCCGCCGCTCGTCCGGGCGCCCTCTCCTCCATGACGATGGGTCGCGAGCGTCTGCTTGAACATTCGAACACAGTGTGCCTTCGTTGTCCCGTGGAACGTCATCGCCGGACTTCACCACAAAATACAGTCCACGCGGCTGACCAGATCGACATTTCCGGCGGTCTGAACGCATCACCCTCATTCTAAGACAGCTGACCAGGATGTCCGTCGAAGCGTGACGTACGGCATCCGTCTGACCGCGCCTGGCATGCTACAGACGAGAAAAACTAGAGAAACTAGAGACTTTTGGCAACTGATTTGTGGGGAGCTTTGTGGGCATCTGGGGCGCCACGTAGGACAAATTTACTCTCAGAGGTGCATCGTCCCACCATTTCGATCCCATTTCTCTTGTGGAAGGGTCCCGTCCCGACGACCTCGCATCATCTGTGGGTAGCGTCTGGTCGATTAATTTCATGTGACGTGGCGTCCCATATCGGATATCTTTGCAGAGACTGCGGACTGACGGCCCATCGACGTCAGATCAACCACCTCGGCTCGCACAGGAGCAACATCCGCTCCCTCTCGCTGCTCCCCCCCCCCTGCTCCCTTTCCCTGCGTCCTAAGCTAAAACTTTCTGTGCTTCTAAACAGAGTGAGCCGTGCTGGCGCCCGCGCGCATTGAGGTGCCGTGGTACGTGGCGACAGGGGTGTTGTTCTCGTCCCGCTCCAAGAATCTTTAGGCGACGCCGCGTATGGTGGACGCTGCCAATGGAGTACTCGAAGATGGCGACTATGGCGAACGTCACTGAAGACAGTGGGCCGGCTGCGAGTAAACGTCCATGGTGCCGGCCGACGGCCCGCTCCGAAAAACTGTTGTAGGTCCGTATTGCAATTGCGAACAAGTGCTGGGGGCTGCCCACAATCTGTCGTCAGTTGAGGGACCAAAATTCGCAGTGCATTTGTGGGGATGAATATATCGTGGCCATGGCGTCCCCACAAAGAACCCACAAAAGGTGCCGAAAAAAGAACTGCAAAAGTCTCTACTGTTGGACGCATGTTGCGCACCAGACCATACCCAAACGACCCGCAGCAGTGATCGACACACTGCGTACCGCCCGAAAAGGTGCGCACATGGGGCAAACCGCAAGTACTCCCGCGCCTGTTCTAGAAATAGAAAAAGTTATGCGTGTAAGCCCATGTGGGAAAATACCCTAGACTAAGGTATATGCAAGTATTATATTTCCCCTGACGCGATTCTAGATCCAAGACGCCACAAGTGGACCACCAGAATCATCATTTCCAGCTCGTTCGCCCATTGTTTTTTCTCCGCACGGATGCTGTTGCCTCGGTGTATTGCCGAACAGGGAATACACATACCTGCCGGAAGCTCCAGGGGGGACGAAACGATTGGAGCCAGCGGCCCACGTAGGCTCGAAAAAAGGGCACTGATCGACGGTTGGGCGCACAAAGCGCTTCTCAGTGTCTAAGTTCCTGAAACATTACGGATCAAGTCGATTTCTCGCCCAAGCCAGCACTCTGAAAGCTGCCAGATTCCCGCGCAGACAGGGCTCTAGCCCCTTGCCCTCGAGCAACCTCTGGGACAGACGCCTTGTGGCACATGGGCACCCACCCAGCCGCGCTTTCTGACCGAGTCGGCCACCTCGCCCAACTTACAACGTGTGTCTGTTGCATGCAGGCGGCGACACACCTCCACTCACCGCTTGCCGCCACCCTTCGATCTCTTCACCACCTGCCCTCCCCCTCCAACGGGCCATCCCCCCTCCAAACCACCCGCCCTCGGCCCGCCGTTCCCGCCTCACCACCTTTCTCCCAAGCTCCGACCGGACTGCTGCCCCGACAGCCGTCGTCGACCGCCGCCGACCGCTACAGTGTAATGTTTGGCGCTCAGACTGCCGGGATCATCCCCCCACGATCGGCCGCTGCGGAGGGTCGAAAAACGGCCCGGGGGGGGGGGGGAGGAAGAAGGCGGAGAGGAGCCGAGCGGGATGAAAGGATGGAAGGAAGGGTAAGGGGTAAGCGGGTGATGGTGCTTCGGGAGCAACACGGTGAGGAGGACGCGCCGTCCGTGTGGCCGATTATCGATGCAGAGGACTCGATCGGCATGCTCAGAATCATAATCGCCATCAGTTGTCAAGTAGCCCGTGTAATCAATCCAATATTGGGTGAACCGTCGTCGCGTCGCTGGAGTAACAAGACAAAGTCAATGAAACACCACTTCGGCCTACAAAAAGGACAAGAAGAACCAGCAAAAGTCAACATCCCCCGATGCTATGCTCCGTAGCGATAAGAGTGATCCAAAAAGACATCATGGACAATATGGTTGTGCAGCACGCCTGGAGCGTGCAATTTCACGTGTTTTGGGCGTGTTGCGCCCTGAGAACTATTCACGTATTTTGGGACTTCGATCCGCAATCCCCTTCCGCAGACCCAACAGGGGCCGATTCGACACGAAGTTGTGCCGCAGGCGGTGAAACCTCGGCGAGGTTTCTCAGGATCTACCAAGATCCCTACAGTTCTGCCCTCAGCTCTTTCCATATTGCGTGCACTGGCATGAAATTCCAAGAGACAGTCCAGGAGCACGCAAAAGAGGACACATGAGGGGTCGGTGGCTGTCTCGGTCAAGATGCCTTGCCACCGGCGTCAGCGCTGTAAGCGTATCGCCTCGAACACGTACCACCTACCTCGTTGACGTCGCCGTCTCGCTTCGCCGACCCCTCCCCCCCCCCTCTCCGACCACCTACGACACCCCCTTGCCATTTACATCCTTTCGAGGTTCATAGATGGCATTGGTTTATTTTATGGCACAGAAGAATGTATGCATCGTGGTAGTGATCGCCGTCCCCTTCGTCCACCTAGAGTTTTCAGTACCGCTAAAAATGGTGCTTTTGTTGGCGTGGTTCTCGGGTTGCCTCGTTCTTTTCCTTCCGTGATCCGCTTCTCTTCCACGTGTCTTGCTGATGATACTACTGGATTGCCTGGCCAATGTACGCGACGAATCGCGTACGGGGGGATGAGAGCACGCCACTGCCAGGAGGGATTGGGGGTAGAGATGACGGTGGATGAAAATAGAAGCAAACACTCACTTCGCCTGCCGCGCGCCACGCTTCTACATTCTTCCCACACATCACTCGTTTCCCAGAAGTACACGTGCATGGCCCCAACACCATCTCAATGCGGCGGTTCAACCATATGCTCGCAAATATGATAGTTGTCCTTGAGAATACTTTTTGATGATTGGGGGGCAAATTGCAGGTTTTGCACATGATTTACTCTCATTCCTCTCTGGTAGCCTCGGTGCAGGAGGTTACGGTCGCTCCCCACAACTTCATGGAGGAGCGGAGAGGCCGCTATGACGACAGCGTGGAGACTGATGAGGATCATGTGCTGGAGGCTCCCAAGCCTGTCGAGAGCTACGAGTAGCCTCTATCTCCGGGGGCTCATCGGCGCGTTCGACTGGTGAACGCTGTTGGTCTGACCTGGGTTGATGAGGCTCCCTGATTCTCAGTGTATCCAATTCTCGCCGTGTTTTTTCTTGTTGTATCTTTGTCGGAAAAGCAGTTGTGTCTTGCACAATGCGATGGTGCCAGAGAAACGAAGAAGGGAATTCGGCACGATGGGTACCGAACATTGCGAAAATAGGGGGGAGGGGACGTCGGATGGGGAAGCTCGTAAGGAATCATTCGATATCAGCTGAGGCGAGCCACCAGCACAGTTCGGGGGCTGTCTCATCAGAAAAGGATGTACGTCAGTGGAGAGTGACAGCGGGTATTAGAGACATTTTGCAACCGATTTATCGCTAGCTTTGTGGGTTCTGTTGCCGCCACATATGCTACGTAGGTGAAGAGAGGCACAGATAGTCACGATTGCGATCTCATTCATGGCAAGATTGATCCATCCTGCGTCGACTTCGTGACGAGGGACGGTGATCGACGCTAGCAACGTGTTGACTTCAGCCCTCGTACGTGGCAAGATCAATGAGATTTACCCGGAGCATCTCAGGACTGCTGCGCCGAGCACGGCCATCCCTGCAGTAATCTAACAACCGCACGGTTCGCGCCTCCCAGGTTCACCCTCAACGGCATGCCACCCCCCTCCCACCTCTTTTCTTCCAGACCCCCCTCTACGGCGTCATTGAGGGCGATCTGCGATGAATCGCAGTAGCACGGTTGTGGTGAATTCCGTTTATTGAGTGGGCGCTGGTGGCGTGTCGTCCCCCGTGCTCGTGCGCGTGTTGGTGTGCGTGGTGCCCGCGACAGAGTGCCCCCCTCGCTTCCGACTTGGTGTCGGCAGCGTGTCGTCCTCCATGCTCATGCGCGTGTTGGTGTGCGTGTTGCCCGCGGCAGAGTGCCCCTCCCCCCGCTTCCGACTCGGTGTCGGCAGCATGTTGTGTCCCGTGGTCGTGCGCATGGTACTTTTGGTGGTGCCGGCGGTGGTGGTGAAGTGCTCACCCCCTTTCCGCAGCGGTGTCGACGGCTTGTCGTCGTTCGTGAACATGCGCGTGTTCCTGTGCGTGGTGCCCGCGACTTTTCGCCCCCCCCGTTCCCGACTCGGTGTCGGCGGCGTGTCGTCCCCCGTGCTCGTGAGCGTATTGGTGTGCGTGGCGCCCGCGGCAGAGTGCCCTCCCCGCTTCCGAGTCGGTGCCGGCAGCGTGTCGTCGCCCGCGCTCGTGCGCGTGTTGCGATGCGTGGTGCTTTAGGTGGTGGTGAAGGCCGCCCCCCCTTTCCGAGTGGGCGTCAGCCACGTGTATCGTTCGCACTTACGGGCCTTTTGCTGTGTCTGGTGCCCGCGGTGGAGGGTCCCCACGTTTCCGACTCGGTGCCTGTGGCGTGGCGTCGACGCCTTCGTTTATCTGGCGTCAGGTGCAGCCGCTGAAGTTGAGGACATTTCATGAGCGACTTCACGGTGCTGGCGCTCTTTCTTCTTGCTCTGCTTTTCTTTTCCTGGGCGTCGACTACGAGCTCAACGTGTCCGGGTGCCCGGTTGTTGTTCAACGTGTCGGAGAGGGGGGCTGGGTGCGTAGACGTCATCGTCGGCGACGTGTCGACGCCCTCGCCGGTGTCAAAGAGCATCGAGGCGGTGCATTTGGAGCTGGCAACGCCTTCCATTTTTATCTCTACCCCGAAGTGCAAGTCGCCGTAGGCGGCCGCGTGCGCGTTCTCAGCAGTGTCGCCCGATGAGCGCAACGTGTCGGGGGGACTGGGTGGTTGCGTGGACGTGCTGACAGGCGCCCTATTGGCGTTGTCGCTGGTGTAGACGGCCGTGAAGGGGGTTCAGCAGGAGGCCGTGCTGGCCACCAATTTGAGCTCCACCCCGAAGTGCAAGTCGCCGTAGGCGGCCTTGTGCGCGTCCTCGGCGCTCTCGCCCGCGGAGAGCAACGTGTTGGTGGTTTTTGGTGGGTGCGTGGACGCACTTTTCGGGTCCGAGTCGACGCCATAGCTCGTGTCAACGGGCTTCGAGGTGGTCCAGCAGGAGGCCGATTCGGTCATCAATTCGAGGTCCACCCCGAAGTGCAAGTTGCTGTAGTCGGCCGTTTGCGCGTCCTCGGCGGTGTCACCCGTGGAGTGTAACGCGTTGGAAGCGTTGGGTGGGGCCGTGGACGTGCTCGTCGGCGCCGTGTGGACACCGTCGCTGTCGTCGAAGGGCGTTGAAGTGGCGCTGTTGGAGCCGGCATCGGCAACAGGTTTGAGCTGTTCCTGCAACTACAACTCTTTGCAGGCGGCCGTGTTTGCGCCCTCGGCAGTGTCGCCCGAGGAGTGCAATTTGTCAGGGGGATTGGGTGGGTGCGTGATCGTGCTCTTCGGTGCCGTTTCGACGCCATTGCTGGTCTCAACGGGTGTCGAAACTGCGCAGCAGGAGGCAGTGTCGGCCGCGTGTTTAAGCTCCACCTGCAACTACAAGGCGCCGTCGGCGGCGGTGTGCGTGTCCTCGGCGGTGTTGTCAAAGAAGTGCTACGTGTCGGGGGAGTAGGGCGGGTGGGCCATTGCGTTTACCGCGGCCGGTCCTCTTGGCTTTATTTGGGCGACATGAGCTGTTCTGATGATGAGGTGGAGATGCAGTTAAAATTTGGTGGCGGGCAGCGGGACGCGGACGCGGCTCTCCCGGGGACAAGTGCCGTAGTGAACGACCCTCTGTCCCCCAGACCTCCTGTGGAGGAGAAGGTAGTGGATGTGACTACCTCGAGCAAGAACAGGTGGACTTGAAGGGATGCGGAAGCGAATTTGATGCGCGCGACGGCGGTGACGACCGTGGGGGCACATCCATTCGTTACAACCGAAAAGAATACCAAGCACCATTTTTCAAACATGATCAAGACTTTTCAAAATATTGATGGCGTGGCGCCGTCTCGGAACGAGGCGTGAGAAGCACAGACGGAGGTGGACGTCCTACTCATACACGCCAGCTCCGCCATGAAGCACAGCAATCTACTCGCCGCGGGAGCCAAGGCTCACCAGTCAAAAACGGACGAGGCACTCGTGCGGGCTGGCGACACTGGCGACGGTTCGTTCTACAACGTCGGTCTGTGTGGCGTGCGGTTGCTACGGGACCTATGTCCGCGGCTTCCGCCGGCGCGTTGCCTCTCTCCGCTCGTGGGGCCAAAGGGAACGACGGTTCTGGTGGTGATCGGTCTTGCCGTCGGCTACGCAATGCAGAAGATGGAACGAAGGAGTAGGGTGATAAAGGGGACGCGGATAGAACATCAACGCGTCTGGAGGTCTCCTATCGCCCTGTGGCTTTGCGTCGACGCAGAAGGGAAAGAGCGGAGGACGACAAAGACGAGGCCATGTCTGAAATGATTGAGAGGAGCGTGAGCGAACGGAAGGCGGCGAAGAACAGGCGCGCTGTCGAGGAGCGGCGCCTTCGGCTGGAAGAGAATCAGCTGCAGCACAATAAGATGGGGCATGAGCACGCGGTGTCAGAGCGCGCCACTGCCAAAAAGGCTCAAGCCGAAGCGTCTGCAGCAGCAGCTGCCAATGCGTGGGTGGGTCACCCGCCGTCCGAAAACGGGATAGTTCTTGTTGCGCTGCAGCAGTCGCGACGTCTTTGGGAGCCAAGGAATGCCCAAAAGGGCCCGCGACCGCTTCACCGCGCAGCGCCCGGCGCCGCTCCAGCTTCTTGGCGTTGGCGTTGGCGTTCCATGCCCGTTTGTATGCCGCGTTGTATGCCCGGGACCAAACCACCATCTCCTCTGCGGTCATACCTGCCTGGGCAGGTGGTCGCCCAGCCACCATGATGTCAACGGGCGGATGTTCGACAACGCCGACTATTCGGCTGCTGCGCCTGCCGAGATCGAAGGCACAGGCGTTCACGCAAGATGCTCAGCGACGTTCTGGGCGCTTCACCTATACACAGATTAGACACGTACACCATTCCTCGGGCAATAATTTTGGGCACCCAGTGATCGGCATGTAAGAACTGTTCATTGGACCATTGCGAACAAATGGGGCCCGCGGGCTGCCAGGCCGATAGGAATTTTGGACGCATCTGTGCCAATGAAGGCCTGTCAGACGGCAAGATGTCAGACCACTTGCGTATATTGGGAAACGGTCCGACACCTCCACAGGTCGTCAGACGCATGTTCATTACAGCGCTTCAATTCGAGACGGTGCCATCCAGTGGGCTGCGAGTGGGCGAGTTTCATGGACGCGTGTGAGGCATTCGTTTCCACCGGCTGCCAGCGGAACGCTGCATTTTGGACGCCTCTGAGCCAATGGTGCACTGATAGGTAGGAAGCCGTGAGACCACTTGCGTGAACTGCGCAACGGTCCGGCGCCTCGACAGGTCGACAGACTCAAGTTCATTACGGCGCTTCAATTCGAAACGGTGCCATCCGACGGGCTGCCAGAGGACGAGACGCTGGTGAGCTATTCGTTCTCACCGGCTGCGAGCAGAACCCTTTTTATTGGACGTCTCTGAGCCAATGGTGCACTTTTAGGTGGCCCGATGTCAGCTCTACATCGGTCACCTCGGTTGTCTCTCCCTTTGCCAGAGTGTCCCCCCTCCTTTGTCTCCATAATATTCGCACCTTCACTGCAGGAAGTCGCAGTCGCTAGGTAGCGTCCGCGGCGGCATCCATGGCCGCAGACGCTGCGGCGGCTAGCCCCATGGCATCAGCGTCACGTCACCTCTCAAGAGCATGCACCGAGCGGGGGCGGGAGGTAAACGGGAGGACGCCACGGGCTCCTTTCGGCGGTTTATATCCAACGGTTCCCATGGCGCTCCCTCTGTGCCTCTTCCCCTACTCGCTGCCGCAGCGACCAGAAACGACGCAGAGTCAGTAGCCACTTGCATTGTAGAGGTCGAAAAAGACAAAAAAGAACGACAACCAGCAAAACACCATTTGCCCTAGGCGGCGGTACAAACGCAGATTTCTCACAGAAATGTTGTTGTCAGCTACGAAAGCTCTACGGATTTTACTCAACTGCCTTGCGCAGGACCGTCCACTCCCTGCTGCGGTGCACGTCGTCCGCAAGAAAAACCAGAATGAAATATGAGAACTGGAGGGAAGCAGGGCAAATACCGAAGAAAAGACGCAACAAAATCAAAAAATGCTCACTATCCGTCCATGAGGTCTTCGTCTGCCCCACCGTCATCGTACCCCTCGCCTTCTCTGTGTTCCTCGTCGAAATTCTCTGCTCCTTCTTCACCCCCACCGCCGTCATCGCCTACACAAGCTGTATCTTGACGAAGCCACTCACAATATACTCTCATAATCTGGCTCGCACACTGAGCCATCGTCAACGACCCAAATAGCAGCTCAACCATCAATCCAACGTGCTGGCTCATTCGCTTCCCGTTGAGAATCACGATACCACCCAGCCTGTCCTCCGACGTCTCCGCCCCTGGCCACTGCTTCAGGATGGAGAAGACACCTTCGACTGTCGCAAAGTCCGGCGAGTACGGAGGCAGGCAGAGCACCAAAGTTCCATACTGGAGCGCCAAGTCGGCCGCCTCGTTAGAATGCATGGCGGCGTTGTTAGCGAAGCTTTTAGTAGGGATCTATTTGTGTTCTCAATGCTCAGGCAGCCACGTTGCATAGAATGGATGGCCCTAGTCGATTTGATGGTCACCCTTTAGGCCATTCGATTGGATGGTCCCATCTGCACGCCCAATCAAGAATATCCACGTTTCAGCATTCGATGGCTCACGATCGCTCTGGTCCAGATGGATTACACACGCAAGCGATTACAGATTCCGCCAAAAGCGT
>Ga0114957_1004507_pt1 | contig 11984 bp, 15 predicted proteins | sample BantaG_FD_87175 | JGI IMG/M metagenome (GOLD analysis project Ga0114957, IMG submission 87175) | Marine algal microbial communities from Bantry Bay, Ireland - BantryBay_4 metaG | ecosystem: Host-associated > Algae > Red algae > Unclassified | place: Bantry Bay, Ireland | collected 2014-11-21 | reverse complement strand
CCCCCGGTTCACGGTGTCTAAATCTCAATGGGAATGTTACTGTAAAAATGGGGTCAGGGGGGGGCGGTACGTGGTGGAGGGGGTCGGGGGAAGCCCGGGGGGGGGGGGGCGAGTGCCAGGCCAGGGCAGTCTCTACCTGTCAATCGAGGGGGTGCTGGGCGAGCACAAGACTTCTTCTTCCGTTGAGGAGGCCCCGGTACGACGAGGAAACTGGCCCACCCGGTGTCTACCCACCTTCGTGGAGGGACGAGGAACCTGGGACGCGGCGGAGCATTTTGCCAGACAGCGCCGAGCAACCAAGACACGCAGCTCTTCTCCCTCGCTGCAGCGGCGGGTGACATCCAGGCCACCTGCCCCGCCTCTCACGGATTAGGATCGCTCGGCAGAGCCTTGCACACGAGCGTCGTTGGTGTCAGCCATCGTTCGATGTATGCTGGCGTCCGCGCAGCGCTACGGCCGCCGCGGAACGAATTTTCTGTGGTTGACTGCCCACACAGCAATCGTGGGAGAAGTAGTAGGAGCACCAGAGGCGTCGGGGGGGACAGGGAAAAGGCAGCCGTCCGTCCTCGAGCACCGCTTTCCTCCACGCGGCCGGCGAGAAAGTAGGAGCGGAACGTGGCCACGGGTCGCTGCGCTGTTGGTTGCGGCCTCGTGGCCCGTCGGCCCGGCCCTGTGAGTGGCGCTTACAAGTCCCTGCGTGGTCCCGGCAGCGCCTGTCCGAGCACTCCAGCTGCGTAGCGGCATTCCGTTTGACGTGGCTCGGGCGGGTCCCTGCGGGGTTAAACGCATCTCGCTCGCGCTCAAATGCGACGTCGCAGGTGGGGGTCTTGACCGGACCACCGCGCGTCCTCGGCCGGGCGCGGGCCCTGGCTCGCTGCGCCCTCAGCGGGGCGGCTGGGGGCGAAACGGGCCCCATGCGCGGGGGGCTGCGGTTTGATTGGCAGTTTTGGTGGGTTGGCCGCAGTACAGCAGTCCCCCGACGGCCACAGCAGAGAGCCACCTCCTAGCTGGGCGTACGCTCCTCGGGGTGGTGTGGGCAGGCACAGCGCGCCGTGGCTGGCGTTGTGCGCCGTCGTTGGCGCGTGCAACCACGTTGGAATCCAAGTTATGCCAATTTGACGACTAGCCGCGTCTCACTCGCGAGCGGCAGCCGGGCGTGTAGCTCGGAGGGACTCGCCCTTCGCGGGATGGCGTTTCCCCCTTGTCCCATTAGGCATGTCCCCATCCAGTGGCGGCGCGGCCGGGTGGGATCCCTGCCATTCTTCACCCACGCGTCGGCGAGACCAACCGAGCACGCCACGATTGGGGCGACCTGGGGAGGCGGTTGGATCCTCACCGAGCACGGCTGAACTCTGGGCCAGTACCTTTCCGCTGCTTGCCTCTCTTGCATGGCGCCTTCGCTTCCTAGGTTCCTCGCCGCCCCCCCCACCCAACGGGGACACAGTTGAGCAGCTGCTGCCTAGCACTTTTGTGCTGACCGCTGCCGCGCGCTGGCGGCGCGGCGCGTCGCATTCCGCACCGCGCGCCGGCCACCACACGGCCTGTCACTGCGACGTCGTTGTTTGTGCCGCTCGCCGCCCGCCCCGCTGCCTGCCACACGCTGGTCGGGGCGCCATCTTGGGCTCGTCGGCCCGCCGCTACCGTGCGCACCCCTCTCGCTGCCGACCGCCGACAGCGCTCATGGTCATCGCGTCCCCGTGTGATAGCACTGCAGGTGCGACGACTGAGCCGTGTTGGGGGGCTGTCTCGGCGGGTGGCGCTGCTTGCGTGCGTGCGCGGGTGGTGCAGCTAGTGTGCGCTTGCGTCGTCTCCATCGACGTCGCTGGCCTTTTTGGCCGCCTCCCCCGTCGTCGACCCTGCGCTCCTGCGTCCGCGTATCGTGCAGCCGGCTCCCATCTACTTGCGGTCCGCGGCCGTCCCGGTCGGACCTGCGTCTCGGGCATGCACAGCACAGGGTCGGAGGGGCGTGGGGGTCCTTCTGTCTACGACAACAGGTACGGCCGAAGCACCGGTGCTGGAATGGCTGACGTATTGCGGTCTACCTCTTCTGCCCCACCGGCGGCGCCACCGACTTCGCGGCGGCACCTACTGCGGGGGGGGGGTGCCTTTTGTCGGGCACCAACGGATCTCGGGCCTGCAGGTGGTGCCGCATCGCTAGGCATGCCGCCGTCTCCATCTTCTCAACACCATGGTTGGGCGTCGCTACCGCCTGTAGAACAACTGGAGCGGGACGTGGGCGTAGGTGGACGCGTGGTCGAGGACGTACCTGGTGCTGCCGGTAGTACGATGGCGGCCAGCACTTATGGCGTATCGCACGAACACCTGGGGAGTGGGGGGAGCAGGCATCGCCCGCAATTTCCGCCCGTGTTCTTCCAAGAGCCGCAGCTCAATACTCCCATGTGGCGGGGACAGGCGTCCTGGCAGGGCGTCGCACACGCTCCTACGGGCGGGACGGGTGCGTCAGGCGATGGCCGTGCGCATTCGGCGGGTCCGATCCATGCTTGGCGGTCGGGTCATGCCACGCTTGACGCCAGCGAAGAGCGCGTCGGCCAGTCTCAACATTCCGCCGGCCGGCCACCTGTACGGGAGCTATCGACGAAGGCGGCATGGGCACCTTCTGGGAGCTCCCTGTTTGCGGCAGAACAACGGCGGTCCAGCCCCGGAATGCTCGCGAAGGCGCACCTCCAACATGACGAAATTGGGTCCGCCATCTTGTCGCCTCTGGCGACGGACGATCGAGTGCCACTGGCGGACACGCTGCCGTCCAGGCCGTACCCGCGGCCGGCAGATGGTGCGTCATGTCTCTCTCGTTGTTCCCATGCAAGCCTCTCTCTGATCGACTTGTCCACAATCTCATGCGGGATATTTCCACGGCTCGTTGTCTGCGTGTCCGTTGAACGCAGTCGGCTGCGCGTTCCTCATTGTCTCAGACCCACTGACATGTTTGCTGCTTGGCTTTGAGTTTTCCCGCTCCCTCTGGTTCGTTTTCGTAGACTCCCCGCACACTGGCATTCCAACAGTAGGCACTGGTCGTGGCACCGGGTCGAGGAGCCTGTTCTGGGCGACCGTTCTTCACCCCAATGACGTACACGAGGCGGACGTACCTCCGGCTTCAACCCCCTCGGTCGACAGCTGCAAGCTGGAAGAGCCGTTGTCGGGCGGCAGCGCTGCGCGTGTCCTGCACTGCCTACCAGCTGCGGATACACATGTGCCACGGGCTGGTGGTCCTGTACCAGCCTCGCAGCAGTGGCTGCCCAGCTTGCCGAGCGCTCCGCATGCTGGCGCCGGACACCACCAGGGCCGCGACGGTCTCCTTCGCCTCCAGCCGTCGCTCACCTCGGACTCGCAACGTCCGGTGTTTGTGGAAGGCAAGGAGAGTCCATCACGCCGATACATGCTGACCCCCCCAACTGCTCGTCCGACGGAGCTGCTTCTCTCCACCAATGATCATGCCCGACGGGCTAGTGGCGCTGCTACCGGATCTACGGAGGCAACGGTGGCGATGCATCGTGGTGCGACACCCAGCGTCGACTCGGACGTGCCGCCACGGACCCCCACGGTTGGTGCACCGCCCCGTGGGACCGCACAACGTGGTACGGCATCTCCGTGTGGTACCTGCACGCCATCGGCTGCTACCGTGAGCGATAACGCTCAATCGAGCGTTGGCGACGATGCAGGTAGCGGCGGTCGATCAGGTGGGGCCGCACGCTACCCGTGTCGCGACTGCGGCCAACTATTCCGGCAACCACGAGATGTGAAGGTGCGTCGAGCATCCTCTTACTGCTGTGTCTCTCTTGGCGTTGGTATGCTACTGCACATATCTGTACCTGTTATCGTGACTACTTCCAGGCACTGACGACCCCTCCCTCCCCCCCCCTCGACCCGTGTGGCCTTCTCCCTTCTCTCTGCATTGTTCATCTTCCCCTGCTTCCAATTGATTGCTGTTCAGACCCACGCTCGTCGTGTCCATGGCCAGCCGCAGCGACTCTATGGGTGTGAGAGCTGTGACGCTCGGTTTCGTCACCGCTGTGATGTTGTGAAGCACACCCAAGCAGTTCATCTTCGTCGACGGCCGTTCGTGTGCCAACAATGTAACGCTGCGTTTGGTCAGCGAGGTATGTGTCAGTTTCTTGTGCTGTGCCCTGAGCGGGCTTGTCAATCTCTCCTTGCGTTCAGTTGCTGTTATGGGCTCGTTGCGACCATGCAAATACTGACTGGGTCTTCTTTGGCTTGGCTTTTTGCTTCGTTCTTTGCTCTGTCCTTCATCTGTGTTTGGGCTTTCTCCCATCCGACAGGGACGTTGAACAAACACGTACGAGCGGTCCACGACAAGCAGCGTCAACACCGGTGCGACTTTTGTGAAGCGACTTTTGCCGAAGCGGGTAACCGCAACAAGCATGTCCAGCGCATGCACTCGGGCAAGATAGCCGGCAAAAGCACTGGAGCTACTCTTCTGCCGTCGCCAAGCGTGCACGCTGCACACCATGTCCATGCATCTCGTATCGCGGACGACACCTCGAGGCTGGTTAACGCGACAGTCGGCGGCAACCTACGTGTGGAGACCGACAAGGATGTGGCGCGACCTGCTCTCCCTTATTGGTCGCCGCAAGGCCGTTGAGTGCGCCTGTGTCGGGCACACCTTTTCCACCAAGGTCGTACGACTCCCCTCGTTTTCTGCATTCCTTGCCCTGTGTACACGAGCATCTCGGTTTCATGCGCTGCTGTGGTCAATCTATGTATTTATGTGATCATTCTGTTGCTGTTACCTTTGGCGTTTGTTCCTTTCTGCTCTTTTTGGCCGAGCCGTCCTCTTGCCCAAGTGTAAATGGCCACCGTGATGCATCAGGGTGACAAGTCATATGACAAGTCACACGGTTCCAAGCCCCAGAACAACTGAAAAAAAAAGCTGTGGGTATGTGCGGCTCTTTGGCTGCTCTGTGGCTCCTCGTGGCTTGAGCACCGCTCTGGCTATTGCATGTGGGCACTGACAGGCCAGCCCCCCTATGGTCATGTGCGCACGAGTGAACGCTCGTCGGGCACCGCGTGCACCAGCCGGTGCTCGACGGTATCATGCGTGCTAGGAATCAGTTTGAGAAGCAGACCAGTCCTACACTTGAGACTGGCGAGCACCTGCGGAGATCTGTGGCGGTTTGTGGTAGTTTGTGGCGGTTTGTGGTGGTTTGTGGCGGTTTGTGGCGGTTTGAGGCGGTTTGTGGGCGGTTTGTGATGGTTTGTGGTGGTTTGTGGCGGTCTGTGGTGGTTTGTGGTGGTTTGTGGTGGTTTGTGGTGTTTTGTGGTGTTTTGTGGTAGTTTGTGGTGGTTTGTGGTGGTTTGTGGTCTCGCGGTTTGTGGCGGTTTGTGATGTGTTGGGGCAGGGGGGACTCGGTCCCAAGTGCCGCTGTGGCGAGATGCAGTTGGACCTACCTCTGACCTCCTCGATGAGTTGCGTCGTGACGTTCACGACGGGGAGCTGTGTTTTGTTCGGGCGTGACGAATGTTCTGCTTTCTGCTTGCTTCGTACAGCCGTTCTCCGAAAAATTCCGCACTCCAACTGCTGCAAAATAGTTCCCAATCGGCCTCTGCGGGGTCGTAGAGGCCGATTTGGAACTCTTTTGCAACTGTTGGAGTACGGGATTTTTGGGAGAACGGCTGTAACTGTAGCCCTTGGCAGCCTTCTTCTCTGCTGCGCAGTTGATGTTCTTCATGTCGACGTCGACAAGCCCTATTCACTGGATGGTCGGGTCGTTCCGCATCTCGCCGTCCCATACCGCCCGCGAGGGCACTAGAGTTAGTGGATCCAAAAGGCATGTACTCGGGCTACCGTTCGCCTGCCACGGAAGGCGCGGGGGGCGACGAGTGGCAAATGACGTCCAGCAGCGCTGCGGTCCTTAAAGGGGGTAGGAGTACAGTGCGTTCTCGTTATAAGAGACAGCTGATTCGGCTCAATATGAAGAAAAAGTGGCCCTTACGGACTGGAATGGGAGACTCGCGACCCATATTCCTATGTAAACGATTCTCTTAGAACGAGAACGCACTGTAGCACAATTGCCTTTTTGGCTGATGTGGGCGGCGCATTTTTTTGTGAAACCTGTCCGAATGGGCGATACGGTGTGGTTTTCGCCGCATATGTTTGTGCAATAATTTCGGGTGGCGGTTGGCCGGAGTTCTTTACACCGACATGAGCACCTCAGGATCACGAGAGTGGCAGTGGCAAGCCCGGATGCGCACCTGCTCTCCGCTGCGCTTCACAGCCAGTAGCGGAATATTCGTGGGACAGCCGTATTGCGCGGCATCAGTAGGCTCTTGTGTCCTTCCGTTGGTTCTCTTGTTGGTCGTTCTGTGCTGTACACGGGCTGGGGGGGAAGCAAATCTCGCGCAGTAAGCAGGGCGGAAGGCGATGACGGATGACCCGAACGTGGTGCATGAAACGCGTGTCTGGAAGCGCGACGCATCAGATTGACCGATACTCATCACAAGCGCCGGCCTTTTCATCCCACTTTCTTCATCTTCTTGACTCGTGGAGCCCAAGTCACAGCCTATCATACAGTGGACCAACCGTTGTCCCCTTCGAGCTCGACTATCTTGAACAGAAAAGTGTGACGCAACCTCTCTGCCGCGGAGGCGATGTCTCTCAAGAACACGCCGTCCCTCCTCGCCTACGCTACGAACGCAGGCCCGTGCAAGCGGGTGATAAACAGCTCCATCATGGTGAGCTCTTCCTCCTGCCGACAGCGCATACGCCAAGCGTGGGCAGAAGCAGGTACAAGGAGGGCGGCACCCAAAACCAATTCCACCACCTCCTCCTCCGGCAACGCGACGGCGAGATCGGGGTCCTCCACAGCCGCCTGCATGAGAAATGCCGCGTAACCTTACTCCGCGTCGCACACCCCGCCAGCCTGTTGACGGCTTGAGGGTGCGCCCGCCTCTTCAACGTCCAACTCGTAATCACTGTCGTCAAGGTCGAGCTCCTCCAGCCGGAAGAATCAGTCCCCCTCGACAGGCTCGTCATGATACGGGGCCTGCTCCGCGGAACGTCCCATGTCCTCGCCAAAGTCCCCCGGGTCCCCTTCGCCCCCTATGGGGCCGCCGTCCTCCTCGCCCTCCTCCTCGCCTTCCTCCTCGTCTTCCTGCTCCCTGTCCTTCTCCCTGTCATTCTCGTCCCTCTCCACCACAGGCTCGTCGACGTCGTCCGGGCGCACTGTAGGCACGGGGACGCTGCCACAATCGGCGTTGGCGACCAGGGCCACCGTCGCGTCCACCATGTTCACCGCAGGCGCTGTCACCTCCGCTAGGCCATCTTTCTCGTTATCAGCTGCTGCTGCCGCCGCCGCCTCCTTGTCTTCCGCCTTCTTAGCCTTGCCCGCAACACCGCTGGCCATTCCGGCAGTCAACTCGCCGCATGCGCAAACCGTGAGGCAGCACTGAGCCTCCTCCAGCAGACTCTGCAACTCGCCCTCTATGCTCCTCTCACAACCAGGCTCCGACTATGGGCGTACCACGTCCGGGGTCGAACGCAAAGTAAACTGCAATGGAACGAGCCCAAAAAGACGGATCAGCGCCGCCCTTGCGGTCACAATAGCCATGTCCGCCGCCGCGGCTACTTCTTTGGCCAAGAGCGCCGACGAGTTGACCGCGGCTGTCGCCGCATTCTCAGTTATACATTGTGGCGCGTCTGCAGCAAGCGTCGCCTCAGACGAGGCAGCGGTTGCGGAAGCAAATTCTGCGGCGCCTACGTGAGGCGCCTTTGCCTCCTCATCGGTCACTACTGCCGCATTGGCGGCTGCCACAAGCGCAGCAATTCCCGGCGCAATACTACATGTAGAGGGCGCAACGCCGACAGACAAACCCGCGTCCCGCACGGCAAACTTAACGGCGGCCTGGTAGTCATCAGTCGCAAACGGCGCCACGTGGACGACGCAGTGGCACATCAAGATTTCTCGGGTGAAGAGCATCCGCTCCGCTGTCAACGCCTCCTTAGTGCAATCAAAACGCGCGGGGATGAGCGCCACCTTGTTAATCAATGACTGGCCACGGGAGACGTTGTACATGCGTCGGTTGAAGTACCGATTGAGCTCTGCTATCTTTTCCTCGATATGGTCATCACTGATGAAGCGTACCACGGTGGAGGTCAGCTTGCCAATCGACGGGCGCACGTGGGCCAGCGTGGTGTGCAAGTAAAGGTTGAACACACCAGCTTTTTTGGTGAAAGGGTCGGGCGGCTTCAGCGCCGCGTACAGGGGCGACAATAGCGCGGCTGCGAGTCGCAATGCGGTGGCGGAGCGGTCGCGCTCCACCGCAGACCGGGCGCCGATGGCGCGGCACCACGATTCAGTGAGTAGCTGTCTGAGCTTCATCATCGCTACGACGCCATTATCGGGAGTCACGCCCTCATCCAGCGCCTCTGGCAGTGCCACCACTATGGCAAAGACACGACGAAACACCCGCAGGTACATAGCCCCGAGATTGGACGGCCCCAGCAGTGCCTAGATCTTGATGCGCGCGCGCAGCTCATAATCCGGTGACAGCAGCGCCAACAGGAAGGACATGAGGCTCTTGGCGATCTTTCCTTTGCAATGCAGCACCGGCGCTTTGATCAACAGTGGGATGTCCGAAAGCAGGGGATAGCCGCGCGTTCCGCCCAGGTGCCGTCGGAGCAGCCGGTACACGGTCGACAGCGGGGTGTACGCATGATCGGAAAGCACCCTTGCCTTTTGTGTTCCGCACCGAGTGCAAGCCCAGAGCACACGCCCCCCTGCAGCCCTCCATAAGCCACCGCGCAAAGTGCACCACCACGACAGGCCCCATATGACCAACTCCCTTTGATCTGAATGAAGGCTACTATCTCTGGCACTACCCGATGCTGACGCCAATAGTGCCATGGACAGGTACGCCACCGGCAGGCAGGGCCACCGGTAGGGGCACCGGTTGACGTCGCTGCTGCTAGTCAAGGTGAGAAAGTGGGCCAGAATGGCCAATTACCCGCACAGTCGCAAGAGGTACGAAAACCGCACCGCAGCGGTCGACCAAAAGAGCACGTCGGTGCAGGATGCGGGGAGAGGGGGAGTGGCGGTTGAAATGTTAAGAGCTGCTGCAGCATGGGTGGTGTTGGCGGTGGCTGCTGCTGTCGTCGACGGCGACGAGGGGTTTGACGGTGTGGTTGAGGCGTTCGTCGCGGCCACGCACCCGGGCGGTGACTGCGTAGCAGAGGCGTCGGTGGTGGGAACCGCGAATACGGCGGGGGAACATGCGGTAGGCTCTACCTGTCGCACAGGCGGGAAGTATTTCGCGCTGAAGACACCCTTGACAAGCTTGGATAGCTGGTCGCCGACCGCCGAGTGCAGAACGTGCTCCCCGTCGAGGATGTACAAAATTGGAATGAGGGCGGTGCGCCCTTTCCGCAGAAGCGGAGATGAAGCCGTGACCGTAAACACCGTCATAGACGTCCAGCGGACAGGTCCCCCGTCTCCAGCCTGCGTGAGGACGGTTGGAGGCCGCTGGATGTCCTCCAGCAGCGAGGCCTTCGTATCTTCCCGGAATACGCGAAGGATGGCGAAAGCAGCGACAAACTCGACAGCAACGACGAGCTCCCTGCCCCTGCCGGCCACGCGTCCGGCTTGCCCGCCACCCCCGCCCCCCCGGCCAGCACGACCCTCCGTCGTTCTCCCCCTCTTGTTGTTCGCTCAACGTGGAACATACTCCAGGTATGTGCTTCGAGTGATGTGGAGGCGGGCGCAGAAATAGGCGGTGGCAGCGGCGCTGGTGCCGGCACAAGTACCGATGACAGCACCGGCGGCGGCATTGGCGGTAAAATCGACGGCGCCGGCGACGCCAAGCCCCGAGTCGGCCACGAACATCGGGTCGTCTACTCCTTCGTTGAAGACACCAGTGAGGCTGGCACCTGCCTCGTCCGCCGCGTCTAGGTCACATTCTCGTCGTCCCTCGCCAAAGGACCCCCCCCCAGGCCCCCAGTGATATGACAGCCCCCGCCAAGTCTGGCCGTACCGACGACTTAGTGCTCCGCGCGCAATGGCGGGCACCTGCTCCGGGGTGGGCAGCATTTTGGGGGCGGTCGTCCCCCAAGGCGCCTTGCGCCGGCGTCGCCGCAGCTTCCTTGTGGCCCCGCCGCCCGTATCGAGGTCGACCGCCTCATTGTCGGAAGAGGTGGGCGGCGTCATCATCTCGGTCTTTTGCCTCAAATTCCTCAAGAGGCGGGCTCCCAGAAGGGAGACAACCTGCCGCTGCCGCTTGACGGGCAGCGAGGCAAACGCTGCAGCCTTGCACATCTTTATGGTGGAATTCGTGGCACGCCGCTTCCGGGCAAGCTCCACGCCGTACCTCGACCAGACGAGGGCATGCCCGTCACCAAACGCCACGATGATTACATCTTCGTCCCTGCGCCGACCTCTGGAAATTTTAACCAGCTTAACGGTCTCCTTCCCACGCGCCACAACGCGCTTGCGCACGGTTGATGTCAGGTCCCGACCAAGCTCCAAAAGACCTCACCACGACGGCTGCTCGACTTCATCATCGTCGTCGAGCTGTGGCGAACAGGCAAGTACTTGAAGGGACTCGAATGCGTCGCCGGTCGTGGCGAATCGCTCACGGTCCACAAGCGTCGAGACAAGGCGAGCAAAGATATCCCTACCGGCCCATCGCCGGTGGGTGACGACCCGCGCGCCAAAGGAAAACGTAAGGGGGTTGACCTCTCTCCGCAGCGGCCCAACGACGTGCCACGTCCGCAAGCCGTCTTCATCGGGGTCGCCAACCGGCACTTACACCCGCTGGACCATCATGCGTCGGCCAATGGCAACCGAATCGACATCCTCAGCAACAGCAGCGTGACCGCCGGCCCATAGAAGCCCGCTTCCCTCCATGGAAGGCCCCCAAATCCGCTTGCAGGAGGGGGTCCGTCCGCAAGTGCTCAGTGGAGGGAGGCGTGACGCGGGAGAGCGTGCAGGCTCCTGAGGATGGAAGAAATAGACCACGAGGAGACACAGAAGCAGCTAAAGAGGGAAGTAGAGACTGAAGAGGAGGCAGCAATTCCACGCGTATCGATACAAGCCAGAACCGTTGATGCACGCCTTCGAACCTCTCTCTCCAGGGCCGGAGCGGCCGCCTTTCCCAGAGTCGACGGCAGCAGCCAGGTGGGTGCCCCTGGACTAGACTCTCCCAGACCCCGCTCCTTTTCCGGCGGAAATTCGACGTCCAGTACCCCCGCGCAGTATCAGCACGGGGCTTGGCACGCCGCCCTCTGTGACACCTTGCAATCGAAGCTGTCTAGAGGCGCCCTGAACCCCCCTGGCGCACCTCCGACGGCCACGCCAGACGACAGGCGCAGTCCTCCTCGGAGTCGGCTCGCCGACCGACACCACCTCGCCGTTGTAGACGGCCGCACAGTGCGGCGTGCAGCTGCCACGAAAGCACGTGGGAGTCCCTTGATGGATCCGGGGAGCCATCCTCGGGCTGATGCGTGCGGGGAGCCAGACGCAGGCAAACACGAGACACCGAGACACCGAGACACAAGCATCTCAGGATGCCGCTGAAAGGGGGGTACAAGCCCTCAGCGCACAGGCTCTCTCGTCTGGCCATCACCCATTGCATCCATTGTCACAACGCGCCACATTGTAATTCAAATCTTCGAACTCTACAACATTTTTGAACAGCTTCAGAACAGCTCCTCAAATGAGACAAGACTCGCTCGAAAGCTTGATATCGCCTTGTAGTTCTGGGGTGCTACCTTTTATTGAGGCTGATCATTATCCATTGTCAACTCGCGCAGCCAAAGGCGGCCTCGGCTTTTCGACAGCAACGTGGCCGAGCGACGGCGAACGAACTGGAGACTGCCGCCTTCCCAGCGAGCACATCAGGACAGCGAGCTGCAGCTGCGGCCCATGCACGCTCGACGACAACGTCGCGCTATCCCGCCATTGCCGACCTCGTTTTTGAATGAAATTGTATCCTGCGTCACTGCTCCTGATATCTTT